>SWCD01023794.1_pt1 | contig 21320 bp, 10 predicted proteins | sample 4693011 | NCBI WGS metagenome assembly SWCD01 (sample SAMN10267278, study PRJNA491770) | bioreactor metagenome | isolation source: DHS bioreactor inoculated with marine | place: Japan: Omine Ridge, Nankai Trough | reverse complement strand
CTTGTCGTCGCCCTTCATCGCGCCCTCGACCTCGGCGATCGCGCCCTCGACGCGACCGATCAGGTCGCCAGGCACCTTGTCGCCGTTGTCCTTGATCGCGCTGCGCGCGCCATGGATCAGCGCGTCGGCGTGGTTGCGCGCGGTGACCAGGTCGTGGAACTTCTGGTCCTCCTCGCGATGCGCCTCGGCATCGCTCACCATGCGCTGGATCTCGTCCTCCGACAGGCCCGAACCGGCCTTGATCTCGACCTTCTGCTCCTTGCCGGTCTTCTTGTCCTTGGCGGTGACGTGGACGATGCCGTTGGCGTCGATGTCGAACGACACCTCCACCTGCGGCATGCCACGCGGCGCGGCGTCGATGCCGGTGAGGTCGAACTTGGCCAGCGACTTGTTGTAGCGGGCCTGCTCGCGCTCGCCCTGCAACACGTGCACGGTGACCGCGGACTGGTTGTCCTCGGCGGTGCTGAAGGTCTGCGAGGCCTTGGTCGGCACGGTGGTGTTCTTCTCGATGATCTTGGTGAACACGCCGCCCAGGGTCTCGATGCCCAGCGACAGCGGGGTCACGTCCAGCAGCAGCACGTCCTTGACGTCGCCGGCCAGCACGCCGCCCTGCACCGCGGCGCCGATCGCGACCGCCTCGTCCGGGTTGACGTCCTTGCGCGGCTCCTTGCCGAAGAACTCGGCCACCGCCGCCTGCACCTTGGGCATGCGGGTCTGGCCGCCGACCAGGATCACCTCGTTGATGTCGCTCGCCCGCAGGCCGGCATCGTTGAGCGCGACCTTGCACGGCTCGATGGTCTTCTTCACCAGGTCCTCGACCAGCGCCTCGAGCTTGGCCCGGGTCAGCTTGATGTTCAGGTGCTTTGGACCGGAAGCATCGGCGGTGACGTACGGCAGGTTGACCTCGGTCTGCTGCGCGGACGACAGCTCGATCTTGGCGCGCTCGGCCGCGTCCTTGAGGCGCTGCAGGGCCAGCGGATCCTTGCGCAGGTCGATGCCCTGGTCCTTCTGGAATTCCTCGACCAGGTAGTCGATGACGCGCTTGTCGAAGTCCTCGCCGCCGAGGAAGGTGTCGCCGTTGGTGGCCAGCACCTCGAACTGCTTCTCGCCGTCGACCTCGGCGATCTCGATCAGCGACACGTCGAAGGTACCGCCGCCCAGGTCGTACACGGCGATCTTGCGGTCGCCGCCGCCCTTGTCCATGCCGTAGGCCAGCGCCGCCGCAGTCGGCTCGTTGATGATGCGCTTGACGTCGAGGCCGGCGATCTTGCCGGCGTCCTTGGTGGCCTGGCGCTGGGAGTCGTTGAAGTAGGCCGGCACCGTGATCACTGCCTCGGTCACGGTCTCGCCGAGGTAGGACTCGGCGGTCTTCTTCATCTTCTCGAGGATGCGCGCCGAGACTTCCTGCGCCGACAGCTTCTTGCCGTCGCTGGTCTGTACCCAGGCGTCGCCGTTGTCGTGCTCGATGATGGCGTACGGCACCAGTCCGAGATCCTTCTTGACCTCGGCATCGCCGAACTTGCGGCCGATCAGGCGCTTGACGGCGTAGAAGGTGTTCTTCGGATTGGTGACGGCCTGGCGCTTGGCGGACGCGCCGACCAGCACCTCGCCGTCCTTGGTGTAGGCCACGATCGACGGCGTGGTGCGGTCGCCCTCGCTGTTCTCGATGACCTTGGCCTTGCCGCCTTCCATGATCGCCACGCACGAGTTGGTCGTGCCGAGGTCGATACCGATGATCTTTGCCATTGCTGTTTCCTCTTTCGATCTTTGTCTGGGTGGGCGGCCTGGCCGCCGATGAAGGTGATTTGGGGGCATCCCCGGTCGGTTCAAGCCGTTGCCGGGTCAGTCGTGCGGCGTCACCGAGACCAGCGCCGGGCGCAGCAGCTGGTCATGCAGCAGGAAGCCCTTCTGGAAGGTCTGCACGATCGCGCCCGGCGCGACGCCCGTGGCCTCGGCCACGCTCATGGCCTGGTGGCGGTCGGGATCGAAGGCGTCGCCGGTCATCGGCGCGACCTCGACCAGGCCGTTGTTTTCCGCCACCCGCGACAGTTCGCGCAGGATCAGGACCACGCCGTCGCGCATCGGATCGTCGCTCTCGGCGCTGGCCAGCGCGGCGTCCAGGCTGTCGAATACCGGCAGCAGGTCGCCCAGCAGCTGCTTGTTGGCGAAGCGGCAGGCGTTGCGCACGTCGCGCTCGAGGCGCTTGCGCTGGTTCTCGATGTCGGCCCGCTCGAGCATCGACTGCGCGCGCAGCTGTTCCAGCTCGGCCTGCATGTGTTCGATCTGCTGTTCGAACGAGGGCACGTCCGTGGGCGTGTCCGCGCCCGGGTTGTCCCGGATGTCGTCCTGGATGTCGTCGTTCTGGCGTGGCTGCATGTCGTGGTGTCGGGATAGTGGATGGAAGGGAGTGCGGACCCCGCGGACGGGCCCCGGCATGGGCACATCATTGAGGCCATGCGGCGGAAACCCAAGCCCCCAGGCCCGTATCCCTGGCCCTGGCGGCCCGCAAGGCGCGGCCTTTGCGCCCGACCGGAGCGGTGGCTGGATCAGCCGCTGCGGTCGGTCATGGTCCGCGACAGCGCCTGCGCCGCTGCCTGAACCGTGGTGATCACGCGGTCGTACTCCATCCGCGTCGGCCCCACCACGCCCAGCACGCCCAGCACCCGGCCAGAGCTGGCGTAGGGCGCGGCGATCAGGCTGCATTGCGCCATCGAGGTCACCCCGGACTCCTCGCCGATGAACAGGCGCACGCCGTCGGCGCGCAGGCAGCCTTCCAGCACCTGCAGCAGCTCGCTCTTTCGCTGGAAGGCCTCGAACAGTTCGCGCAGGCGCTCGACATCGACCAGGCCCTGGGCGCCGCCCATGAGCTTGGTCTGGCCGCTGACCAGCATGTCCTCGCCGCCGTCCACCTGCAGGGTCGCCTGCGCCAGCGCCACGGTCGCCGCCATGCGCTTGTCCACTTCGCGGCGCTCGTCGTCGAGTTCGGCCACCAGCCGCGCGCGGATCTCCTCCAGCCCGAGGCCGGCGTAATTGTGGTTCAGGTAGTTGGCGATCCACTCCAGCTCGTCGGCCGACAGCGGGCGCGGCATCTCGACGGCCCGGTTCTGGACTTCGCCGTCGATGAACACCAGGATCGCCAGCACCCGGCGCTCGTCCAGGCGTACGAAGTCGATGTGGCGGAAGGCAAAGCGGTCGCGCCGCGGCACCGTCACCAGGCCGACGAAATGGGTGATGTCGGACAGCCGGTCGCTGGTCTCGCGCAGCACGTCCTGGATCGATGCATGGGTCGCCAGCCCCTCCTGGATGCGCTGGATCTGGCGCTCGGCCGGCGCCCGCACCTCGATCAGGCTGTCGACGAACACCCTCAGGCCGCGCGCGGTGGGGATGCGGCCGGCCGAGGTGTGGGGCGCGGCCAGCAGGCCGATGTCCTCGAGGTCGGCCAGGATGTTGCGGATGGTCGCCGGACTGACATCGAGCCCGGCGTGGCGGGCCAGGGTCTGCGAGCCGACCGGCTCGCCGTCGCGGATATAGCGGCCGATCAGCGTGCGCAGCAGCTGGCGGGTACGCGGATCGAGCGTGGGATCGGGGTCGGACGTGGCGGCCATGCCTTCGATATAGGTCGGCTGCGGGCAAGTCGCAAGCCCTGAGCCACGGAAATGACAGGCTACGGGGCCGCACGGCACAATCGCGCACCATGCTCACCCGCCTCGCCATCCGTGATTTTGCCGTCGTAGCCGCCGCCGAGCTCGAGTTCGGACCGGCAATGACGGTGATTTCCGGCGAAACCGGCGCCGGCAAGTCGCTGCTGGTCGATGCGCTGGGATTCCTCTCCGGCCAGCGCGCCGACAGCGGCATGGTCCGCCACGGCGCCGAACGCGCCGAATTGCACGCTGAATTCGACCTCGCGGGGGCCGCCGAAGCGCGGGCCTGGCTGCAGGAGCAGGAGTTCGACGACGGCGATGCCTGCCAGTTGCGCCGCACCCTGCGTGCCGACGGCGGCTCGCGCGCCTGGATCAACGGCCGCCCGGCCAGCGTGGCCCAGCTGGCCGGGCTGGCCGGGCGGCTGGTGGAAATCCATGGCCAGCACGAACACCAGGCGCTGCTTTCGCGGCCCAGCCAGCTGGCCCTGCTGGATGCCTTTGGCGGCCACGGCCCGGCGCTCACGCAGGTGCGGGAAGCCGCGCAGGTCTGGAATGCCCTGCTGCGCGAACGCGGAGCGCTGACCCGGCTGCGCGACGGCCAGGCCGGGGATCCGGCCGCGCGCGCCGAATGGCTGGCGCATCAGCTCGACGAGCTCGGTCGCGAGGCGCTGGCGCCGGAAGCGATCGCCGAACTCGACGCCGCGCACCGGCGCCAGGCACATGCCGCCGGACTGATCGCCGCCTGCGATGCGGCCATCGCCCTGCTCGGCGACGAATCGCAGGCGCTGCCGCACCAGCTGCAGCGGCTGCGTGGCGACCTGGCGCGGGTACAGGCGCATGAACCGCGCCTGGCCGAAGTCGATGCCATGCTCGACGCAGCCGCGATCCAGTGCGACGAGGCCGCCGTCCTGCTCGACCGCATCCGCGCCGACCTGGATCTCGATCCCTCGCACTACGAATCGCTCGAACAGCGGCTCACGCGCCTGCACGAGCTGGCGCGCAAGCATCGGGTCGCGCCCGCGGCGCTGGCCGCAAAGCACGATGAACTGGCCGCGGAACTGGATGCGATGCGCAATGCCGAGCGTCGCCTGCAAGCGCTCGATGGCGAAATCGCCGACGCAGCACGGGCATGGCGCAGCGCCGCCGACTCGCTCGGCAAGGCCCGCGGCAAGGCCGCCAGGGCGCTGGCCAAGGCGGTGACCGCGCTGATCGCCGAGCTCGGCATGGGCGGGGGCCGGTTCGAGATCGCGCTGGATCCGGTCGAGGGGGGCCGTCCCGACCCGCAGGGCGCCGAACGCGCCGAGTTCATGGTCTCGGCCAACGCCGGCCAGCCGCTGCGCCCGCTGCGCAAGGTGGCCTCGGGCGGCGAACTGTCGCGCATCTCGCTGGCGATCGAAGTCGCCGCGCTGGGTTCGGACGCGGTGCCGACGATGGTGTTCGACGAGGTCGATTCTGGCATCGGCGGCGCGGTGGCCGAGATCGTCGGCCAGAAGCTGCGCGCGCTCGGCGACTGCCGCCAGGTGCTGTGCGTCACCCACCTGCCGCAGGTCGCGGCGCAGGGGCACGCCCACTATCGCGTCAGCAAGGCCGAGACCACCGGGGTGACCCAGAGCGCTGTGCAGCTGCTGGACCCGAAGCAGCGCCAGGAGGAACTGGCGCGCATGCTCGGCGGCGTGGAAGTCAGCAGCGAAGCGCGCGCAGCCGCCAGGCGACTGCTAGACAACGCCTTGTAGGAGCTTCAACCCTTCTTCTTGCGGACGTACAGCACCAGCGAATGCTCCTCCAGCACGAAGCCATGCTTCTCGGCGATTTCGTGCTGCAGTTTCTCGATCTCGGGGCTCTCGAACTCGATGATCTTGCCGGTGTCGACATCGACCATGTGGTCGTGGTGTCCGCCGCGATCGAGTTCATAGACGGCGGTGCCGCCCTCGAAGTTGTGCTTGAGCACCAGGCCGGCCGCCTCGAACTGGGTCAGCACCCGGTAGACCGTGGCCAGCCCGATCTCGTCGCCGTCGTCGAGCAGCTGCCGGTAGATGTCCTCGGCCGACATGTGGTGGCGGGCGCTCTTCTGCTCGAGCAGCCGCAGGATGCGCATGCGCGGATGCGTCACCTTCAATCCGGCCTTGCGCAGTTCTTGCGATTCCATGGTGCCTCCATTGGCTGGCAACCGGCTGATCCAAGCCGGCCGCCGTCAGCAGGGTCCCGGCTGCCTTGACCGGTCGGGGCACCAAGCACCGCCGGACGGGCCGCGGCAACCGTCCTGAGTGTATCATCGGCGCATCTCCGCACCCCTGCCCCTCCATGCGCAAAACATTGATCCTCGTTGCCAGCATCCTCGTCGTATCCGGCTGCGGCATCGTCTACAAGCAGCCGATCTACCAGGGCAACCTGATCGAGCAGTCCGCGATCGACCAGTTGCAGCCGGGCATGAGCAAGCAGCAGGTGCTGACCCTGCTCGGCACCCCCTCGGTTGCAGACCCTTTCCACAACCAGCGCTGGGATTACACCGCGTCGCAGCGCACCGGCCGCACCGGACGGGTCGAGGTCACCAACCTCACCCTGTATTTCGACAATGACACGCTGGCCAAATGGGACGGCGGCGCCTTTCCCAACAACGACAAGGCGCTGGCCAAGGACGTCCGCAAGGCGTTCGGCCCGAACCTGGCCAAGGACAAGAAGAAGAACAAGCGCTAGGCGACGGCTGCAGGCCGACCTGTCCCCGTGGGAGCGGCTTATAGCCGCGAGCTTTTTCGATCGCCAGCGAATGCCGAACAGCTCGCGGCTATAAGCCGCTCCTGCGGGATCCGCGCCTCAACGCCCCTTGGCCGCTTCCGCGCGCCTGCGCCGCGCCTGCTTCGGATCGAGCTGCAGCGGCCGCAGCACTTCGATCCGATCGCCATCGCGCAGCACCTGTTCCGGCAACGCCCGTTCCCCGAACACCGCGTAGCCGCCGCCAGCCCCCGCGGCCAGGCCACTGGCCACGACCGCATCGACCACCCTGGCGCCCTCCCCGAGCAGCAGGTCGACCGCTTCGTGGCGGTGCGGCCAAGCACGGATGACCTGGACCCGGATCGGCGCCTGCATCAGTCTGCCCCGCGGTCGGCCACGCGCACGAAATCGTCGACCATGCGATCGGCCAAGCCCTGGAAACCAAGCGTCAAGGCCGGCGCCAGCAGCCGGTTCTGCGGCTCGAAGTCCAGCGTCAGCGTGACCTTGCAGGCCGACTCGTCCAGCGCGCGGAACTGCCAATGCCCGTCCAGGCGCTTGAATGGCCCGTCGCGCAGGGCCATGTCGATGCGGTGCGGCGGCGACAGCCTGTTCTCGGTAGTGAACCAGGTCCGCAGCGAGCCGATTCCCAGCTCCAGCCTCGCGACCACCCGCTGTTCGCCGGATTCGAGCACGTCCGCCGCTTCGCACCAATCGAATCTGCGCGGATAGGACCGGATATCGTTGACCAGCGCGAACATCCGCGCGGCGGAATGCTCGACGAGGGCGCTGCGCTGGACGATGGGCATGCGTGCTCCGGATTGACGGCCGGACCCAAGCGGTGGCCGCGGCGCGGCGCAATTGGGCGACAATACGGCCATGGGCAAGAAGAAAGACGGCAAGGATAAGGCAAACGCCAGCGGCACCATCGCGCTGAACAAGCGCGCGCGCCATGAATACCACCTCGAGCAGCGTTTCGAGGCCGGCCTCGCGCTGCAGGGATGGGAGCTGAAGTCGATCCGCGCCGGCCGAGCCAACATCGGCGAAAGCTACGCCGTGGTGCGCGGTGGCGAACTGTTCCTGTTCGGCGCGCAGATCACGCCGCTGCTGTCCGCCTCCACCCACGTCGTCGCCGACGAGCGCCGCACGCGCAAGCTGCTGTTGCACCGGCGCGAGATCGACGAGCTGGTCGGCAAGGTCGAGCGGGACGGCTACACCCTGGTCCCGACCGCGATGTACTGGAAGGGCAACAAGGTCAAGGCCGAACTGGCCCTGGCCAAGGGCAAGCAGGCGCACGACAAGCGCGAGACCAGCAAGCAGCGCGACTGGGCGCGCGAGAAGCAGCGCCTGCTGCGACGGCACAACAAGGACGCCTGATCGCGGCAGGCAGCCGGGGTTCAGGCAGCCGGCATGTGTCGCGGCAACGTGAAACGGAAGATCGCGCCGCCGTCCGGGATGCCCTCCGCGCCCACGCTGCCCCCGTGGCGCTCGACGATGCGCTTGACCGTGGCCAGTCCGATGCCGTTGCCTTCGAACTGCGACGACTCGTGCAGGCGCTGGAATGGCCGGAACAGCTTGTCGGCATAGTCCGGCGCGAACCCGGCGCCATTGTCGCGGACAAAGAAGGTCGCCTGGTCGCCCGGCAGGTCTTCCCTGCCGATTTCGATCCGGGCATCCGGCTTCCCGTCGGTGAATTTCCAGGCGTTGCCGATCAGGTTCTGCAGCAGGTTGCGCACCAGCACGGCGTCGCCGATCGCGTGCAGGCCCGGTTCGATCGCGACCTCCACCTGCCGCCAGGGCTGCGCCAGCCGCAGTTCCGCGACCACCTCGCGCGCCATCCGCTCCAGGTCCAGCGGCGCCAGCTTCAGCGGCCCGCGGCTGACCCGGGACATCTTCAACAGCGCGTCGATGAGTTGATCCATGCGACCGGCCGCGCTGCGCACCCGCGACAGGTAGTCCTTGCCCTCCTCGCCGATGCTCGCGGCGTGGCGCTCGCTGAGCAGCCGGCTGAAACCCTCGATCGAACGCAGCGGCGCGCGCAAGTCGTGCGAAACGCTATAGGCGAAGGATTCAAGTTCGTGGTTGGCATGGGTGAGTTCGCGCGTGCGCATGGCGACGCGAGCCTCCAGGGTGCGGTTCAAGGCCTGTTCGCGCGCTTCGGCCTGTACCCGCTCGGTGACGTCCTCGACCTGCACCAGGCTGGTGACGTCCTGGCCGATCTCGCCGGGGACCGGCGCATAGGCCAGCTGGACATGGCGCAGCTCGCCGTCGGCCTGCCGTAATTGCCGGGTGGTGCGGTGGATGCCGCCGGACTGCGCCTTGGCTTCCAGGATTTGTGCGGTTTCGCCATCACCCTCGACGAAATGTTCGCCGAACGCCCTTCCGACCAGCGCATCGGTATCCGTGCCGAAGATCGCCGCAAGCGCCGGATTGGCATCGACGATCGCGCCCTTGTGGTCCAGCAGGGCCATGCCGATCGCCGAGAAACGCATCGCGTTGCGGAACCGCAATTCGCTGCGCTGGTAGGACTCGCTCAGTCTCGCGGCCTTGTGCTCGGCCAGCGACTCGGTACGCGCCAGGGCCAGGGCGATGCCGAACAGCAGCAGCGATGCGGCCAGGCCGATCAGCAACGTCGCCTGCAGCTCGGGCGCGCGCGCGGCCAGGCTGGCGCTGGCATCGGCGACGAAGGCAAGTTGCCAGTGACGCCCATACAGCTCCAGCGGCACCGTACGCGTGAACATTTCGCCGGCGCCTGCACCGACGACCGGCAACGATTCGCGGTACAGGACCTCCCCGGCTTTCGCATCCGTGGCATCGGTGATGGTCAGCGCAAGCTGGCGCTGCGCCGTGCGCAGCGCTTGTTCTACCAGGGCCTGCGTGTGCAGCGGCACGTACACCCAGCCCTGCAGCGCCTCACGCCGCGCCACCAGCGAGGCCGGCGCCACCAGGCGGTAGACCGGCGCATACATCACCAGCCCCGTCGCTGGCGTGCCCGCGTCCTGCACCAGGTGTACCGGTCCGGTGATGCGGATGCGCCCGTCATCGCGGGCCGCGACCATCGCCGCATGGCGCACCGGTTCGGAAAACATGTCGTACCCCACGGCGTCGACGTTCTCGGCCGTCTTGGGTTCGAGATAGAGGATCGGCCCGTAGTATTCCCTGACTCCCGCCGGCCGCACCACGTAAAACCCCTGGCCGGCGTCGCGCATCGCGACCTGCAGTTCCTGCAGTGCCGGGCCGTTCACATAGGGCGCGTAGCCCAGTCCGACCATGCCGGGATACTGGCTCGCGATATCCAGGCCATCGACATAACCCCGCCATTGTTCGGCGCTCGGGCGATCCACCGACGCGAACAGGGAAACGCCGCCGCGCAGGATCAGCCCATAGGTGTTGAAGCGCTGGCGCAGCAGCTCGGCGATCGCACCGGTTTCGGCGGTGAACTCGGCTTCCGCAGCCTTCAGCTCGCGCTGCTGCGCATTGCGCCAGTACAGCAGTACCAGCGCCAGCGAAGCCAGCAGGGCCAGCACGGCCAGCACATAGCCGCCTGCCGGCGTACGCCAGCGGGGTCCGAAGGCATCGATGTCGGGGCTGCGCGGGCGCCTCATCGCGTTGAGGATAGCCGCGAACAGGGCCTTGCGGCATGAACGCTGGCCAGCGCCGGGCAGGCCGGAGCTTGTTTCGTCCCTCGCCGCCCCTATACTCATGGGGTCAACGTGATTGGCCTTCCCGGGGGTGCACTGGCTTCGACGGGGGTCACGAAATCACTTGGTGCATGCCGAGGGGGCAGCTTTCCTCGTTAATCCAGCGGCAAACTCATAGTTGCCAACGACGACAACTACGCTCTCGCCGCTTAAGGCGTAAGCCCCGAACCCACTTGTGTCCGTGCTCGTGGATGTAGGGTCATTATCACGGAACCGGCCGCGGCGGCTGTCTGTCAACCGCGGTTCAACCAAAACAGACTGGTCCGGCGGTGCGCTTCGCACACCGTGCTGCCGCAGGACGAGACCCAACGGTGAGCTAAGCATGTAGGGCCGGGGATGGAGTACCTTCGGACGGCGGTTCGATTCCGCCCACCTCCACCAATTCGGAGTCGCGGCCAGACCGGGACACGTGGAAGAACCCCGCCAATGCGGGGTTTTTTCATGCCGGGCTTCCGGGCATCGCAAGCACCACTTCGACTTCGTGCAACCCGTAGTCCTCGCGCAGCGGAATGGCCATGCCGGGCTGTTCCACGCCATCGAGGCTGAGCCGGTCCGATCCGCCAGCCTGCGTGTCCTGGCGCACGTGGATCCGGTACACGGTGTCCTGGCAGCGGTAACGCACGCGATAACCCGGCCAGTCGGCGGGGATGCATGGCTGCAGCCGCAGCTGCCTGCCTTCGAGGTGGAGGCCGAGCAGTGATTCGATGATCAGCCGGTACATCCAGCCCGCCGAGCCGGTGTACCAGGTCCAGCCGCCGCGACCGACGTGCGGGGTCACCGCATACACGTCCGCCGCCACCACGTAGGGCTCGACCTTGTAGGTGGCGATGCCTTCGGGCGTGGCGCCGTGGCGGCCGGGGTCGATCAGGCGCAGCAGCTCCCAGGCGCGTTCACGGTCGCCCAGCCTGGCGAACGCCATCGTCGCCCAGATCGCGGCATGGGTGTACTGGCCACCGTTTTCGCGTACGCCCGGCACGTAGCCGCGGATATAGCCCGGGTCCTGCGGGGTCTTGTCGAAGGGTGGGTCCAGCAGCTGTACCAGGCCGGCGTCGCGGCGCACGAGGTGCCGGTCGAGGGAATCCATCGCCTGGCGCGCGCGCGCCGGGTCGGCTGCCCCCGAGAGCACGGACCAGCTTTGCGCGATGGAATCAATCCGGCACTCGTCGCTTTGCGTGGAGCCCAGCGGCGCGCCGTTGTCGAACCACGCGCGCCTGTACCAGGATCCGTCCCAGGCATGTTCGTCCAGGTTTTCGCGCAGCTGCTCCGCGCTTCGCAGGTAACGCTCCGCGACCAGCAGGTCGCCGCGCGCCTGCGCGACGACGCTGAAGCGCTTGAGCCCGTCGAACAGGAAGAACCCCAGCCACACGCTCTCGCCCCTGCCGCCCTCCCCGACCCGGTTCATGCCGTCGTTCCAGTCGCCGGTCATCATCAACGGCAGGCCGCGTTCGCCGAGCAGGCCCAGCGCGCGTTCCAGTGCGCGCACGCAGTGCTGGTAGAGCGTCTCGCGCAGTCCGGATCGGGTCGCGATGTCGTAATACGATTCCTCGTCGGGATTGACCGCGCGCCCCTCGATGTACGGCGCGACCTCGTCGAGTACCGATGCGTCGCCCGTGGCCTCGATGTAGCGGCAGGTCGCGAACGGAAGCCACAGGTAGTCGTCGGAACAGCGCGTACGTACGCCGCGCTCCAGCGGCGGGTGCCACCAGTGCTGCACGTCGCCCTGGGGAAACTGGTGCGAAGCGCACAGCAGCAGGTGCTTGCGTGCCAGCGCCGGTTCGGCGTGCAGCATCGCCATGCAGTCCTGCAGCTGGTCGCGGAACCCGATCGCGCCGCCGGACTGGTAGTAACCGCTGCGCGCGTAGTAACGGCAAGCGATGGTCTGGTACAGCAACCACCCGTTGGCCAAGGCGTTGATGCCGGCATCGGGGGTCTCGACCTGCACCGCGCCCAGGGTGCGCAACCAGTGGACCCGCACCTCGTCCAGCGCGTCGTAGGCCGCATTGCTGCCGCGGATCCGGCGCGCCAGCTCCAGGGCATCGTCCTGTCCGCGCCCAACCCCGAGGCGGAAGACGATTTCACTCCGCTGGCCGGGCTGCATGTCGATCGGCACCTGGATCGCCGCGCACGGGTCCATGCCGGGACCGAGCCGTCCCGACAGGCGCGTGCGCGCCAGCGCGGCCGGGCTGCGCAGGCTGCCGTTGCGGCCGAGGAATTCGACCCGGTCGCTGGTGAAACTGCGTCGCGACGCGTCGGCGTCGTCCGCATCGGCGTCGAAGAACGCGACCCGGCCGGAAAACTCGGTGTTGTAGGGGTTGCGCGCGGTCAGCGCCCCGCCCTCGCCGTCCTGTTCGCAGACCACGTGCATCTGCGTGTTGGCGCGCAGGTCGCCCAGGATCCATTCGACATAGCCCGTGGCCGAGATGCGACGGGGATGCCCGCTGACGTTGCGCAGCCTGAGTACGCTGTACTTGACCGCGTCCTCGACCGCCACGTACACCCACAGCTCGCTGGCGATGCCATTCTCGACGTGCTCGTAGACGCTGTAGCCGAAGCCATGCCGGGTGCGGTAGCTGCCTTCGCCGCGACAGGGCAGCGGCATCGGCGACCAGACCCGGCCGCTGTCCTCGTCGCGCAGGTAGAACGCCTCGCCGGAGGCGTCGCTGACCGGATCGTCGTGCCAGGGCGACAGCCGGAACTCATGCGCGTTCTCGCTCCAGGTGTAGCCTGCCGAACTTTCGCTGAGCACGCAGCCGAACCCGGGATTGGCCAGCACGTTGGCCCACGGCGCGGGCGTGGCCTGGCCGGGACGCAGGTCGATCACGTATTCGCGGCCGTCGGCCGAATATCCGCCGATGCCATTGCCGCGCGCGACCGGCCCGACCACCGGATCGAACGGCCACGGGTCGCCGATCGCATCCGCATCCGCGCCCGGGGCCCCCTGGCTGGCCGCGAACATCGCCTCGCCATCGATCTCCTGTGGAGCCGGCATCAGTTCGTACTGGGTGGGCGCGGCCACCAGCAGCGGCACGGACGGCTCGGGCGCCAGCGGCCTGCGCACCTGCTCCGACAGGGTGCCGTTCGCATCGCTGACGATCAGGCGCGCGACCGACTGCAGCAGGATGCGTTCCTCGTGCGGGATCTGCTGCGCTGCGCGCACGAAGATGCCTCCGGGCCGATCCACGACGTGCGCCTCCACGCCCGCGGAGATCAGCCCCATGATCTGGTCCTGCAGCTGCTGGCGGTAGCCGGCCTGGTCGTCGTTCCAGATCACCAGGTCGACGGTCAGTCCCTTCAGCCGCCAGTACGCATGCGCCTGCACCATCTGCCGGACGAGTTCGATGTTGGCCGGGTCGGCGATCTGCGCCAGCACGATCGGGTGGTCGCCGGAAATCGCCTGTCCCCAGAGTCCCGACTGGCCGCGGCGGTTCTGCAGCAGGATCGACGGTTCCGCGCGCAGCGCAGGATGGGCGTAGACCACCAGTCCGGCGAGGCGCTCGTACAGCTGGGCATCCGACTGGCTCGCGTTGATCTGCCTGCGCACCACCTGGCTGTGGGTCCATGCCAGGTCGAACACGCGGTCGGCCAGGCGTCGGTCGCGGTATTTGTCGATCAGTACGCTGCAATCGGCGTGGCTGGTCGTGACGCCGGTCACCATGTCGATGGTCGCGACCTGCTCCGGGGCCAGGGTGATGCGGCAGCGGATCGCCACCACCGGATCCAGCACCGAACCCTCGCTGTTGGACAGCGGCGCGTCGTCGATCATCGCCTGCGGCCGCCGCAGGTCGTTGCCGCGGCCGACGAAACGCGCACGGTCGGTTTCGTACGAGATCGCGTCGATCTCGACGTCATGGGCCTTGAGCAGGTGGAACATGACCGGCGGCGAATCATGCAGCGCACGTGGCCGGCGCGCGCAGATGATCGCGTGCCTGTCGGGCACCAGTTCGGTCTGCACGAACAGGTTGCTGAAGGCCGGGTGCAATTCGTCGCTGATGCCGGGCGCAAGCACCGCCTCGGCGTAGGTGGTAATTTCGATGGTGCGCGGCTTGCGCGACAGGTTGCCGATCTTCAGGCGGCGCAGCTCGATGTCGTCCTCGGGCGAGACCGCGATCTCGATGTGGGTCTCGAAGCCGTGCTTGCGGCCGCGGAACTCGACCTTGGCGTCGGAGAAGATCGCCTCGTAGCCATCGACTTCCACCCCGGTCGGCTGGTAGGCGGTTGACCAGAACTCGCCGCTCGCGACGTCGCGCAGGTAGCAGAAGCTGCCCCATTGATCGCGCGTGCCGTCCTCGCGCCAGCGGGTTACCGCGAGGTCGCCGCTGCGGCTGTAGCCGCCGCCGGCGTTGCTCAGCATCAGGTGGTAGCGGCCGTTGGACAGCATCTGCACGGCCGGACGCGTGGCCGTCGGCGAACGGAAGACGCGCAGCCGGGTTTCATCGATGTTGGATCGGCCGCCGGTATCGGCCGCCTCGCCGCTGTGGGGGTGGAATGCCCCGGTGCGCGGGATGCGCTCCTGCAGCAGCAGCAGGGTCGCCTGGAACTCCTGGTCGGCGACGAAGCGCTTCTGCATCGGCTGGTCGCGCAGCAGGTAGGACAGCGACAGCAGGCCCATGCCCTGGTGGTGCGCCATGTAGGAACGGATCACGGCGCGATCCTTGCCATGCGGCAGGCGCTCGGGCGTGTAGTCGATCGCCTCGTAGAGTCCGAAACGGCCGCCGAAACCTGCCTTGTCCAGCCGCTGCAGGTTCGCGCAGGCGGCCTCCGGCGCCACCATCAGCGCCATCATGCTGGCGTACGGCGCGACCACCAGGTCCTGGGCCAGCCCGCGCCTGAGTCCCATGCCCGGCACGCCGAACGCCCGGTACTGGTAGTTCATGTGCGCGTCGACGATGTTGTAGCCGGATTCGGAAATCCCCCAGGGGACCTTGCGCTGCCGCCCGTACTCGATCTGGCGTTGCACGGCCGCCCTGGCGGTCTGGTCCAGCAGGGTGCCCTCGTAGCTGGGCATCACCAGCTGCGGCATCAGGTACTCGAACATCGAGCCGCTCCAGGACAGCAGGCACGGCTCGCCATCGATCTCGGTCAACAGGCGCCCGAGCGCGAACCAGGTGTCCTGCGGCAGCTGGTTCTGGGCGATGGCGACGAAGCTCGCCAGCCGCGCTTCGGACGCCAGCAGGTCGTAGTAGCCGGTGTCGCGACGATGCTCGGTGACGTTGTAGCCGATGCTCAGCAGGTGGCGTGAACGATCGTAGAGGAAGCTGAAGTCCATCTGTGCGCACTGGCCCGCGACGTGCGCCAGGCGCTCCAATTCCTCGATCCGGACCCGGGCGTGGCGGGCAGCCGCATGCTGGCCATCCGGATCTGGCTCTCCGGGGATGGACGCAACAGGCGTTTGCGCCAGCTCGCGCAGGGTCGGCATGTGGTCGCTGAATGCCGGCGGCGGCGATCCTGCGATGGTCGCAGCGGACGTCATGGCCCACGGCGCCAGCAACTGCAGTTCCTCGCGCACCGACGTGCATTGATTCAGCAGGGCCTCGGCCCAGGCGGCGGCTTCGGCGGTGCCGGACGCGCGTTCGTCGCGGATCTGCGTGGCCAGGGCCAGCAGCTCCTCCATCGCCTGCGCTGCAACCGGCAAAGTCGCGTCGGGTTGCCCGCGGATGTCTGCCAGTCGCCGCCGGAACGCCAGCAGCTTGTCGTCGCCCGGTGGATCCTGGCCAAGCGCTTCGAGCAGCACGTTGCAGGTGTCGTCCAGCCCCTGCCACGTGCTCGGCGCGAGCAGCGGCGCATCGGCCAGTGCCAGCAGCCCCTGCCGCAGGGTCAACAAGTGCCCTGCCAGGTTGCCGCTGTCCACGGTGGAGACGTAGCGCGGCGGCAGCGGCTGCAGGCTTGCGGTGTCGTACCAGTTGTAGAAATGGCCGCGATGGCGCGGCAGCGACTCCAGCGTCGCAAGCGCCGGCGCCGTGCGCGCGATCACCCCGCCCACCTGCAGGTAGCCGAAGTCGTAGGCCGACAGGTTGGCCAGCAGCGACAGGCCGATGTTGGTGGGGGACGTACGCCGCGCAACCTGGAGCGCCGGATGCTCCTGCACGTTGTCGGGCGGCAGCCAATGGTCGTCCGCGGTCACCCAGGTTTCGAAGAACGCCCAGGTTCGGCGCGACAGGCGACCGAGGAACTGCAGCTGTGGCGGCGACAAGGTGCTGCGCCTGCGCGTGCGCGGCCGTCCGAGCCACCACATCAGCATCGGCGAAACCAGCCACAGCAGCAGCACCGGACCGGCGACCGGCAATGCCGAAGGATGCACGTGCACCAGCGCCATGCCGGTGGCGACGGCGGCGACCGGGGCGATCCACATCGACGCCAGCGCCGCGCCCGGGCCGCTGCCCAGGGTGCGCTCGACCTCGCTGGAGGGATTCCATTGCAGCATGTGGCGGCGCGACAGCAGCAGCCGCCACAGGGTGCGCAGGATGGCATCGAGGCTGAACCATGTCTCGAACGGCAGGCAGGCCAGGGTCAGCGGCACCCGCGAGAAGTTGCGCGCCACCGCAACGCCCGCCTGCCGGAGGTGCACGTCCAGCGGCAGGTCCACCGGGCGCGCGAACACATCCCGCACCGAAACCACCAGCGGTGGCACCACCAGGATCGACAACACCCACAGCGTCCACGTGCCGGGCGTGGGCGCCAGCAGCCAGCCCATCAGCAGCAAGGCCGTGATCGCGGCGGGCACCAGGCTGCGGCGCAAGTTGTCGAGCAACTTCCCGCGCGAGAGCATCGACAGCGCATTGGCCTCCCGGCCGCCGTCGCGCAGCGGCGTCCACGGCAGCTGCCAGGGCAACAGCTGCCAGTCGCCGCGGATCCAGCGGTGGCGGCGCTTAACGTCGGCCGCGTAGCTGGCCGGATAGTCTTCGTAAAGCTGGATGTCGCTGACCAGGCCGGCGCGGGCGTAACAGCCTTCGAGCAGGTCGTGGCTGAGGATGCGGTTGTCGGGAAGGCGATGCCTGAGCGCACGCTCGAAGGCGTCGATGTCGTAGATCCCCTTGCCGACGAACGAACCTTCGTCGAACAGGTCCTGGTAGACGTCGGATACCGCCCGCGTGTAGGGGTCGATGCCCGGCTCGCTACCGTACAGGCGCGCATACCAGGAGCGCCGCTGGCCGCTCATGCTCACCCCGACGCGCGGCTGCAGGATGCCGTAGCCGCGGGTGACGCGGCCACGGCGCGGGTCGAAGCGGGCCTGGTTGAGCGGATGCGCCAGCGTGGCGACCAGTTCGCGCGCGGTGCCGCGAGGCAGGCTGGTGTCGGTATCCAGGGTGATGACGTAGCGCACCTTCCCGAGCGCGCCGACATCGCCGGCGATGCGCAGGAAATCCCCCTCGTTGCCGGCACCGCGCAGCAGGGCATTGAGCGCCGCCAGCTTGCCGCGCTTGCGTTCGTGGCCCATCCACTTGCGTTCGCGGGGATTCCACAGCCGCGGGCGATGCAGCAGGAAGAACACGTCCTTGCCGCCGTCCGCATGCCGCGCATTCAAGGCATCGATTTCGCGCTGCGCCGCGTCGAGCAGGGCCTCGTCGCCCGGCAAGCGTTGCTGGTCGGCATCGAAGAAGTCGGTCAGCAGTGCGAACCCCAGGTTGCGGTCGCGATTGGCCAGGAACCTGACCTCCAGCGCCTCGGCCAATGCCTGGATGGTGGCGACGTCGCCGAACATCGTCGGCACCGCCACCAGCGTGCGCGCGTCGTCGGGAATGGCGTCGGAAAAGTCCATGCGCGGCAGCACGCGGGGGCGCACCAGCATGGTCGCGACCCAGTTCACCACCGCGACCCCGAGCTCGCTGAAGGCGATCACGCACAGCACGCCTACCAGCCAGACCAGGCCACGCTCGTCCAGCACCGAACGCGCCTCGAGCACGAGGCCGAGCGTGAACGCCGCGACCACGAGCGCGATCGGCGCGGTGTACGCAAGCAGGGGGATCCGCCCGGCCGTGCGCCGCACCGATCCGGCGAGCCCTCCGTGCGCGGAGACCGCGGCTTCCAGCTGCGCGCGGCCATCGTCGATCAGGTAATAGCCCACGTGCCCCGGGACGGCCACGTCCGACTGCGCCACGCTCCCGGCGCGCGCGAGGTCAAGCGTGGCCTGTGCGACCTGCTGCTCGTCGAGCGCGCTGCGCCTGGCGATGCGCTCGACGACGTGGCGGTACTGGTCGCGCGTCGCGAAGTCCATCCGGCCATACGTCCCGTCCGGGTCCTGGCGCAGGACCTGGTCGACCACGCTCATGGTCTCCACGAACTCGCGCCAGTCCATCGTCTCCAGGAACCGCAGGCTGCCAATGCTGTTGCTGATCGAGACCTGGTCGGTGGCCTGTTGCCGGTTCTCGGACTGCACCATGCGTTCGATGCTGTGCCCGGCATCGGCCAGCCACTGCTCGATCCAGGTCAGGGGCAGCGCCAGGGCGGAGGTCTGCCCCTGCAGGCGGCGCGTGAGCTCGGCAACGAAGGCGCTGGCCAGCGGCGGCCGCGATCGCACCATGTCGGCGATCACCAGCACCAGGTCCTTGGGGTCGGACTGCGCCACCTCGGTGAAACGATCGGCCCAGGCATCGGCGAGGTTGCGGTCCATGCGATCGACGATGATCCTGGCGCCGACGCGACGCAGGTTTTCGATCAAGGCCAGGCGCAGCATGATCGGGATCGCCCACAGCTCGCCCAGCCTCAGCGGCGTGACCGTCTGGTAAGCGGCGATGAAGCGGCCCAGGCTTTCCGCGTCGATGCGTCCGTCGCCATGCGAGATTGCGTTGAGCGCGATGTCGTAGACGCGGGGCAATCCCGCCGATGGCCCGTCGAGCAGCCGCGGCAATTCACGGCTGTAGCCCTTGGGCAAGTGCCGGCGCGCGATCCTGACCTGCTCCTCGATCAGGTAGATGTTGTCGAGCAGCCATTCGTCGGCCGGGGTCATGCGTCGCTTCTCGCGCGCGGCGGCGCCCAGCAGCTCGCAGGTGCGTTCGAGCACCTTCTGGTTGTCGTCCAGCCGTGCCAGCAACAGATCCGCGGAATGCGAAGTGCTGGTGTTGTGCGCCTGCGCGAGGATCTTGCCGTGGCGTTCCATCTGCTCCGCGCTGAACAACTGCGCGCGCAGCGGGGGCGATTCCTTGCCCAGGTGCCTGCGCGCCTCGGCGTCGGAGCGCAGTCGCTGGCGCAGCCGCAACCAGGCCTTGGGCGCGCGCGCTGCCATCAGTGGTTCTCCGGGTGCATCTGCGCCATCATCGCTGGTTTCAACGCGCCGTGCCCAGCGTCAGCTTCCAGCGATGCGTGGCGCCATCGTCGCGCAGGGCGATGCGGTGCAGGTCGCCAGTGACGGGTTCGCCATCGAGTTCGGAGGCCGCCACGCCGCGCTGTGCGCGCAGCGGGTTGTCGACCCGGATCTCGTAGCGCGCGCTGCCATAGCGGTAGGCGATGTCGAAACCAGGCCATGATGCAGGAATACAGGGATCCAGCAGCAGCGTGTCGCCCTGCAGACGGAACCCGAGTATGGCCTCGAGGCCGGCGCGATACAGCCACGCAGCCGAACCGGTGTACCAGGTCCACCCGCCCCGGCCGACATGCGGCGGGACCGAGTAGACATCGGCACAGGCGACATAGGGTTCGACCTTGTAACGCTCCACCGCATCGGCGGTGGCGGCATGGCGGATCGGGTTGAGGATCGAGAACAACCTGCCGGCGCGGTCGCCCTGCCCCAGTCGCGCGAATGCAAACACCGACCAGATCGCGCCATGGGTGTACTGGCCGCCATTCTCGCGCAGGCCCGGCGGGTATCCCTTGATGTAGCCCGGGTCCTGTCCGGTCTTGTCGAACGGCGGCGTGAACAGCGGCGCCACGCCATCGTCTTCGCGGACCAGCATGGCATTGGATGATTCCATCGCCTGCGCCACGTGGTCCGGATCGGCGCCCTCCACCATCGCGCTCCACGACTGTGCGATCGCATCGATCCTGCATTCGTCGCTCTGGCTCGACCCCAGCGGCGTACCGTCGTCGTAGTAGCCGCGCCGGTACCAGGCGCCATCCCAGCCGGCCTTCTCCAGCGCCGCGCGCATGGTTTGCCCGCAGCGTCGCCAGCGTGCAAGCCGCGCGTGTTCGCCGCGCGCCTCGGCGAAGCCTGCGTAGGCATCGATGGTGGCGATGAGGAACCAGGCCAGCCAGGTACTTTCGCCCCTGCCCTGCTCGCCGACGCGATTCATGCCGTCGTTCCAGTCGCCGGTGCCGATCAGCGGCAAGTCGTGCGCACCCAGCGCCAGGCTGACGTCGATCGCGCGTGCGCCGTGCTCGTACAGGCTCGCCACTTCGTCGCTGGTTTCCGGCTCGAAGAAGGCGTCTTCCTGTCCCTCCTCCAGCGGCGCGCCCGCGATGAACGGCACGCGCTCGTCGAGTACGGCGGTGTCACCGCTGCTCGTGACGTAATGCGCGGCCACATAGGGCAGCCACAGCCGGTCGTCGCTCATGCGCGTCCGCAGTCCCTTGCCCGACGGCGGCAGCCACCAGTGCTGGACATCGCCTTCGACGAATTGCCGGCGCGCAGATCGCAGCAGGTGGGCGCGCGTGAGGTCCGGTCGCGCCACGCACAGCGACATCACGTCCTGCAGCTGGTCGCGGAATCCATACGCGCCGCTGGACTGGTAACCCGCGGTGCGCCCCCAGATCCGGCATGCCAGGGCCTGGTAGAGCAGCCAGTCGTTGAGCAGGATGTCGAGCGAGCGATCCGGCGTGCGGACCTGCACCACGTCGAGAACGTCCTCCCATTGTACGGCGATCGCGTCGCGTATCCCCTCCGGGCCGGTAGTGCGATGACGTCGCACCAGTGCCTGCGCCTCCGCCGCAGACGCGGCCTCGCCCAGCATGAACACCAGCTCCACTACCGCGCCGGCTTCCAGCCTGACCCGGGTTTGCAATGCACCACAGGGGTCCAGTCCGGCACCCACGCGCCCCGGCCACGGCCCGCCGCGCAGCGCCAGCGGTGCGCGGCAGCTGCCGTAGCGGCCCAGGAACCCGGTGCGATCGCCGCTGCATGCCGTCTGCATGCCGCCCAGGTCGATGAAGGCGACGCGATCGCCGAATTCGGCGCGCCACGCGTTGCGCGCGAACAGCGCCCCGGTCGCATCATCCTGTTCCGTCACCACGAAAGGCGCGCTGGTTTCGCCGTTGCCGCCGAGCGCCCATTCGACGTAGCCGGTCACCGACAGGCGGCGGGTGCGTCCGGATCGGTTGCGCAGGCGCAGGCGCGAGAGCTTGA
>SWCD01004939.1_pt1 | contig 21415 bp, 21 predicted proteins | sample 4693011 | NCBI WGS metagenome assembly SWCD01 (sample SAMN10267278, study PRJNA491770) | bioreactor metagenome | isolation source: DHS bioreactor inoculated with marine | place: Japan: Omine Ridge, Nankai Trough | reverse complement strand
ACCAAGAATTTGAGAAACGCTGGTCAATAAACTATAAAAACCTAAAATTCTGGATTGATGTGGACGCTTCCAAGCAAGTGGGTGTCTTCCCGGAGAATGCCGTCCATTGGGATTGGATCGGAGAGCAAATAAAAAAATCCGGCTCTCCTTGCAAAGTTTTAAACTTATTTGGCTACACCGGTTTGGCATCTCTAGCCGCCGCAGCCTCTGGCGCAGAAGTCACTCATGTCGATTCTTCTAAGCGTGCGGTGCGAATTGGAAAAGAAAACCAGGAGCTTAGTGGATTAGGTACAGCAAAAATCCGCTGGATCGTCGATGATGTCCTGAAATTCATACAAAGAGAAGCTCGTCGGGGAAATACCTACGACGGTCTGATAATGGACCCACCGAAATATGGCTTGGGACCAAACAAAGAACGCTGGGAATTTTTTAAACAATATGCAATCTTATGTGAACAATTTCGAGAAATAATAAGCGAATCTCCCAAATTCGTGGTCATTACAGCCTATGCGCTCGACAGCCCACCTGAAGTCTTAGACGAAGATCTGCAACGGATGATGCGCAGATTGGGAGGAACTTTTGAATATGGAGAACTGATCACTGCCGAAAAAAGTGCTGGTAGAAGATTAAGTAATTCTATTTACGGACGCTGGCAGAGATAAGTCTCATGGCTAAAAATTTCTTCACCGTCAAAAAATTACATAGACCGTCTCGCTTGGATAAAGTAATTACGCAGCAATATCCTCAATGGGGACGTAAAGCAGTAAAAAAACTCATCAGCTCCCGTAAAGTAAAAGTAGATAACAAATCTGTCTGGCTCGGATCATGGGAAGTCCAAAATGGTCAAAAGATAGAAATTTCAGATGCACCAAAAGAAAAACCAAAACCGATAATAATATTTAAAGAAGATTGGTTACTACATGATGAAGGTGATCTGATTGCAATGAACAAACCTGCCGGGCTCCTATCCCAAACCACTAGAGCAAAAGGGAAGGACAACCTCCTCGATCTTTGTATCGAAAAATTTGGCAAGGTTGCTTTATTTCATCGCCTAGATCGTGACACCTCCGGCCTTTGTTTGTTGACCCGCCCTGGTGAAGTCAACGCATATTTAGATAAACTCTTTAAACAACGCCGAGTGGTCAAAGAATATATCGCCCTAGTCAGTAGCCAGAAAAAGATGGATACTGAAGGTGTGATCAAAACCCGGTTACGTCCCCATCCCCGCCGAAGAGATCAAATGGTGGTCGTCGGAAGGGGTGGATTCTACGCAGAATCTCGCTATGAAGTTCTCGGAGAATCCGAGGGTAAAAAACTTGTCCGAATTTGGCCTATCACCGGTCGTACCCACCAGTTACGTGTCCAGATGTCTTATTTAGGCGCACCGATCATCGGAGACCGTGTTTATGGTGGCGGTGAGAAATCGGGCTTGCGTTTGATGTTGCACGCCTATAAAATTGACCTCCCTGCGTTAGATAACTTCGAAGCACGCTCTTTCACTGCCCCGGTTGGGGAAGATTTTATAAAATTAATCCCAAATTCATTACTTAAATTAGTACCTACTAATTAAGGTTACAAATCTAGGAGATTCTGATGGTTGACCCTAATCATATTGCTGACGTTTTTAATAGAAATCTACGCGTGGCAAAACGCCAGATCGAAGGCTTGAACGATGCAGATTGCCTACTCCAGCCTGCTGTTCGCGGAAACTGTATCAATTGGATCCTCGGTCATTTACTTCTCAGCAGGGGCAATGTATTGGATTCATTGGGGCAGGAAGCTGTTATTGATTCTTCAAAATTAGCAATTTATGATTCGGATTCTGACCCGATCACCGCAAATTCGGTCGGATTTATTAAACTCGATCAATTAATCGCCCTTTTTGATCGATCCCAAGAATTATTACAGGAAACCCTTTCCTCGATTTCAGATGAGGATTGGTTTGAAAAAGAAATAAATGAGCGCGGAAACAAGCAATGGGAAAGGGCTGAATTTTTATCTTGGCATGAAGCCTATCATGTCGGACAGTTAGAATATTTACGCCAATTAGGTGGCACCGATGACAAGGTCATCTAAGTTAAACAAATAAAAGGATAAATGATGAGTGCTAATCTTTTTTTCCTAATTCAAACCCTAACCTTTTCCCTCGCGATCTGGTTAGGCACCTATTTGTTGGGGCGCGATCGCAAAAAACCCGGGCTGCAATTCGCGGGTTATGGCTCGGTGGCTTATGCACTTGCATTAGCTGCAGAGGCTCTACAAGGACTTGCATCCCCCCTTGCTGCTGAAAATCTAAGACTTGCTCATCAATCCCTCATATTCCTCCCCGCCATATTCTGGGGCGGGGCATTACTCTCCATCATTCCCGAAGAATTTGAACCAAAAGAAAAGATCTATCGCCTTTGGGTGAAGTTTTTCCTTCCCATCATCCTCTTGATCGGGATTGGACAGCTATTCTTTGGTTTTCCAAATATCAATTTCTATCTTCTTTCCACACTCCCATTATTGGCGATCTTTATTTTGTTCATTTATCTGTTGCGCCGTTATCCTCAAAAATCCCCCTTAGCTTTGCTATTTGTCGGAATCATCTTCTTTGGTTTATCAGTTGGGCTTTTTCTCCCCCAAAATTGGATCCCCCGAGAATGGATGATCCTTGCCATTGGATTTGATCTTTCCTTATTAAGTATTGGCATTGCGAAATTTGATGCCTTCGAAGAAGGCCAAAAATTATCTACGGATATGCTTCGTAATTTACAAGCAGCCTTTTTTACCGCATTATTATTTGGGGGGCAGGTGGTTTTGGTGATCGTATTAAGCACCGGTTTAACCTTTGTAATGGCAGTCTTGCTAATGGCAACCATCACCACCGCGATCCTTTTTCAATCCTTCAGTATTCCCCTCCAGAACCTCTTTGACCGGATGGGATTGAGTGTCCTAGTCACGAAAGAGCGCACTCAATTAAGGGCAACCGCAGATCAATTAACCAAATTAAACCCGCAGATAGATTTTTCATCGATCGACTTTGAAGATTTCAGCCGACTCACAAGAAAAGCACTTAGCCACATGATTGATCTCCCCCGGCTGGCGAGCAATCCGCTCACTCATATGCCCTTGATATCCTCAAGATTGAACGGCCGAAATTCAAATAAAGGCACCTTGGATCGTGCAAATGAATTGAAATTGCTCCTCTCAGAAAATATTCAAAGATTAAAACCGAAAAGTGATGCGGAATTTGGTGATACAGACGATTGGCGTTATTTCAATGCCTTATATTTCCCCTATGTGGTCGGAATTAAAGCCACGAAAAAATATCGCTCGATTATCGGATTAACTGAGTCGCATGCTCAGGCTTTGGAATATTTCCAGACCGAAGTGCCCGAAAGAACCTTGCATAATTGGCAAAAGGCAGGCGCTAAACTGATCGCCCAGAACCTTTGGGAGCAAATGGGGAAATAAAGTACATATTTCTAGCATAAAAATATAAATTGGCAGTAGTTGGCAGTAAATGTCCTGGATTTGGCAGTGTTTCAAGGGGTATTCTATGGCTAAACTAATTCAACACGAGGTGTACAAATGACTACTGCAAAAAATACTCAAGTTTCAAAAAAGTTATCCGGTTTACAGTTAGCGCTAAGAAGCAATGCGATCTTCTCCCTTATTGCAGGATTGATCTTTATCTTTGATTCTAAATGGCTGACTCCCTGGATGGGATTGGAAAACAATCTCATCCTCATCGTTATCGGCATCGCTTTACTCCCTTGGGCGTATTTACTTTTCAATGCCAGCAAGCAGGAGATCTCTAAGAAATTTGCTCAATGGATAATTGCGGGAGATTTGATCTGGGTGATCCTTTCTGTAGAAGTAATACTAGGAATATTCGTAAAATTGACCGTTCCTGGTAACTGGTTTGTCGCTGCTCAAGCGGATATCGTTTTAGGTTTTGCGGTTTGGCAGTTTTTCGCTCTACGCAAACAAATCAAATAATTAGAAATTGTATTAAGAAGCCCTAGTCGAATTTGGAAACTAGGGCTTTTTTATTTAAAAATAAATCGATCAAAAATATCTTTGAGTTATAATGAAAACGTTTAAAAAAGAAGTGGAGAAATATTAAAATTTATCTTAATTTTTAATCACCTTTCTATCCAAGATCGTTCCTAAACTTATGCGTTTATTTATTGAAATTGCCTTGAGAGCCTTTCGCTTGCAGATGAGTTATCGAGCAGCTGCCATCGCAGGCTTACTCACAAATTTCTTCTTTGGTATCCTGCGCGCCGTTGTCCTAATCGCCCTATACGATGGCCGTGAGGAAATGCTAGGGCTTACACTTCAGGCAGCAGTTACCTATACCGCCATCACCCAGGCTGTCATCGGCTATCTGAGTGCCTTTAGCTGGTACGATGTTGCAAATACGGTCTATTCGGGTGAGGTCGGTTCAGATCTCCTAAAACCGATCAATTACTATACCTATTGGATGGCGCGTGATTTTGGTCGTGCAATTGCTGCCCTCCTCACTCGTGGTCTGCCGATAATGATCGCCTATGAAATCTTTTTCGACATTAGTTTCCCGGCATCCTTCAACCATTGGGGACTTCTCATTATCACCGTCATATTATCTTGGGTGCTAAGTTTCTCATGGCGGTTTATTGTCAATTTGCCCTCATTCTGGATTCCAAATGCCTTTGGCATCGGCCGCTTCTTTTTTATGGCCGCACTTTTCTTTTCAGGTTTCTTAATGCCCCTCAGGTTTTTCCCAGATTGGGTCGTCAAAATAGCTTATCTGACCCCCTTTCCCCATACCGTCAATACGGTGGTGGAAATATATTTGGGCATTTTAAACCCCCTCGATCTTTGGCTAGCCTTCGCTTGGCAGGTGGGCTGGATCATTGCTCTGATCCTCGTCGGCCAGTTGATCTTGAAGTCAGGGTTGCGTCGCCTGGTGATATTAGGTGGATAAATTGAAACAATCGATACTCCTCTTGAAAAAATATATTTCTGTTAATTTACGAAGTCAGATGCAATATCGGATTACCTTCGTATTTGAAGTATTAGGCACCATCGTGATCACCCTTACTGAATTTGCTGCATTGGCCCTCGTATTACTAAAATTTGAAGTTATTGGGGGCTGGACGATTGGTGAGGTGGCCTTCTTATATGGCACCATCAATGTCTCTTTTGGGATCATGGATATGTTCTTTAGCGGGTTCGACCCCCAAAATTTTGGCAGGCATGTCCGCATGGGTACCTTTGACCAACTCCTACTAAGGCCGGTCAACATCACTCTCCAAGTCTTGGGTCTAGAATTTCAGGTTCGCCGTATAGGGCGCATTATGATCGGGGTCGGCATTTTTATCTTTGCATTTCAAACCACCTCGATCCTATGGTCATCGGAAAAAATCCTTGTGCTGATATTTGCCATCATCGGGCAAATCGCCTATTTTGGCGGATTATTTATTTTTGGAGCTACGCTCACTTTTTGGACGATAGAATCAATCGAAGTTGTCAATATCCTCACCTACGGGGGTTCCGAATTGATCGGCTACCCGATGAATATCTATCCCGAAATATTGCGTAAATTTTTCACTTTCATTCTGCCAGCCATTTTCCTAAACTATTACCCCGCATTATTCATCTTGGGCCGCCCCGACCCCTTAAACTTTCCACCCTTCGCCCATTGGTTGGCTCCCTTAGCTGGCGCTCTAATCCTGTTTTTAGCCTTACGATTTTGGCGATTTGGCATTACAAAATATCAAAGTACTGGCACTTAAAAAGAGTTTTCATTTATTGGAATTATTATGAAACCGATCATCAGTGTAAAAAATTTGGACAAACATTTCAAAGTCAGGAAATTTCATCGCGGAAGATTTTCTGGAATAAAAAATTTCCTTACCCGTGAACATACCCTCGTTCGCGCGGTCGATCAGGTGAATTTCGATATCCAGGCGGGTGAGTTGATCGGTTATTTAGGGCCAAATGGGGCAGGAAAATCAACGACGCTAAAAATGTTGACCGGTTTATTGGTCCCCACAGCTGGCGATATTATTGTCGATGGATATGAACCATCTAAACAGCGCAAAGAGTATGTCTCTTGCATTGGCGCAGTTTTTGGGCAGCGCTCCACGCTATGGTGGGACCTGCCCGTCTATGAATCCTTTGAGCTGTTGAAACATATCTACAAAATCCCTGAAAAAACCTTCAAAAAAAATCTAGAAAATTTCAGAAAATTATTAGAATTGGACGCCTTTATCAATACCCCCGTCCGTTCCCTGTCCCTCGGTCAACGTATGCGTGCGGACATCTGTGCCGCATTACTGCACGATCCAAAGATATTATTTCTAGATGAACCCACCATTGGTTTGGATGTCGTTGCCAAGGAAAGGATCCGCCAGTTTATTCAGCATATCAATCGCCAAAAGGGAACAACAGTCATTCTAACAACCCATGACCTTTCCGATGTGGAAAAGTTATGTGATCGAGTATTGATCATTGACGAGGGAAAACTATTGTACGATGGTCAATTAGAGCAGTTGCGTCAAAAGTTTGGCGGTAACCGTCAACTAGTTGTGGATTTCTCCGAAACATATCCTCACATTGCAGTGGAAGGGGCTGACATCATCGATACCAATGGCAGTCGGGTCACCTTCGAATTTGATCGTGAGGGTGTCACCGCATCCGAATTGATCGGTCGCCTCACTCGCCAATATCGAATTCGTGATTTAGAAGTCCGCGAACCCCAGATCGAAGAAACCATCCGTAGAATTTACGAGCAGCAATTATTAAAGTAAATAGTTCTGTTTATGGTGCAGGCCAAGCCACCAATTTCCCATCACTTGGTAGCGGTAGGGGGCTGATTGATCCATCAGAAACCCTAAAATATTGGGTCTCTTGAACATCACTCACTGACGAAAATACCATTAATTGACTATCCGGGCTCCACAGGGCCTTGTTATATTGAGACCCCAAGTGAGAATCCTCACTGCCATCACTCGCCAACAAATAGATGCCTTCCAAATTAAGCCCTTCCGCCCAAACATCTGCGATCAACCATTCTCCGTCTGAGCTCCAAATGACTGGCCTTGGCCATCCCCCGCGACCAGCTGGCATGTAGAGGTGGAGTATATTAGCAGTTTGAGTATCAAAATCTAGGATTAGATGACCAATTTGACCCTGATATCCCACCACCCAAGCCAACTTGCTTCCATCGGGAGACCAGGCAGGGGCTTCAATTCGACCGAAATCATTCTCATCTAAGCCAAATAGAGAAAGATAGATCAAAGAAAGTTGGTTTCTTGCCAGATCATAGATCGCTGGTCCAAGATTGCTATGCAATGCAACTTGATTCCCATCGGGGGAGGGGGCAACACCTGAGTTCGTCCATCCATCCGCGCCATCTAGAAAAAGCTGAATGCCGCTCGATAAGTAATACAGGGCAGGAGCACCTGCGCTCATTTGCGGGTCAACCCCATAAAATAATATTTGATCTTGCTCAGGCCATACCTGAGGATTAACTTCCCAACTATCAACAGAATTGGTGATATTCAATTCTGCGCAAGTATCAAGGTTCACCTGCCATATATCGCCATCTTGATGGTAAAACATGCTCTTGCCATCCGCGCTAAAAATGTCTGCCCCGCAATCTGCAATTTTTACAGCTGTCCCACCATCGTTGATCTCGAAAAGTCCTTCATCGGTCTTATAAATTAACCCCGAAAATTCATCTACGATTTCAGTGGGTTGGGGGGATGGGGTCGGTGACGTAGTGGGGGTTTCAACCACAACCGGCGCATTATTTTGCAAGGATATAAAATTAAAAAACCCCGCTAATAAAACGATAATAGTTATCCCAAAAAGTCCGATCAATTTTTTATTCATTTATAGTTCCTATTAAATTAAAGTCAACTGAGGCAAGATATTAAAAATTAGCTTGGAATGAGCAGATCGAATTGCCTCTTCAACCTCATCCGCATTGTCTCCTCTGGCGAATATAAAACCTAAATAGTTATTTCCCTCTGGTAAAGGCAAGAGAGGATAGTTTATTTTTGCGGTGATTTCAATATCTGTGATCAATTGCACTGCTTTAGCCTCTTCAAGTCCCTCCACCGATTTCAACACCCCCGCTTCCGGAATGGGAATCATCATTACCCCATCCGACCCTGCCGTTCTTTTTGCCCCCTCCAGATCCATTCCTAATGCTTGCCTAAGAATTAATTCTTCTAAAGTGGTTTCTGTGCCAAATCGCAGAGTTTGCGAGCATAAACCGCCAATCGATCGACCCGCAATTTCTAGTAACCAAGCACCATTTTCGTTATATCTAAGTTCCGCATGAAGCGGCCCCATTTTTAGCCCCAATGCATCAGCAGCTTGTTCAGCCGCCCTGATGATTTCTTCTTGTGCCTCTGCTGGCAATTTTGAGGGCGTGATATAAATCGTTTCCTCAAAGAAAGGTCCTTCCAAGGGGTCAGGTTTATCAAAGATTGCCAATACAATCAATTTCCCATTATCCATTAACCCCTCTAACGCGATCTCCACCCCAGGAATGTAATCCTCCACCAAGAATTCATCACAACGATCCCCAACCAATAGCGGCACCAGCCGGTTGGCATACTTAATAAATTCTTCAGGTGTGTTGGCCCGCATCACCCCTCGGCTCCCCGACATCGAAGTCGGTTTGATTACACAAGGATAATTTACCTTCTGGGCAATTTCTTCGAAATCTTCTGTAATTTTATGCCCTTCAAAATTTGGTGAGGGAACCCCCGCTTCCGCGAATCTTTTCCGCATCAAATGTTTATCCCGTGCAGCAATCGCCAAATCCGGGTCGTTAGAGGATAGTCCTAGAGCATTGTTCGCCTTGGAGGCCAATAATGTGCTGGAATCGTCTAACCCTACTATCGCGCCCACAGGATTTTCTTTGGAAAAGTTTACGATTTTTTGAGTCGAAAAAGGGAGATCTTGATAATCCAAAACAAGTTGTGATTGAGAGTTTTTATGCATAGGCAGAGGAAGATCCTGCCCAAATACGATCTTTAATCCCAAATTTTTCGCCGCAGCAACAAAAGGTGAACTGCGGTAAGTTTGGGCAGAAGCCAAAAAGATCAATCTTTGAGGTTCATCGTTAGTCATCATAGGATTATAAACGATAGAAGAAGATGTTATTTAGCATATTCAGAGAGATAAGGAAGAATAAGACTACTCATTTTTTCTGGTTCTAATAGCCATTCATAGGGGTGATTATCTCCTGAAACTTCTTGAGTAATGCCAAATTGTGGTACGTTCAACATTTTTCTTATGATCGGATCACTTATAGGATCGTTCAATTCCCCTTCCGTGATCATCATTAAAACTGGGCATTGCAATTCTTGGAAATATTCTTCGAAGCGATAATAATAATAGTGACGGTAATATCCAATTTTTGCCCATTTCCGCCAACTTTTCCCATATGTTTTATCAGATAATTTACACAGATCATAATCAACTAATGCTTTGATATTTTCGTTCCAAATTCCAAAATTTTCATAACTGTTTTGTACAACTGTAAAATATTCTTGGGTCGAATTATAGATATCTTCAGGTGAATTTAGTTTTTCTTCAATTTGTTTTTGAACATATTTTTCAAATTCTACATCCGTTCCCTGATATACCCCATAGGGTCCTGACTCACTAGTTAGTGCCCCCTCACAAACAATAAAATTTATCCTTTTTGGGTATTTCGCACCGAAATAAATGGCGACCTCCGCCCCAATAGAACACCCAATGATATTTATTTTTTCAATTTCCAGGCTGTTCAATATTCCCAATATATCTTCCGCCATATCATCGAGATGATATCCCTCTTTTGGCTTATCAGATTTGCCATGCCCGCGCAAATCTATCAGGATTACATGATAATTATTTGTGAAGTAAGGGAGGCTCGGTTGCCACATGTTTAAATTTGCGCCACCAAAATGCAAAAACAAAACAGGCGGACCATTTTTTTCATATTCCTGGATCTGAATACCAATAGAATTTGTTTTTAGCTTGTAATCTCGCATAGAAGTCATTCCATTTCCCCAATTGCAAATATCATTTTCTCCAATTTCAACTCAGACTTTTCCCCCCACCCGCGTCTTATTCTGCTTTATCTTCACCGCCCCCACATCATTAGGGAATTTTGCAAGTTTCATTTTTTCAGTATAAAAGTTGCTCACATATGCCATATCCTTATCGATATCGCCAGTGGGCTTAAATCCCTCACTGATTCCCCCAACCTTATCTCGGTAATTAAGATAACAAAAATTGATTGGTACATTTGCTTTTTTGGCAATATGGTAAAAACCTGTTTTCCAATATTCCGATTTGCTCCTTGTCCCTTCCGGCGCGATCCCCAACAAAACTTGATCTTGGTTTTTAAATAATCTCAGCGTCGCCTTCACTGTGCTTAAGCTTCCCGAACGATCTACCGGGTATCCACCGAGGGCAGAGAACAAATATTTTGCAGGCCAAAAGAACAACTCTTTTTTTCCAAGCCAATTCGGTTTGATCCCTAATGAAAATAGACTCAATAGCATATAAACAAAATCCCAGTTGGAGGTATGCGGCGCAAAGATCAAAACAGATTTGGGATGTTCCGGATATTGGCCTTCAGTTTTCCACCCAAATAACATCAGTATAAATTTCCAAAATGCCTGTATTACGCGTGTTCCTTTGGGATAACTGAATTCAGCTTGACTCATTCTTTGTGCTCCTAATCTTGGATATGAGGAATTTTACCCTAAATAGTATTAAGCAATCTAACCAATATAGTGATTAGGCCTATTTAGTTATCGTAAAGCTATCGATCAAATCCCCATCGATCGTTATAAACTTCAAAGTAATTTCAAATGGGCTGGCTTCGACCAACTGAGCACCCCAATTCCCTCGATAAAATACCTCGCTCCCAGGCATGATTTCCCCGATATCATATAACAAACCACCCCCCAATCCATTCACAAAATAGGGGAACTCATTAAGGATAATCCGTTCGTAATGGTGGTCATGACCTGCGATCACCATATCGGCTCCCCATTCCTGAAAAGGCCATCGATTGACGAGCATCGGCTCACGCGTCCCAGATGCATAAGGAGGATGATGCATATAAACGATTTTCCAAGGGGCATCAGATTCCGCCAAGGCATTTTTCAGCCATTCCGCTTGAATAGAATTTGCTCGGAAACCATCTGGCTCAGCCCAATCACTGTCAATCGCAAAAAAGTCAATAAAATGCCAGCTAAACTGATAATATCTCTCGTTTCCGGGGAGGGTGAAATAGTCAATATAGGCCTTTGCATCATTGCTGTACCAATCATGATTGCCCAATGAGGGAAAAAACCGATTTTCGGTAGCACCTTCCCCATATTCACCTAGGTACGGAAATATATATTCATGAAAATACTGCCCAATATTCTCGTCGATCGTGCTTGCCTCTCCCAGAGGGTAATTATTATCTCCAGTCGTAATAATGAATTCTGCTTGCCAAGAATCGACTAAAGCTGCCACCGCAGCCAAGGGTTCTCCCTGAATACCGTAATCCCCGATGATCGCAAATCGTAAAAATGGAACAGACGTCGGGGTGGGGGAAGCGGGGTTTTCTACGGGAGTGGGTGTTTCTTTTGGGGGGAGTTTGGTATTAAAACTTTGAGGGGTATTTGTAGGAAATGCAGTATATGACGGAGATGCAATTTGAGGTTCTGGAAGAATGCTGCTTTTTCCACAGCCAACCAAAGTTAATAATATGAATATATATATGAAGATACGTTTCATTTTTCTATTATAGTGTTTGGGGGGTGAAACATACAGGGATTTAAGCGCTATATTTCTGGAGTTCCCTTAATATTGCCTTCGTTTGGTTTGTTCCACTCGGATATCTCGCGATAAATTTACCAATCGCCTCGCTAAATTATCCAGGTCGCTGGGGCCTTCCAATCGTGAAGCTAGATTTTTTGCAAGATCCTTAAAATTGCCATCACCATATTCCTGATTCGCCAATTCAAACCAATCCTGAATATGCTGGGCAAGCACGTCCAGATCAACAGGAGAATCTGAGTCGCTTTCTACTTGTGCATTACTAATAACAATTTCTGGTTCTTTTTCATCATCCATTTCTTTAATCGCAGAAAACAGCGCAATTTCTTGTTGGAATTTTGGTAACAGCAAAACTGTACGGATATGTACTTCGGTCAATCTATGCAAAGCCGCCTCATAAAGTAGCTCATCAGACAGTTCTAGAATATTTAAATACCCTTTTATTTTTTCATGGGGGATAGAAAAGATCTTTTCCAACTTATCCCATATTTCAGGGGATCTATTGCCATGCTCCAAAGCCTTCCGGAAATAATCTAATTCATTCACATAGTTTTGGTCGGGTGGGATGTCTGCTTCTAATAAAAAAATTGATGCAATATTGATCCCGATCTCCACCGCGCAAAGCTCCTCCCGCTGGTAATTCTCAGAAATCTCTCTAAAAAGAGTATTTTCTGAGCTCTCAATTACCTGAAGTTTAGGTTCCTCGTTTATTATTTTCTCGATATGCAATAATGCAAATGCCCAAAATCTCCGCGCCCCCGTTTCAAGTATAAATACCTCATTTTTCTTGTCCTTATTTTTCCAATACCCAGTCACCGCATTGATCTGTCCATCCACCAGCATTGAATTCCCCAACGCCCTTAAAGATTGGATCTCCTTATTCAGCAAAGGCTTATCCAATGCTTGTTGTATCAATTCTTGAGTCGTTTTTATATAATCAATATCCCCTGAAAAAAATCGTTTTTTTATATCTAATGGCAAAATTTGCCTAGCATGAAATCGATTCGGGCGTATTTTCGATAAGGCCACCGCCTCACCAACAAGTGTCGAAGACTCTTTTGGCACATTCGCCTGATCTCCAAATAATCCTTCAATGGAAACTTCAGAAGTTTGTTTAAGAATGGAGGTATCGATCTTTTTACGTGATTTTGCCATATTGGTTCTTTCTACCTATTATTAGGATTTGCGCTACTTCTTCATCCGTTTCTTTAATTCGTTTGCCAATTTTGCAAATGTCATCACGGAATTATTTTTTGATTCAAATTCTTTTTTCGAGCGGGGTGGTTTATGACTAAAAATATCAATTCCACGCGAGGTGGCATAAGTGACGTCTGCTCTACGAGAAATGGGGGGTAACAGTAATTTTTTATAATGTTTTTTTAGGGCAGTTAAAAAATCGGAATGTTCCCCCATCCGAAGATCAACCATATTTGGCAATATCCCGATCAATTTTAAATTCGAATTATAGTTTTTTTGCACATTTTCTATCGTTTGTATTGCATTGGTGAGGCTGTTAATCGATGGAGTTTCCAATTGGGTTACGCACAATACATGGCTACCAGCAACCAAGCCATTCAAATTGATTAGGTTCATCCCCGGTGGATTATCAATAACGATGTATGCCTAATCATCCATGATTGGCGTCAATAAACTTTCTAATCTCGTCAGCGCATCTGCAGGATTATTACGTAAATGAGCCGCCACCTTGGTCATCAATACCCGATTTGATGGAATATAATCCAAATTATTATTCGCATGTAGTGGGATATGTGAGGTTTGAATGATTTTTCTAATCGGTTTATCAGTCGTATGCATCAATAAACTAGCAATATTATCAAATGGATCTAAGGCAAGATCATCATTCTTCCCATAAAACTCCCTTGCCATCAGGGTAGCAGAATGAGCTTGTTCATCTAGATCAATCAGCAAAACGCGCTTAGTATTTTCAGGGTTTTCATGGGAAAGTATTAAAGAAAATGCCGCAGCCAGGTTAACGGTCACTGTTGTTTTACCAACTCCCCCCTTATGACTAAATATACTTAATATTTTTGTCATTAACCCTCAGAAATAATGGCAAAGAATTTTCCCGCTGTCTGATAATAATTATTGTTCTATTTAGACGTTCGGAAAGTTCATTTTTAATTAATAATTTGGCTTCAATGGATATGTAATGAGATGATTTAATGATTATATCCTGTTTATTTTTCCGAATGTGAATTTTTTATCGTAAATATTATGCCAATCCGCCAATTTAAATAAAAAAACGGCCTGGGAAATCCCAAGCCGTTTGATTGGTTCTTATTCTATTTTTTCTTGTCTTCAGTACGTACAATTTTCTTAGCAGCACGTCGTTTGAAAAATCTGACTACTGCCCAAAGGATCAAACCAAAGAATAGTAACCAAGGAAGAACTGCCACTGAAAAGATGATTAAGAAATCAGCGAAATTCTTCAGACTATCCACCAGATCATCAAAGGCATTCCGCAGGGTGTTAGCCGGCTTCCAACTATAATCGATCGGTTGGGAAGAAACATGGGGGGATAAGCTAATGCTAATTCTTGAAAGCATCGCAGATTCACTTAGGTATTTCAAACGCCCTTTTAAGGATTCCAGTTCTGCTTCACGTTCTGTCAGTTTTTGTTCTGCAAAGAGCAGGTCTTCAGTTGTATCTGCATCCCGCATAATATCGATCAACCGCTCACGAGCAATTTCATAAGCTTCGATCCGGTTTCCAAGATCTACATATTCCGAAGTCACGTCATCCGAAAATTCATTTCTCTGGTTGATCTCGATACCCATTCTAGCGATCGCTTCCATCACCCGCTCAAAATCTTCAAAAGGAACCCGTATCACCATCGAAATATATGGGGCAGCCCCTTCATAATTTTGGGTTTCAAAGCTGTTGATGATAAATGCGCCCTGATCTTTCATCCCCTCCACGATTGCCGTGATTGCTGCTCTGGAATCTCTCGTATCTTCCACCTCAAGGCTGATATTTCCTTCCTTGATGATGATCCGATCAGTTTGAACAGATTGCGGGGATACAGAAGCGGCTTGATCCACTCGTTTAAAATCAGACTCAGCTTCATTAAAAGCTATGCCTGCTGAATCGTCGCTATCCATAAAATTGCCGTCCATGGCAGGAGCTTCAGCTGGGTAGGCAAAACTCTCCTCGACCATATCGTAATCACCTACAGCCATATTTTCATTGTTCCCACCAAATCCATATCCTCCGAACGATAAAAATATCGAACCGATAAATAAGACTACGATGAGAATAATACTTACTGCAGCTAGGGAAATCCAAAATGTGCTCTTTTTTACAGTCCACCGATTAAATAAGTTAATTTCTGACATACTACTCTCCATTTGAATTGGATACTATAAGTTGATTGTATAGTATTTATTTGTGATGAGCAATTGCTCATTGCTTATATAACGAAAGACACTTGAAAATAGTTCCCGAAATAAGCATTATTTGCCTTTGAAATTTCCGAAATAGAATCCTAGGCGGTTTGGTTTTTTAACCGATTTTTACGAATATACTTATGAAATAGCCGCCCGATCACCCACCCAAATAGTGACCCTGCCCCAAACGCTGCCGATATCCCCACCGCATCATCATTTAGATTTCCCTTCACCAACCAGATGATCAGCATATGGAATAAGAAAATGGGGAGACTGATCGATATGCCCGGTAAATATTCCCCCCAGTTTGTTTTCCAAAAAAATGCGCTGATGGCAAGCCATAAGGGAATACCGCTCCCCCAGATCAGAACAGATCGACCATCCAATAAATATTCTAAGTTTTCAAACCGCCACCCAAGGGCATAGAGGATCGCAGCCCCAAATACAGTAACAATTAAATATTTGGAATTTGAAACACCGAAATCAGGTTGTGATAAATTGTCGAATTTCTCCAACTCTTCGCCTGAAAAGACAGAATACGTCCCGCAATATTCACAATCATAAGAATTTCTCACCAGCGGGGCATTGCAACTTTGGCATTTCAATGTCATTTTAGCCATGATCGTTCCCTCAGTATTTATCTTCGATATTTTTAATTCTTGTAAATTTTTCCTTTAATAGTATAGATCACTTCTCTTGGAATTCTAGATATAAATTCGGAGGAAAGATACTTCTTGAAATTGCTAAACGGGAGTATCATCCAATAAATTGCAATGAGGTCATATCGGTTTTTCTTTTTGAGAAATCCTAAATATCCTTTTGGTCGGTATGCAGATAAGTTTCCCACAGCCCAGCACATTCGGATGAATTTAAAGATGGTGATTTTCATATCGAAATATGTAAATTCATTTTGTTTATCATAAAGATAAAGGATCAAATTTGTATTAATACATTTTTCGCATTTTTGACATCCCTGGGATCTTTGATCATATTGCATATCAAGACAAACCCGAAGATGTTTTTGAACCGGTGCCCAATCCAAGATCTTTATTAATTTTTTTGATCGATCAATGCTGTGTGCGTGGGATGAAAATTTGGTCGACTCTGTCGAAAATAATCGAATATTTGCCGAGGGCCTTTTTCTTTTTCCGTGCCCTAATTCCACATTCCCTGGTTGCGTATAAGATGCAACCCTTTTACTTAAGGCCATCGTGATCCCTGCCAATACCAGCGTGCCGGAGTAATGCCATGGAATTCTATATTTATAAAAAGAGTGCGCATTGGTAGAAACCGGAATCAATCCTAGTCCCCAATCATCAAACAATTTTTTATTTTCTCGTAGAAAATACGCGTAGGTATCCTGGTTTTTTAAAGAGATATCATAGCCATCAATAAATAACCCATGAGTTAGCTGGGTAGGATCTTTGGCTTTTTCAGGATGAAAATGAGACCAAAAAGTATAAAATGAATCCGCACCCCCCGAAAAAGAAGCAAGTTTTATATCACGTCGAAGCGAGTCATCTGGAATTTGTACAGATTTGAAATCAAACCCCACAATATTCAATTTCTTCGGATCATGCAAATAGTAATTTGACCTAATTTCATCAATGTTATTTGCAAATATTGGAGATATTTCCCCTCGTACTTCAATATCCTCATTAAAATGCATACCGAGTACAAAAAGGGTATTAAAAAATGCCTCTCCCCGAAGGGAAATTGCATCTTGATATGCAACAGGAAATTTATACCAAAGATACTCTGGTATATCGGGAGATCTTTTTGTTTCAACCCTCGCGGACAAAACAACCTCATCCCCTATGGTTTCTATTTCAGCTTGATGAATGATCATGTAAAGGTCTCAGTGTTTATTTTTTTAATAAAATTTTCTATCAGGATGAGTTTTTGGGGTAGAGCATATTTTTGAGAGAATAGAGCATTGATTTAGGAATTATATGTATTACCTTGCTCATAATAAAATATTTGATAATTCCGATTGGATACATCATCCAATAAAGAAAAATAAGGTCAACCCTTTTCTTATCTTGGAACACCTGATAATACACCCTCTCCCGAAAAAATCGAATATCGCCTGTCTTAAATAGTATTAAATTAATAAAATGGAAATAGTTAAATTTTGTATAAATGGTTGGAAATTTCGCTTGTTTCCCATGAAGGGAAACCAATAAGGCGGTATTCAAACATTTCACACATTTATTACAACTTCGTTCGCCAATATCATTACCCATCATGATACAGGTGCGGAAATGTTCCTGAAAAAGGTCCCAATCTAAGAGTCTGATAATTTTGTCACTTCTTTCTAATTCAATTGCATGGACATCTGCTTTTAAGGATTCGGTCGAAAATAAATATGAAAAAGATTCTGGATCTTTAGGATTTTCTAGATCAGGATCATAGTTTCCCGGTTTTGTGTACTCGGAAACCCCATTCCCCAAGATCATTGCGGCTCCATATAAATTGGGTGTATTTGAAACGGTCCACGGGACCCGAAATTGAAAAAAGTCATAAATATTTGTGCTGCCAGGTATTAATCTGATTCCCTTTTGCCCCAGAAGTTGAAAATATTCTTCTGTGTACCCTTGGTAATTTTCGTTATTCTTGAGAAAAATATCATAGCCCAACAGGAAAAGTGCATGAGTAATATGTATAGGATGATCAGTAATTTTGGGATTTAGATGTGACCACAATGCATAAAACGAATCAGACCCCCCTGAGAAAGAAGTCAAGTGAATATTTCGGTTCGGGCTTGGGGAGATTGCCTCGATTGAATGATACTGATAATCAATTTCATCTAAATATTTGGGTAGCTTTAATATATATTTTTTACCAATCGTCTTCATGTTTTTTGCCAACATCGGCGATACTGCCCCCCGAATTTCCATATCTTCGCCCAGGTGCATGCCTAACAAAAAGAGTCCTGTTAAAAATCCATCACTCCGATCAGAGATTGCATCCTCATATTCAATGGGAAATCTGTACCATAAGGTTTTTGGGAGCGGGGTATCAGTACTTGTCTCAACCCTCGCTGTAACAATGACCTCATTACCCTTTCTTTCAATTTCAGTTTGATGAATGATCATGCTTTTTCCCGTTTTCTGTATACAAGGTTTTTTACAAAATAGACTAATTTTTTTGGCAGTGTTGGGATTAATTTCCTGTGGAATAAAACATTTATATAATTGAATGGATACATTAACCAGAAAAGAACGATCAGATCATACCGTTTTTTTGCATAGATCAATTTGAAATATTCTCTTTTTGGATAAGTACTAATATCTAAATTTATCCAACAAAAGTGAATAAATTTCAACCATGTAATTTTTTCATTATAGTTTGGAAATTTTTCTTGAATGTCCTTTAAGTATAGCAACAGGGATGTATTTAAACACTTAACGCATTTTTGACATCCGACACCCTCAGTATCAGTATTCATATCCATACAAATCCGCATATGTTTTTGTAATGGAGGCCACTCATAGATGAAATTAAATTTGTCAGACCGATCAAAGTCAATCGCATGTGGATGAAAATCAGTAGTCTCTGTAGAAAAGAGGGAAATATAAGAATCCGGCATAATTGGATTAGTGAGGTTGGATTCTTGATTTCCCGGTTGGCTAAAATAAGAAACCCCTTTACTCAATCCTAGCACCGAGCCGATCAATGTTGGCGTGTTCGAAAAGATCCACGGAGTGCGGTATTGATAAAAAGAATAGGCATTGGTACTGCATTGAATTAAGGACAGCCCCCAAATGTCAAAAAGCTGTTGATATTCCAAAAGAAAACGTTCATAGTATTCTTTATTTTCTAAAACCAAATCATAGCCATGAATAAATAACCCATGCGTTAAATTTGTGGGGTGTGCGCTTTTCTCAGGATGAAAATGGGACCAGAAAGAATAAAATGAATCCACTCCCCCAGAAAATGAGGAGAGACGCATTTTTCGATTTCGATCTGGTTGAGTAGCTTTTTCTGTCCTAAAATTGAAATCTACCCGGCGTAGGTGTTTAGGAGCATATTGTAAATAATTCGAACTAATTTCCCGACTATTACCAGCTAATTTAGGAGATACCTCCCCTCGCACTTCAATGTCTTCATTCAAATGCATCCCCAACAAGAAAAGACTCACAAAAAAACTATCGGATCGGTCATTAACGGCATATTGGTATTCAAGTGGGTATTCAAACCATAATTCCTGAGGGATAGAAACGCTAGCCTTGGTTTCAATCCGTGCAGAAACAATAATACTTTTTCCTTCAGTTTTTATTTCAGGATGATGAATAATCATAATTTTTGTTTTGGAAAAACCAGATTTTTTATTTTATAGAGTATCGGTTTAGGGGTTAGGGGGATGATATTTTTTAATAAAAATAACCTCAGGAAATTGATGGGGAACATAATCCAATAGATCATTATAAAATCGAATCGCTTCTTTCCCTTATGGATTTCTAAAAATCCCCTTTCCTTAAACCCTACTAGATCGACAGAAATCCAGCATAAATAGATAAAATTTGCTAAAGTAAACTTTTTGTCATAGGTTTTGAAATACTCTTTTTTATCAAATATCTGAATAATTAAGGAGGTTGTGAGACATTTTTCGCACCGATCGCAAACCTTCTTCCCCATTGTATTATTCATCCTCAAACACGCACGCAGATGATTTTGAAGTGGGAGCCAATCAATCATTTGTTCCAGCTTCTTTAGTCGTGTGAGTTCTTCGGCATGCGCACTGATTTGAGTGCTTTCAGTAGATAATAAATGGACCCAAGCGGATTCAGAGCCAGGTTGAGACAAATCTGTTACTAAATTCCCCGGTTGAATATAATTGGATACCCGATTTCCCAACACCATTGCTACTCCCGCCAGAGTGGGGATGTGAGCATATTCCCATGGAACTCTAAATTGATAAAAAGAATAGGCATTTGTGCTGCATTTTATTAAAGATAGTCCCCATTTTGTAAATTGAGTCCGGTATTCAGAAAATAGGTTTTGATAATATTCGCCATTCTGAAGAAAAATATCAAATCCATGAATAAATAATCCATGAGTTAAATTTGTAGGATGTTGGCTTTTTTTAGGGAAATGATGGGACCAAAAGGCATAGAATGAATCTGCACCAGCCGAAAAAGATGAAAGTCGAATATCTCGCGTGATATTTGTATCAGAAATTTTTAAGGATTTGAAATCATAATTAATACGGTGGATGTGTTTTTTCCGAACCTGTAGGAATTTATCAGCTAATGAATGAATATTTTTAGCTAAAAGGGGGGAAACCTCTCCTCGGATTTCAACATCTTCGTTTAAGTGCATACCCAATAAAAAAAGTGTAGAGAAAAAACTTTCAGTTCTATCTGAAACCGCATCTTGATATTCCGCGGGAAACTTAAACCACAATTCTTTAGGGATCGACACCTTAGCACTTGTCTCCACCCGCGCAGAAACAACCACCTCATTATCGTTAATATTGATTTCTGGCTGATGAATGATCACAAAAACCTCTCTCCAAAAAAAAGAAAATAAATCGCTAGATTATAAATTGTTATTATTTATTTTTAACTAATTGTTTTTTATACACAATATTTTTTATATTAAAGATCAATGATTTTGGAAAGAGGGGAATTATATGACTAAAAATATATTTCTTCATAGAATTAATGGGAATCATAAGCCAAAGGATGAGTATCATCCCATAAAGCTTCCTTTCTTTTAATATTTCCATATAAGATCTTTTTGTGTATATGTGTATATCTATTGTATTCCAACATAACAGTAGAAATTTTCTAAAAGTAAACTTTTCCACCGAAGGGAAATGTTCCTCTTTCCCATAGAGATAAATAATAAAGGGAGTATTTAGGCATTTATCACATTTTCCACATCCAAATTTATTCTCCGTTGAATCCATATTCACACAAACCCGTAGAAATGTTTGTGGGGGGGACCAATCCAACATCTTGCTCATTTTCATTGCGCGATCAAATTCTTTGGCATGGCAATAAAACTCGAGAAATTCTGTAGAAAGCAATCCAATATAGGAGCCAGGAGATTTTGAATTGCTAGGATTAGGATCAAAGTTACCAGGTTGATAAAAGTACTCTAATTTATTACCAAGCGCAGTGCCCACTCCAGCGAGGGTTGGGATCAATCCATATACCCATGGGATGCGAAGTTGAAAAAAA
>SWCD01011783.1_pt1 | contig 21418 bp, 19 predicted proteins | sample 4693011 | NCBI WGS metagenome assembly SWCD01 (sample SAMN10267278, study PRJNA491770) | bioreactor metagenome | isolation source: DHS bioreactor inoculated with marine | place: Japan: Omine Ridge, Nankai Trough | reverse complement strand
TGGTGTATGATCCATCCTATCTGCCTGCGTTGCCAGAGTATGACGCGGCCACCGGCACAGTGTCTTACGAGACGCCCGATCCGGGCGTGGTGTTGGGCCATGAGTTGATCCACGCCACTCATGGAATGCGCGGCGATGTCGGGTCGGCAATCGTGAACTACACTGGTCTGGACGGATCGCCGCAGACTGAATGGCACGAGGAGATCCGGACCACAGGTGTGGGCGGCGTGAACAGCCCTGACGACATCACCGAAAACGACCTGCGCGAGATGCTTGGGATCAACCCGCGCAATCACTACTAGCAGGCCGGGCGCCGGAATTGGAGGAGCGGCGCTTGTGCCTCTCCCGGAAAAGGAGTTAGACGATGTCGAGAACCTCAACCAAAGGTCGAAATTGGGCCGCGGCGGCACTGATCGGCGCGGTCGCGCTCGGGCCTGGCACGGGAGGCATGGTCATGGCGACCCCACTTGCCGAACCATTGGACATTTCCGCGGAATTTCTGTCGGACATCGAAGGTGCGCCTGATTGGCTCCGCGGTGCGATGGCGGGCCTGGGGGCGCCCGAGGGCTGGTCGATGACCCGAGACGCCATCGTCGTGAGCGAGATCGAGGCGCTGCGCGCCCTCAACCGCATCCGTGCGTTTCGCAAGGCAGTCAGGGGCGGCACCGGGGCGATCTGGCTGTCACTGCCGGTGGCCGACGAGATGGGCGCAATGCGTGACTGCGTGACGCCTTGGGCGACGCAACTGATCCCCGACCTAGATGCCAATGACTTTGGCCAGAGCTTTGCCCTGTCGATGCTGCGCACTGATCAACCCGAAGCTTGTCTGATCGACCTGGGTGCCGATAATCCTTGGACAGGGTTAGATCGCGCCGCTCTGCGTGGCTATTTCGATGATTCCGGCGATCTCGCGGTCGACCATGTGAACCTCAACGAAAACGCGGTGTTCGTCCGCGCCCTGATTGAGGCAGGCTATCTCGTCACTAAAGGCAGCGTGTCGGGACGGCTGCGCGTGGAATAGCGCGCAGCATAATGGAGGCGAGTAGGAGAATCGAACTCCTGTACACGGATTTGCAATCCGCTGCGTCACCACTCCGCCAACTCGCCGTTCCGTGTGGTTGGGATGAATTATCTGATCGGGCCGGGTGGCGCAAGTGGGCAAAGCGGGCTTTGGAGGGTCAATTTGCAAGTTGAAATTGTCCCGCGCCTTTGGGTCCTATAGCCGTTGCCGCCGAACGGGTTCTGTGCGAAAACCGAAAGCGACAGGATTCCGAACTTAAGAGCTTAGATCATGACAGACTATGCCGCGCGGCGCACGATGATGGTGGACACGCAAGTTCGCCCGTCTGATGTGACCAAATTCCCGATCATCGACGCCATGCTCTCGGTCCCCCGTGAGGCGTTTGTTCCCACCGCTCTGCGCGAGGCGGCCTATATGGGCGAGAATCTCGATCTGGGCGAGGGGCGGGTGATGCTCGATCCGCGCACATTGGCCAAGATGCTCGATGCGCTCGAGATTGAGAATGATGATCTCGTGCTCGATGTCGGCTCGGTCTACGGCTATTCGGCGGCGGTGATCGCGCGCATGGCAGAGGCGGTCGTTGCGGTTGAGGATAAGGCATCGGTGATCGCCGAGGCACAGCGCACGCTTTCCGAGCAAGGTGCCGACAATGTGGTTCTGCACGAGGGGCCGCTGGGTGGCGGTGCGCCGGAACACGGGCCCTATGACGTGATAACGGTGCAAGGGGCGGTTGAACATCTGCCTGAGGGTCTCGTGGCGCAACTCAAGGAGGGAGGCCGCATGGCGTGCCTTTTCATGGAGGGTGCGCTTGGGGTGGTGCGGATCGGTTACAAGATCGACGGGCGTATCAACTGGCGCTACGCCTTCAACGCGAGCGCCCCGGTACTGCGCGGATTTGAACGGCATGCGGCCTTTACCCTGTGAGGGGTGCGGCGCGGCAAAATAGGGACGACAGGCGCATGAGAGCAGACAAATTGTGGGCCTTGGGCGGTGTTTTCGGGTTGGCGCTGCTTAGCCTTGCACCAGGCGCGGCCAAGTCTGAGACCCTCGCGGATGCGCTGAAGAGTGCTTATATCAACAGTGGTCTTCTGGACCAGAACCGCGCCCTCTTGCGTTCTGCCGATGAGAACGTGGCACAGGCTGTGGCAAGCCTGAGGCCGATCATTGACTGGACATCGGGGATCACCCTCGACTCTACGGATACACGCGCACAGGGCGTCAATCGCAACAACACATCGACGGCGCTCAATCTCGGGATCACCGGCAGCCTTTTGCTCTACGATTTCGGGCGCAGCGATTTTTTGACTGAATCCGCCAAAGAGACTGTGCTGGCCACGCGCCAGACACTGATCAGTGTTGAGCAATTCGTTCTGCTGACAGGCGTTCAGGCCTATATGAACGTGATCCGTAATCAGGAATTCGTGGACCTGCGACAGAACAACCTGCGTTTGCTGCGAGAGGAATTGCGCGCCGCACAGGATAGGTTCGAGGTCGGAGAAGTGACTCGTACCGATGTGGCGCAGGCGGAATCCGCCGTTGCACTTGCACAGAGCGGGTTGGCGGCCGCTCAGGGCGATCTGACTCGTGCGATCGAAGAATTTCGCGAGGCGATCGGGCGCGATCCGGGTAGATTGCAGACACCAAACGATCTGCCGCAACTGGGGCAGAATGTCGATGTCGCCAAGGCGGCAGCGCTGCGTCGTCATCCAGATCTTCTGCAGGCGCAGCACAACGTTGCCGCAGCCGAGTTGAACATCCGCGCGGCTGAAGCAGCGCTGTTGCCTACGCTTAATCTTACGGCGCGTGTCGGGGCGTCTGAGGATATTGACGGATCTGACATGTCGCGCACCGGCAGTCTTGGCGTCGAATTGCGCGGCCCGATTTATCGCGGGGGGCGTCTTACGTCGCAACAGCGTCAGGCCATGGCTCAGCGCGACGCGCAATTGGCTCAACTGCATCTGGCGGGACTTCAGGTCAAACAGGATGTCGGCGACGCCTATGCCAACCTGCGCGCCGCCCGTGCCAGCCGCACTGCCAGCCGCGAGGCGGTGCGTGCCGCTCAAGTGGCCTTTGATGGAACCCGCGAAGAGGCGACGTTGGGAGCCCGCACCACGCTGGACGTGCTGGATGCGGAACAGGACCTGCTGGATGCTAAGGCCAATCTGATTTCGGCCAATGCGGATGTGGTGATTGCCTCCTACTCTGTGCTTGCGTCGATTGGTGAGTTGACGGCCCGGGACCTGAACCTTGGGGTGCAGACCTATGATCCGGCGGCCTATTACGAACTGGTCAAGGATGGGCCGATCCAAAGCAGTCCGCAGGGTCAAAAGCTTGACCGCGTCTTGCGGGCCTTGGGAAAAAACTGAAAAGTTTTTGAATCGGTTGTGTGGCGGGGCGTGCAGCGGTAAGCTCTGCGTAGGCAAGAATGGTACAAGAGCATGTCCGACCCCGTAACCAATGTGGAAATCGAGGATGTCCTGTCGTCGATCAGGCGGCTGGTATCGAATGGCCAGTCTGAACGCCTGAACGTAACCGTGGCCGCGCCGCAGGGGGCTGAGGTGCAAGGTGCGGATCGTCTGGTGCTGACACCGGCCTTGCGGGTGGATGAGCCCATGGCAGAAGTGCACGCCCACTCGGCAGAAGCCGCCGAGCCAGAGGCTCAGAGCGTATGGACTGATACGGTCGGACCAGAGGCTGAGACCGAGTTTCAGAATGAGGGCACCCCAGAGGGTATCGAGGCAGAGGACGCTCAGGTCGACGACGCGCCTGATGTCCCGTCGGAGCTGAGCGCGCAGGCGGCGGAATTCGAGGCGGTGGTCGCTGGGCGGGACGATCAGTGGGAGCCGGATGGCACCTCTGATGATGATTACGCCGGGGATACTGCGGCATCGGCGCTGAGTTGGTCTGAGATGAACGAGGTTGAGGCAGAGGTTGACGAAGACGAGGCTGCGCCTTCAATTGATCCCGATTGGGACGAGGCTGACGATCTTGCCTCGGACCGCCATGTGCAGGACTGGCAGGATGCTGATGCAGACGCGGAAGCGGTGCGCCCGACACCTGCTGCAGACGCGGACCATGGCGAGGGTCTGCTGATGGATGACGCGGTGCTGGATGAAGAGGCGCTGCGCGATCTTGTGGCCGAAATCGTCCGGCAAGAGCTACAGGGTGCGCTTGGCGAGCGGATCACGCGCAATGTGCGCAAGCTTGTGCGCCGCGAGATTCACAGGGCATTGACCAGTCAGGATTTCGACTGAGCCGCAGTTTCCGCGCTGAGGGACAAGAGTAGGTCCAAATCCATATGCTCCTCCAGATGCGCGGCGAGGGCGTCGAGCGTGTCCTCGACATCTGCCACATAGTGCAGATCGGACGGCGCGTCCAATTCCGCCAAAAACGCCCCGCGAAACGCATCTGAGGCGAAAAGCCCGTGCAGATAGGCCCCGCGCACCCGGCCATTGATTGAGGCGGCACCCTCGGGTCGATCCCCGACTTGCAACCATGCCTGCGCGCAATCGGGGCCGGTGGTTTCCCCCAGATGAATCTCATAGCCTTCGACAGTTTCGCCACTGGCGAGATAAGTGGCCTGTGTCAATGCCAGGCGCTTTTCCGGCTTCATGATCGTGACCACATCGAGATGCCCCAAACCGGGCACAGAGGCAGGCGGTCCCTCGATCCCCTCGGGGTCGTCGATCCGTTGGCCCAGCATCTGATAGCCGCCGCAGATGCCCAGGACGTGTCCGCCGCGCCGGATATGGGCAGCTAGGTCGATGTCCCAGCCCTGGGCCCGGAAATGCGCCAGATCGGCAATGGTCGACTTGCTGCCGGGGATGAGCACCAGATCGGCATCGCCGGGCAGGGGGGTCCCTGCGCTTATGATCTCGACGGTTACGCCGGGTTCGCTGCTGAGCGGGTCAAGGTCATCAAAATTCGCGATGCGGCTTAGGCGTGGAACCGCAACCTTGAACGCGCCGCCCTTGGTCGAGCCGATGTCCATTACATCCTCTGCCGGAAGCCGCCACGCATCGGAAAACCATGGCACCACACCCAAGGAGGGCCAGCCGGTGCGTGCCACGATCTCGCGCAGCCCTTCGTCAAAAAGGCTGACATCGCCGCGAAATTTGTTGATGGCAAAGCCCTTGATCCGGGCGGCATCGTCGGGCGGCAGCACCGCTTGGGTGCCCACAACCTGCGCAATGACCCCCCCCCGGTCGATGTCGCCGACAAGAATCACCGGAACGCCTGCGGCCTCGGCAAAGCCCATGTTGGCGATGTCGCCTGCGCGCAGGTTGATCTCTGCCGGGCTGCCCGCACCTTCGATCAGCACGAGATCGGCGGTGGTGGCGAGGCGGTGAAAACTCTCCAGCGTGGGGGCCAGCAATTGCGGTTTGGCGCGGGCGTAGTCGCGCGCGCGCAATGTGGCAAACCGGCGGCCTTGCACGATGACCTGTGCGCCGATGTCGCTCTCTGGTTTGAGCAGCACGGGATTCATATCGGTATGTGGCGCGCGGTAGGCGGCCAGCGCCTGGAGCGCCTGCGCGCGGCCAATTTCGCCGCCATCCACCGTCACGGCGGCATTGTTGGACATGTTCTGTGGCTTGAACGGGGCCACGCTCAGGCCGCGTCTTGCGTAGGCGCGCGCCAGCCCGGCCACCAACATGGACTTACCCACGTTCGAGCCTGCCCCTTGGATCATGATCGCGCGCGTCATTGCGATGCCCCTCTTGCCACCCCGTGCTGATACCTTTTGCCGGGGCAGGGGGGAAGGCTGGTTTCCGTCACAACGGTCTGTTTTACCGACTGGAATGCAAAAGCCCTGCCGAAACGGCAGGGCTTTGTTACATGGTCAGACGGGTCTGCTCAGGCGGCTTCGGCCTGTGCCGCTGCGTTGCGGCGTTCACTTTCCTCGCGCGACAGAGCCACGGAGGTACGCACGCCCTTGGATACGAAATCCATCAGGCCGGCCACAACCCGCTCATTCGGGTCGATCCCGGCGCAGGACAATACTTCGCGGCCATCGCGAGACCGTGCCCAGCGGGCGATCTGCTCGGGGCCATTGCCATATTTCTTGTCATCGGAAATGGCATCATCCAGCGCGGCCAGCACGACGGCCGCAAAGAGTTTACGAGCACGGTTGCCCTGTTCGGCGTTGAAAGCCGTACCGTCAACGAAATCCTTCATCATTCGTCCTTGTTCTTATTGCTCTTGCGTTTTGGGCGTGACGGACCTTATGGCGGAGTTTTTGCGATTCGGATAGAGCGCAGTTGCATAACTTCTATGCGAATTTTGCATATCTCGACCCGACACATCACGACATTTCGTTGTCTTGCCACCCATCATCCCTCCAGATATAGGGAGCATCAATCTCACATCAACCTTTTGTCACGGTTTGAACGCAATGCCCAAGATCAACGGAAACGAAATTCGCCCCGGTAATGTACTGGAGCATAACGGTGGCCTCTGGGCTGCTGTGAAGGTCGAACATGTCAAGCCCGGCAAGGGCGGCGCCTTTGCGCAAGTCGAAATGAAGAACCTGCGCAATGGCACCAAGCTCAACGAACGCTTCCGCAGTGCCGACAAGGTGGAGCGCGTGCGTCTTGAGCAAAAGGACCAGCAATTCCTCTACGAGGAAAATGGCAAGCTGGTGTTCATGGATACTGAAACCTATGAGCAGATCGAATTGCCCGCCGACCTCTTGGGCGAGCGTCGTCCGTTCCTTCAGGATGGCATGACCATCACCGTGGAATTCCACGAGAGCGAAGCGCTGCATGCCTCGCTGCCGCAAAAGGTAATCTGCCGCATCGTCGAGACGGAGCCGGTTGTCAAAGGACAGACGGCAGCCAACAGCTTCAAGCCTGCAATCCTCGATAACGGGGTCAAGGTCATGGTGCCACCCTTTGTCGGTCCGGATGAGGACATCGTCGTCAACACCGAGACGATGGAATATTCCGAGCGCGCTTGAACAGGCCAGGCCATAGGACATAAGACGGGGGCAGACCAGCCATGGCCTGCCCCCGTTTTTTTCGTCAAGCGAGTGTCAGCCGCGGCGGGCGCCTGTCAGAACGGCGGCGAACCCTGCGATCAACACGCCGACACAGATGATCAGCAGTTGTTCGTATTTATGCGCCTCAGGCAGGATTGCCATGGCCCATTCTGCCCCGCGTGCAAAATAGAGCGCGGCCCCGAACATGGCTGCCCCGAAGGCCGTGAGGTAGGACCAAAGCGCAATCTGCCGTCCCATCACCAGCCCTACGATAAGAATGGGGGTGAGGAACATGCTGGCGGTGCCGCTGATGGCCACCGCATCAAACAGTGTCTGATTGCCCCAGAGTGTGAGGCCCGTACCCAGTACCATGAAGGCCACCATCGACGCGCGCCCGCCCGCGAGCGACCTGCGCCCAAGCCTGAGTTCGTCCACCACAAGCCGCGCGGCACTGGCCAGTGCCGAGTCAAGCGTGCTGAGCGCCGAGATCAAGAGCGACACCAAAAGGGCAACAAAGAGCCAGGCCGGGAACATCGCGGCCCAGGTGCCGATCAACTCGCCCTCGTACTCCGCCCCGACCAGCCCGGCCTGAATGCCGAAAAACCCAAAGCCGATAATGCAGAGTGTCGAGATCCAGAAGGCATGCAGGAACGAGCGGCGTGTGGTTTCGGGATCGGCGATAAAGCCGCGATCCATCATCACCGGGTCATGCGCCGGGTAAGAGAAGACCTGCAGCAGGGCGACCACCAAAAGGACCTGACCATTCCACGCCCCAGAGGTTCCCGGCGCGGTCAAAACGGCCCCGAGATGAAAGCCGGGGCTGACGATCAGCGCCACAAAGGCCGCCGCGAAAACCAAAAGAAACACCACCATCTGCAACACATCGGTGCGCAGCGCGGCACTCAGCCCGCCCCAGGCGCTATAGGCGAGGCCCAGCACCGCAACGATCAGGATCGAGGCATCGCGCGCCACGCCCATCTCTGGCAGGGCAGCGGCAAAGATCAGCCCCACCACCAACAGATTGGCAAAGACCTCGGACAAGAGGCGCAGGCCAATGACCAGATTGTAACAGGCCTTGCCCGTGGCACCAAAGCGCGCGCCAAGCCAGTCCTGCACCGATCCCGCGCCGCCTGCGCGCAACCGGCCCACGATATAGCCGCCTGTCAGAAAAGATCCGTAGTAGGCGGCATAGGCCAGCGTGCCCCAAATCCCGTAGAAATAGCCCAGAATGGCCGAGTTCATCAGGGATCGGGCGAAGATCCATGTTGTGACCTGGCTCAGTACGAGCACCGAGAGACCGGGTGCGCGGCCGTCCGCGCCTGTTCCGCTGAAAAACCCTTCGATGGTGGCGCGGCGGGGGGCGACCAAGAGGCTGCACAGAATGACCAGGCCGAAAAGACCAATGATCGCCATTGCTTGCATGATATATAATCCCCTGTGATTATGATGCCTTACTGCTAATGAACGGCATCTTCAGGCACCAGAGCCTATGCGCGCGCCTCCCGGTTTCGTGATCACGCGGATCAGAGCGTCGCGTTTACGCCACCGCCATCGAGCAGGATGTTCTGGCCCACGATAAACCCGGCATGCTGGCTGCAGAGAAAGGCACAGGCCGCGCCGAATTCCTCTGCGGTGCCATAGCGCCCGGCTGGAATGTTGGCGCATCGGCGCGCTTTTGCCTCATCCATGCTGATTCCCTGCGCTTCGGATACGCCCCGATCGAGTGAGGTGGCGCGGTCCGTGGCGTGGATGCCCGGCAGGAGGTTGTTGATCGTGACACCCCGGCCCGCAACCTGGCGCGACGTGCCCGCGACATAACCGGTTAGCCCCGCACGCGCCGAATTGCTGAGGCCAAGCGCGGGGATCGGAGCCTTGACCGATTGCGAGGTGATATTGACCACCCGACCCCAACCGCGCGCCATCATCCCCGGCACCAGCGCCTTGATCAACGCGATGGGGGTCAGCATGTTGGCATCGAGCGCGCGGATGAAATCCTCGCGCTCCCAGTCCGTCCACATCCCTGGAGGCGGCCCCCCGGCATTCGTGACGAGAATATCCACGTCCTGCGCGACAGCGAGCACGGCGGCACGCCCGGCTTCGCTGGTGATGTCCGCGGCGACGGTCTCGACGCTCACGCCGAACTCGGTGCGGATGGCCGCAGCGGCCGCTTCGAGCGCCTCGGCACCGCGCGCGTTCATCACCAGGTCGACCCCAGCCTCGGCCAGCGCCCGCGCAGAGCCCAGCCCGAGCCCCTTGGACGCGGCGCAGACCAACGCCCGCTTGCCCTTGATCCCTAGATCCATCATCCACCCTCCTGTTGTATCAACGTCGAATTAACACCCTCTGGGCGAGAATGGCCAGATGCTTGCACAAGGCCTGATGCGGGCCACGAACGGAAATGGATTTTCCACTACATTGACGTCACCGCACCACAATTCTAAACTGCGCTGCCTGAAAGAAAATTATGTCCCTAGCCCCGTCTGGATCGCCTGCGCTCATGCCCTCTGATCTTGCCAACTCCGACCATATCCTGCCCGTGTATACCGGGCTGGATTTTCGCGTGGTCAACGGGGCCAACATGGGCGATGCGTTGTCTTTTGCGAGTGAGCTCGACCTGGATGACGTTTACGAGCTGCAGCCGCAGGCCCGGCAACTCCGCCTGTCGCTATCGCTGGCGGGTGGGGCGCCCTTCACCGTTGCGCAAGAGTCCGACGTTGGCCGCCCCGGCGCGCAAATTCATCTCGACTGTTGTCTCACGCTGATGTCGGGTACCGGGCGCACCACCGAGATGATCGTGTTGGTCGAAGTGGACGAGGCTGGCAATATGGTCGAGATTTTTGCCATGCCCCTGGCGCAGATGCGGCCCAAGACCGGTTATGCGCTGGTGGGGGTCGACGTTGACAACGTGCTGCAACGCTTTGCGCAGGTGGCCTGCGTGTCGTTTTCGCGTGGGACGCATATCACAATGGCCACAGGCGAACAGCGCCGGGTTGAAACCTTGGCTCCCGGCGACATGGTCCTGACCCGCGATGACGGGGTGCGACCGATCCGCTGGGTCGGGCATTCGACGGTGCGGGCGGTGGGCGATTTCGCCCCTGTTAGGATTGCGGCGGGGGCCTTGCACAATGAAAATGACCTGCTGGTCAGCCCGGATCATCGACTCTTCATCTATCAACGCTCGGACGCCCTTGGGGCGGGCCGCGCCGAGGTGCTTGTGCGCGCGCGGCATCTGGTCAACGGTGATACAGTGCGGCGTGAGAGCGGCGGCTTTGTCGATTACGTGCAGCTGCTGTTTGACCGGCATCAGATCATCTATGCCGAAGGGATCGCGGCCGAGACGCTATTGGTCGATCCGCGCACCTCTGCGGCGCTGCCTGCCGATCTGAAAGAGGCGCTGAGCCAGCAATTGACGGGGCAGGGCGCGCCCAGCCACCTCCAGTTCGAGGTTGGGCAGGCATTGCTCAATCACCCCAATGCGGCGGATATTCTCAAGCGTGCCTCGACACGCTGACATCAGCCGAACCGCGATGACCGCATTTCAGCTTGGATAAGGGCCGTCATCTAAAATCCTGAGTCATTGGCGATCCCGGGAGGACTCGAACCCCCAACATCCTGATTAGAAGTCAGGTGCTCTATCCAGTTGAGCTACGGGACCGCTGAGCAGGCTCTTAGCGTGCCAAGGGCGCAAGATCAAAGCCTAATCTTGGGCGGCAAAGGGGTCATGTTCATATCCGACCCCTGCAAGATAGAGACCATGAGGCGGGCAGACCGGGCCACAGGCTGCGCGGTCGCGGGCGTCGAGGGCGGCGCGCACCTGGTCGGGATGCCAAGACCCCGCACCCACGCGCTCGAGTGTGCCGACAATGCTGCGGACCTGATTGTGCAGAAAAGACCGCGCGCGCAGGCGAAAATGAATCTCGGTGCCTGCAGGCCCTGGTTGCTCTGAGATCTCGACCTCGTCCAAGGTCTTGATCGGGCTCGCGGCTTGGCAGATTGTCGAGCGGAAGGTGGTGAAATCATGCAGCCCGATCAGATGTTGCGCGCCAGCGCGCATCGCGGCGATGTCCAGTTTTGGCCGCACATGCCAAACTCGCCCGAAATCCAGAGTGACAGGTGCCCGCCGCGACATGATGCGAAACAGATACCGCCGCTCGTTTGCAGAAAACCTTGCGTGCCAGTCGTCGGACACACGCGCACAGTCTGTAATCGCCACAGGCAGGGGTTTGAGATGATAATTGAGCGCCTCTGACAGGCGAAACGTGGCCCAATCCCGGGTGAGGTCGCAATGCGCCACCTGGGCCAGCGCATGCACGCCCGCATCGGTGCGCCCCGCTGCGGCGATAGTGTGGGGGCCAGGCTCGATCCGCGACAGGGCGGCCTCGATTGCCCCCTGCACCGTCGGGTGTTCGACCTGCCGCTGCCAGCCGGCAAAGGGCGCGCCGTCATATTCGATCCGAAAAGCGTAGCGTGGCATGGGAGGCGGTTCTTGTTTCTGCGGAGGGGATCATCTGGCCTGAAATACCTCGGGGGCCCGGGGGCAGTGCCCCCATCCGGCGCAGGTGTCAATAGTCGGGAGTGCCGCCTTGCTGCCAAGGTTTGACCAGATTGCCAAAGCGGGTGAACTGCGCCTCAAAGCTCAATTCGACCGTGCCGATGGGGCCGTGACGCTGCTTGCCGATGATGACCTCGGCCTTGCCATGCAGCCGCGACATCGCCTCTTGCCACTCTGCCATCTTGTCCATTTCGTGATCGCCCGGTTTCTCGCGTTCCTTGTAATATTCTTCGCGGAACACGAACATCACGACGTCGGCGTCCTGTTCGATCGAGCCGGATTCACGCAGGTCCGAGAGTTGTGGACGTTTGTCCTCGCGGCTTTCGACTTGGCGCGACAACTGCGAAAGGGCAATTACGGGGATGTTAAGTTCCTTGGCTATCGCCTTGAGGCCCATGGAAATTTCGCCGATTTCCTGCACCCGGTTGTCGGAGGAACCGCGCACCAGCTGCAGGTAGTCGACAATCAGCAGGTCAAGGCCATGGGTCCGCTTGAGGCGGCGTGCGCGGGCGGCCAATTGCGAGATCGGGATTGCCGCAGTGTCGTCGATATAGAGCGGGCAGGATTCGAGCGTCTTGGCCGCCTCGACAAAGCGGCGAAACTCGCTTTCGTCCATGTCGCCCTGACGAATCTTGTGCGATGAGATTTCCGACGCCTCGGCCAGCACCCGTCCTGCCAGTTGCTCGGCGCTCATTTCGAGAGAGAAGAAACCGACGACACCGCCATCCACAGCCCCTTCGGAGCCATCTGTCAGGGTGCCACGGCGATAGGCCTTGGCCACATTGAAGGCGATATTGGTCGCCAGCGAGGTCTTGCCCATCGAGGGGCGTCCGGCGAGAATCAGAAGATCTGACTTGTGCAGCCCGCCCAGTTTGCTGTCGAGATCGACCAGACCGGTCGAGATACCTGCGAGCCCGCCTTCGCGTTGATAGGCGGCGTTAGCCACGTTAACTGCGTCCGTTACCGCCTTGAGAAAGCTTTGAAATCCGCTCTCGGCCTGACCTTGTTCCGCGAGTTGGTAGAGCTTTTGCTCGGCCTCGACGATCTGATCCTTGGGCTCGCTGTCGACATTGACGCGCGCGGCCTTGCCCGCGATGTCATGCCCAAGGGCAATCAGCGCGCGGCGGATCGCCAGATCATAGATCATCTGCGCATAGTCGCGCACCGCGAAGGTCGAAATTGCGGCTCCGGCCAGCTTGGCCAGATAGGCGGCGCCACCAAGCTCTTTCAGCCCTTCGTCGTTTTCCAGAAAGGCGCGCAGGGTGACGGGCGAGGCAAGGTTATTTTTGGCGATGCGGGCGGCGGCGGTCTCGAAGATGCGCGCATGCACGGGGTCGTAGAAATGCTGCGGTCCTATGATGGCGGCGATGCGGTCATAGACATCGTTGTTGGTCAGGATGGCGCCCAGAAGTTGCTGTTCGGCCTCGATCGAATGCGGCACGCTCTCGGCGGATTGAATCTCTGCCCCGGTCGGATTGAAAGTGGTGATCTCGTTCATGCCTGCGTGCCCCGTGTGTCGGTATTTTGTCGGTATCGCGTCGGTCTTGTCGGTTCGCGTGTTCTAGGCCAAGCTTGGAGCCTTCGCCACTTGTATAACTCTGTGGACGTTTGGCGGGATAAGCCGGTGGATAGGGGCGATCCACGAAAGGGTCGCCCGCATCCTGTGCCTACATTGTTGTAGCCTACCACATCTGGAGGCGATTTGCGATTCGAGAGCGGGTTTGCCCACAGCCCCAGAGGACAAGTTTATTTCTTGTGTGCCGCCTGCCACTTACGTGGATCGCGCAGGAACTCCTCGACCGCGTTCAGCGTTGCGGCATCGAAAACCGCCTGCGCGCGGGCCTCGGCCAGAACATCCCACCACGTGCAAAGGTGATGCAGGGCGACGCCGTGATCGCCCAGGGTTTTTTCGGTCTCGGGGAAGATGCCGTAGTAGAAGATCACCGCCGTATGGCCGCAGGTGGCCCCGGTTTCGCGAATGGCATCGACGAAAGAGAGTTTCGAGCCGCCATCCGTGGTCAGGTCCTCGACCAGAAGAACGCGTTGGCCCTCGGTCATGGCCCCTTCAATGCGGGCGTTGCGCCCATAGCCCTTGGGTTTCTTGCGTACATAGGTCATGGGCAGGGCCATGCGCTCGGCCACCAACGCTGCAAAGGGAATGCCCGCTGTCTCGCCGCCTGCGATATTGTCAAAGGCCTCGAACCCCGCGTCGCGCATCACGGTGACGGTGAGAAAATCCATCAGGGTGCTGCGGATGCGCGGGTAGGAAATCAGCTTGCGGCAGTCGATATAGGTGGGTGAGGGCAGACCCGAGGCCAGCGTAAAGGGCGTGTCCGCGTTGAAATGCACCGCGCCGATTTCCAGCAGCATCCGGGCGGTGAGGCGGGCGATTTCATCCTTGGGCGGGTAGGTGGCAGGGATCATGACGGAGTCCTTGGTTTGGGCGCTGCGCCGGAGAGTAATGAGGCCTCCGGCGGGGGTATTAAAGGAACGATGACACTCAGGTCACGTGCCAGTCGAGCGTGAATCCGGGGTCAAAAATGGTGACGGGCCCATCGCCGGTGTCGATTTTTTTGGGGTATGTGATCGGGTCGCCCTTGGTCAAAGTCAGGGTGGTTTCATTGGCGGGCAGGCCATAGAAGGTCGGGCCGTTGAGGGATGTGAACGCCTCGAGCTGTGCGAGCGCGCCTTCCTCCTCGAACACATGCGCGAGGATTGACATCGTGTTGGTCGCGGTGAAACAGCCCGCGCAGCCACAGGCGCTTTCCTTGAGCGGATCAATATGCGGTGCGCTGTCAGTGCCCAAGAAGAACCGCGCATCACCCGAGGTGGCCGCTGCGCGCAGGGCAAGGCGGTGTTCCTCGCGCTTGGCCACAGGCAGGCAGTAGTAGTGCGGCTTGATCCCGCCCACGAGGATATGGTTGCGGTTGATCACAAGGTGATGGGTGGTGATCGTGGCGCCGAGGTCGCGCTCATGGGCGCGCACATAGTCCACGCCATTGGAGGTCGTGATATGCTCCATAACCACGCGCAGTCCGGGTGTGGCGCGGCGGACGGGATCGAGCACGCGGTCGATAAAGACCGCCTCGCGGTCGAAGATGTCGACGGTGGGGTCCGTCACCTCGCCATGCACGCAGAGCGGCAGGCCGATTTCTGCCATCTTTTCCAGCACGGCGCGCACCTTGTCGAAATCGCGCACGCCTGAGGCGGAATTGGTGGTGGCCCCGGCGGGGTAGAGCTTGACCGCTGAAACAAGCCCGCTGGCATGGGCGGCGGCCACATCCTCGGGGTCGGTTTCTTCGGTGAGATAAAGGGTCATCAGCGGGGTGAAATCCGCGTTCGCGGGCATGGCATCCAGGATCCGCGCCCGGTAGGCGGCGGCATCTTGGCCCGTGACCACCGGCGGCACCAGATTGGGCATCACGATGGCGCGTGCAAAGTGCCGCGTGGTTTCAGGCAGAACGGCGCGCAGCATAGCGCCATCGCGCAAATGCAGGTGCCAATCATCGGGGCGGCGGAGGGTCAGGGTCTGGCTCATGGCTCTTGCGCATACACAATCGCGTGGGCCAAGACCAGAGGCCGCCTAGTCCTGCGCGACGTCTTTGTCAGGGGATTTCGAGAGCACATGCCGCAGGGCACGGCGGAAGCGGGGGCCACCCACACCTCGCGCGATGGCGTTACGGCAATGCAGGATGGTCAGATGATCCCGCTCATCGGCCATCAGGCGTTGCATGACGCTGGCGAGATAGGGCGTATCTTCGCGCCGTTTGCGATAAAGCTGTGCGAGGCTGAGCCGGGTGAGGCGGTTGGCGCTCAGTTGCGCCAGCAAGCGAAACAGCACGCCCATGCGCAAGAGCGCCGGTTCGATCTGATACCCCAGATAGCGGGTGCGGAATTTCATCACGTTGGGACGGGTGAAAAGCGCGGCATGCATGGCGTCAAGCTCGATCTCGGGATCGTAGAGCAAGACCGCCGAGGCGGCGGCATCGAGCATATCGGGTGCATAGCCATACCGATCGCTGAACGACACGCGCCGCATCCGCAGGAATCGGTCGTCCCATTCGGCGACGCGCGGGTCGAGTGACGCCTGTGGGCTGAGCATCACCACCTTGGCACCGGGGGCCGCCACGGAAAAGGCCGCCGCCGCATAACCACAGGGGCCCGCGCCGTAAAAAATCACCTGTTCGAAATCGTCAAAAAAGCCATCGTCGATCAGCCGGTCGAAATACCCATAGACCCGTTTGTCGCGAAACCATGTGTCGCGCTCGCTGATTAGGCAGAGATGCGACCAGCCTAGGGCCTTGGTCAGCGCCCAGCCTAGGGGCTGGGCCTGCGGCGAGAGCGTCGGCAGACGGTGAAACGCCTCGAAGGAGACGAGCAGCGTGGGCTTGCGTTCGATCAGAATGGCGGCGTGTCTGTCGCCCAGGCGCTCGGCATAGCCGTCATCGCCTGCCAACTCGTTGGCGCGCTCGCACCACGCGGCCCAATCCAGACCGGAGAGATCGGCGTCAAAGATATCGGCATTGTCCTGCATGGTCGCTCAAGTCCTCGATCGTCGCGGCACCGTTCGGATGCGGGCCTGTTGCTGCTGACCATGCCGGTGAAATCGGGCGAAACTTTGGAGAAAGCGTGGGCTTTCGACGAAGCCTCCCACAATTTGGCGAGGGCGCTGCCCTTGACCCCGGAGCACTTGCTATGCAGTTCTGGTGCAGGCGGCGGCAAGCGGAGGCTTTAGCGTGCAAAACCCCACATCCATTGACGCGGTGCAGCGCATACTCGCGGAGCAGGATTATGTCTGTGGTCGGGCGTTGGGCACTGTGACCTATCTGGCGCTGACGCTGGGCCGTCCGCTCTTTCTCGAAGGCGAGGCCGGCACCGGCAAGACCGAGATCGCGAAGGCGCTGGCGCAGGCGCTGGGGCGGCGGTTGATCCGCTTGCAATGCTACGAGGGGCTGGATGCCGCGAGCGCGGTTTACGAGTGGAACTTCACCGGCCAGATGATCGCCATCCGCGCCGCTGAGGCATCCGGGGGCGTGGATCGCGGCCACCTCAAGGATGAGCTTTTCACCCAAGAGTTCCTGATCGAGCGGCCGCTCTTGCAGGCGATGCGCCCCCAGCCGGGCGGCGCTCCGGTGCTGCTCATCGACGAAATCGACCGTACGGACGAGCCGTTCGAGGCGTTTCTATTGGAGGCGCTCAGCGATTTTCAGGTGACGATCCCGGAATTGGGAACAATCCATGCGCCAGAGCCGCCGATCGTCATCCTGACCTCGAACCGCACCCGCGAGGTGCATGATGCGCTCAAACGGCGCTGTCTCTATCATTGGGTCGATTATCCGACTTTCGAACGTGAAATCGAGATATTGCAGGCCCGAGCGCCTGAAGCGGCAGAGGTGCTGAGCCGTGAAATCGTGGCCTTTGTGCAGCGATTGCGCACCGAGGATTTGTTCAAGAAGCCGGGGGTGGCGGAAACGATTGATTGGGCCAAATGCCTGCTGGCACTGGATGTGATCAGCCTGAGCCCCGAGGTGATTGCGGATACGCTAGGTGCGATCCTGAAATATCAGGACGATATTGCAAAATTGCAGGGCTCCGAGGCCAAGCGCCTGCTGGATGAGGTGCGCGCCGGGCTGGAACCGGCTTGATGGTTCATCTGGCTGAAAATACCTCGGGGGTGTGGGGGCAGCGCCCCCACGTCGCGCCATGACCGAATACGCGCCGCTCGACCTGCCGGACGATCCCAAGCTCACCCATAACATCACCCATTTCGCGCGCGCGTTACGGGCGGCGGGCCTGCCGGTTGGGCCGGGGCGGGTGCTGGATGCGATCCGGGCGGTGGCCGCGGCGGGGTTCTCCAGCCGGATCGATTTCTTTTATACCCTGCGCGCCTGCCTGGTGACGCGCCCAGAGCATCTCATTGTTTTTGCGCAGATTTTCCGGCTCTACTGGCGCGATCCGCGTTACATGGAACATATGATGGCGATGATGCTACCCGCCATTCGCGGCGTGCAGGAGGACCGCAGCGCGCAGGCCGCGGAGAAGCGCGCGGCCGAGGCGCTGCTCGACGGGGTGATGCGCGATGCGCCGCAGATCGAAGAACACGACGATGACGAGGTGCAGATCGACATTGACGCAACCGCCACGATGTCGGGCGAGGAACGTCTGCGACGACTTGATTTCGAGCAGATGAGCACGGCAGAGGCGGCAGAGGCCAAGCGTATGTTGGCGCGGCTCACACTGCCGGTGAAACCCTTCGCCTCGCGGCGCGGCATGGCGGCGCTGAACGGCGCGCGGATGGATGCGCGGCGGACGCTGCGTGCAGGTCTGCGGCATGGGGGCGAGCTTCGCCGGATTCATTGGCAAAAGCCACGCGAGCGTTGGCCGAACCTCGTGGTGCTTTGCGATATTTCTGGTTCCATGAGCCAATACAGCCGTATGGTTTTGCATTTTCTCCATGCTGTTGCCAATCACAAAGGGGCGGGTTGGGCAAAGGTGCATGCCTTTACCTTTGGCACGCGGCTGACCAATATCACCCGGCAATTGGCGACGCGGGATGTGGATGCGGCCCTTGCCGCCGCCGGAAAACAGGCGCAGGATTGGGAAGGTGGCACGCGCATCGGTGTCTGTCTGCATGCCTTCAATCGCGACTGGTCACGGCGGGTGATGGGGCAGGGGGCGGTTGTGCTCTTGATCACTGACGGGTTGGACCGCGATGCGCCCGAGGCGCTGAGCCATGAGATGGAGCGTCTGCATCTATCGGCGCGGCGGCTCATTTGGCTCAATCCGCTTTTGCGGTGGGAGGGCTTCGCGCCGAAGGCCCAAGGGATCAAGGCGATGCTGCCGCATGTGGACGCGTTCCGCGCAGGCCATTCCATCGCAACGCTGGAGGACCTGGCCGAAGCCATCTCGCGCCGCGATGACAGTGGCGAAAAGGCACGGCTGATGGCGGCAATGCAGCGATAAGCGTATCGGAGGGGAGAGCAAATGCATATCGGACGTTTGGAGAAGCAAGCCCTGAGAACGATATGGCCTCGTGAGGATGCTGATTTCACACCTCGGCTCGCGTCGCCGGAAAACTTGCACCTTCTGTCCGAGACTTTGGAACTTGGACCACTTGACCGGATTTCAACCGAAGTGAGCGTTGGTAGTTTCCGAGCCGATGTCGTGTGCAAGGACATAAACGACGCGACGGTCATAATCGAAAACCAATTCCACAAGAGTGATCATGGCCATTTAGGGCAGATTCTGACTTATTTGGCCGGAGGCGAAGATGTGTGCACCGTGATTTGGATTGCCGAATCGCTACGCGAGGAACATCGGGCGGCTTTGGAATGGCTCAATAACAATACGTCCACCGACTATGCCTTTTTCGGCGTCGAGATTGAAGCATGGCGGATCGGTGCAAGTGATCCCGCGCCAAAATTCGAAGTTGTTGTAAGGCCCAATGATTGGGTGCGACGTCAACGGCAGAAGGCGCGAGCATCGGAAATGGAAGATTATCAGCGACGCATGGAATATTGGCAGGCATTCCTTGACAGTTGGCCAACTCAGGTCGGATTATCGCCACCCCCACATGCGCCTAATCAGGGCTGGATGAAGCTTGCCTTCACTGGTGAAAGCAAGCCTCCTGATGGCGGGGGCATATATCTTTATCGGATGATCGCTGAAGGGACTGTGGGGGTATATCTCTCCGTCGGACGCCGAGATGGACAATTGTTTTCCCAGTGGTCCGCCTCCTTGAATTATCCGTCTCTTGAAGGTGGCAAGTGGGAGCAGAACAGAAGTGGTTTGTTCCAGATTTTCAGGACGCGGAAGGCAGATGCTCTCGACGACACGGATTGGCCGGCGCAGCATAGTTGGATGCGCGACCGCGTGATGGAGTTCATGAAGGACTGGCGCAATGGACTACGCGACGATGTTGCGGCTTTGGTTGCGCAAGAGCAAGAGGGTGTACTTGGAGACTAGAATGGATCGCTTTGACGACATCCCGGAGACGGCGCTGGCCTGGCATCAGGCAGGCAAGGGGGCGGCCTTGGCGACAGTCGTCGAGACCTGGGGCAGCGCGCCGCGCCGGGTGGGCAGCCAATTGGCGATTTCTGGGGAGGGTGAGATTGCCGGATCGGTGTCGGGCGGCTGTGTCGAGGGCGCAGTGGTGGCCGAGGCGCTTGACGCAATAGAGGCGGGTCGGTCGGTCATGCTGGAGTATGGCGTGTCGGATGGCGATGCGTTCGCCGTGGGACTGGCCTGTGGCGGCACCATTCGGGTGTTGGTGGAACCCATCGGATCGGTGATGCCCGAGGCGCTGCTGGCCGATCTGGTGCTGGCACGGGAGGCGCGGCTGCCAGTGGCCTATGTCACCGGGCCGGGTGGGCGGCGGCTGGAGCGCGAGGGCCACGTGGCGCGATTTCGCATGGATCGCTCAGGCTTTGAGGACGATGGCGAGACCTTCGTGGCCATTCACAATCCGCCCTTGCGCCTCATTATCGTGGGGGCGGTGCATATTGCGCAGGCCCTCGTCCCGATGGCGCGGATTGCGGGCTATGATCCGCTGATCATCGACCCGCGCGACAGCTTTGCCTCTGAGGCGCGGTTTCCGGGCGAGACCGTGGTGCATGACTGGCCCGACGAGGGCGTGCGTGCCTTTGGTCTGGATGCGCGCACCGCATTGGTCTTGCTGACGCATGACCCCAAGCTGGATGATCCGGCGTTGATCGAAGCGCTGCGTTCGGAGGTCTTTTACATCGGCGCCTTGGGATCGACCCGCACCCATGCCAAGCGGGTGGCGCGTTTGCAGGAGGCGGGCTTCGCCGAGGCTGACATCGCGCGGATCCATGGTCCCGTCGGGCTAAACATTGGTGCGGCGAATCCGTCCGAAATCGCAGTCAGCATTCTGGCCGAGATGACCCGCGTGCTGAGGCAAGGCGCATGAGATTTGGCCCCGTGCCTTTGGAGGAGGCGGAGGGGGGCATTCTAGCGCATTCCGAGCAGGTGGCGTCGGGACGACTGCGCAAGGGGGCCATTCTGGATGCCGCGCAGATCGCGGCGCTGCGCGCGGCGGGGTATCGCACGGTCACGGTGGCAATGCTGGACCCAGAGGATATGCACGAGAATGAGGCCGCGGCGGGGCTGGCCGCAGCCTTGGCCGAGGGGACAAGCGGTGTGATATGCGGCGCGCCATTTACAGGCCGGGTGAACCTGATGGCCGAGCGGCCCGGCGTGGTCTGTCTCGATGTGGCGGCGATTCATGCGGCAAATGCCGTTGATCCGATGATCACGCTGGCCACCGTGGGGCCGCATCATCAAATCCACGCAGGCGGCATGATCGCCACGGTCAAGATCATCGCCTATGGTGTGCCGCGCGCGGCGCTGGAGCGGGCGGCAGAGGCCGCGCGCGGCGCGGTGCGGCTGGCGGTGGCGCAGTATCGCACGGCAAGCCTGATCATCACTGATGTACCCGGCGGGCCGGGCGACAAGGGGGGCGATGCGATTGCGGCGCGTGTCACCGGGCTGGGCATGGAAATGGTGGAAACGGTGCTCTGTGCGCATGAGGAGGCGGCGCTGGCGGCGGCAATCACCGGGGCCAAGGGCGACATCGTGCTGATTCTCACCGCGTCGGCCACGTCGGACCCCTTTGACACCGCGCCGCAGGCGCTGCGCGCGGCAGGCGGAATGGTGGAGCGGTTCGGTATGCCTGTGGACCCCGGCAACCTGCTCTTTCTCGGCCGTCAGGGCGCACGGCCTGTCATCGGCCTGCCCGGCTCGGCGCGCAGTCCGGTACTGCATGGGGCCGATTGGGTGCTGGCACGGGTGGCCTGTGGTCTGCCTTGTGGTGCAGCCGAGATCGCGGCAATGGGCGTGGGCGGGTTGC
>SWCD01011464.1_pt1 | contig 21501 bp, 24 predicted proteins | sample 4693011 | NCBI WGS metagenome assembly SWCD01 (sample SAMN10267278, study PRJNA491770) | bioreactor metagenome | isolation source: DHS bioreactor inoculated with marine | place: Japan: Omine Ridge, Nankai Trough | reverse complement strand
GAGCCCGTCGCGCAGCCACTGCACCACGGCGCCTGCGACAAAGATCGAGCCTTCGAGCGCATAGGTGGGTTTGCCATCCAGTTGATAGGCGATGGTGGTCAGCAGCCGGTTTTGCGAGACAACCGGCGTGTCGCCAGTGTTCAGAAGGGCAAAACAGCCGGTGCCATAGGTGGATTTAAGCATCCCCGGCTTGAAACACGCCTGCCCGACGGTTGCGGCCTGTTGATCGCCCGCCACGCCGCGAATGGGGATTTCGCGACCGAAGAGATCGGCGCGCGTGTGGCCATAGTCATCGGCGCTGTCACGCACATGCGGCAGCATCTGCATGGGTATGCCCAGGAGGTCGCAAATCGTGGCGCTCCAGCGTCCCTTGCGGATGTCGTAGAGCAAGGTGCGCGCGGCATTGGTGGCGTCGGTGGCATGGACGCGACGGCCGGTAAGTTTCCAGATGAGATAACTGTCGACGGTGCCAAAGAGCAGATCACCCGCTTGGGCGCGGTCCCGCGCGCCCGGAACATGATCGAGTATCCAGCGCAGTTTCGTGCCTGAAAAATAGGGATCGAGCAAAAGGCCCGTGCGCTCTGCCACCATCGGCTCGTGCCCGGCTGCGCGCAGCTCGGCGCAATAGTCCGCCGTGCGCCGATCCTGCCAGACAATCGCGCGGTGAATGGCCTGCCCGGTGTGACGGTCCCAGACCACGGTTGTCTCGCGCTGGTTGGTGATGCCGATGGCGGCAATATCCGCGCCGGTCAGACCGGCCTTTTCGATCACCGCGCGGCAGGTGCCTGCGGTGGTAGACCACAGGTCATTGGCATCATGCTCCACCCAGCCCGATTGCGGGAAATGCTGCGCGAATTCCTCTTGGGCCGTGGCCGTGATCCGCATGCCCTCGTCAAACAGGATCGCGCGGCTCGAGGTGGTGCCTTGGTCAATGGCGAGGATGTGGGACATGGCTGTGATCCTGAACGCGGCAAAGATAGAAAAAGCGGCCGCCACCGTTGGGCGGCGACCGCAGTATGGGTTCGCGCCGGGCCGCACGCAAGGCGGCCCGGATCGGTTGGCTTACTGCCAGGACTTGATCAGCTCGTCATAAGCGATGGTGACCGGCTCTTCGTCCTCGTTCTCAAGCTTGGCCTTGGGCGCGCCGGGCTGGCTCAGCCAATGCGCGGGGTCCATTTCCTCGTTGAGTTTGGGGCCGATGTCGCCCTGGATGCCTGCGCGCTCAAGCCGCTCGAGCACACGCTCCTGATCGGAGCAGAGCGCATCAAGCGCCTCTTGCGGGGTCTTGGCACCCGACATCGCGTCGCCGATGTTCTGCCACCAGAGCTGTGCCAGCTTCGGATAGTCGGGCACGTTGGTGCCGGTGGGCGACCACTGCACGCGCGCGGGCGAGCGGTAGAATTCCACGAGACCGCCCAGTTTCGGCGCACGCTCGGTAAAGCTCTCGTGCTGAATGGTCGACTCGCGGATGAAGGTGAGGCCGGTATGCGCCTTCTTCACATCCACGGTTTTCGAGGTCACGAACTGCGCATAGAGCCAGGCGGCCTTGGCGCGGTCCACGGGGGTGGATTTCATCAGGGTCCACGACCCGGCATCCTGGTAACCCACTTTCATGCCCTCTTCCCAATAGACGCCGTGCGGCGAGGGGGCCATGCGCCACTTGGGCGTGCCGTCCTCGTTCATCACCGGCAGGTCGGGTTTGACGGAAGCGGCGGTAAAGGCGGTGTACCAGAACATCTGCTGCGCGACATTGCCCTGCGCCGGGATCGGGCCTGCCTCGGAGAAGGTCATGCCAGCGGCAGCGGGGGGCGAGTATTTCTGAAGCCACTCGATCGCCTTGGTCACGGCATAGACGGCGGCGGGGCTGTTGGTGGCCCCGCCACGGGCGACGCAGGAACCGACGGGCTGCGAATTCTCGTTCACCCGGATGCCCCATTCGTCGACCGGCAGGCCGTTCGGCTCGCCCTTGTCGCCCATACCGGCCATGGACATCCACGCGTCGGTATAGCGCCAGCCAAGGCTGGGGTCTTTCTTGCCGTAATCCATGTTGCCAAAGACTTCGCCCTCGACGCCCAGGTGGCTCAGATCGCGCCCGGTGAAGAATTCGGCGATGTCCTCATAGGCCGACCAGTTCACCGGAACGCCCAGATCATAGCCGTATTTCTCTTTGAAATCGGCCTTGTTCTTGTCGTCGTTGAACCAATCGTAGCGGAACCAGTAGAGGTTGGCGAATTGCTGGGTCGGGAGCTGATAGACCTTGCCATCAGGGCCGGTGGTGAACGAGAGGCCCACGAAATCGTCGATGTCGAGCGTGGGGCTGGTCACATCCGCGCCTTCACCTGCCATCCAGTCGGTCAGGTTGCGCACCTGCTGATAGCGCCAATGGGTGCCGATGAGGTCACTGTCGTTGACATAGCCGTCATAGATGTTCTCGCCCGACTGCATCTGGGTTTGCAGTTTCTCGACCACATCGCCTTCGCCGATGAGGTCATGCGTGACCTTGATGCCGGTGATGGCGGTAAAGGCGGGCGCCAGCACCTTGGATTCGTAGCTGTGGGTGTCGATGGTTTCCGACACGACCTTGATTTCCATGCCCGCAAAAGGCTGGGCCGCGTCGATGAACCACTGCATTTCCGCCTCTTGCTCGGCGCGGCTGAGCGTGGACAGATCGCCGATTTCCGCGTCGAGAAACGCCTTTGCCGCCTCCATATCGGCGAAGGCGGGCGAGGCCATCAGGCCCAGCGACACCAGCGCGGTGGTTGTTTTCATTCGTAAGTTCATGGTTTCCCTCCCTATGAGAACTTTGATTGTGATTGGTCCCGGTCTAGACCCAGCGAAACACCGCCGCGGCATAGATCAGGCAGAGGATCAGCGCGTAAGGCTGGTTCGCGCCGACAATTCCGAGCCAGGCCAAATTGAGAAAGGCCGAGCCGAGAAGCGTGATGAAGAGACGATCGCCGCGCGTCGTCTCGATCCTGAGGATACCGACGCGCGGGGTTTCAGGGAATTTGATCGCCAGCACCGTGAAGGTGATAAGCAGCGTCGCAATGACCCCGAAAAAGATCGCGGTCGGAAGTGTCCAAGCCATCCAAGACAGATCCATCGTCAGTATTCCCCCATTCCCTCGATCCGCTCGATCGCCAGCAGCAGCGTCAGGGCGATCGCGAAAACCGCGACCACCACGTAAAGCGTCTTTCCCACCATTCCTGCCGCCCATAGCGACCCGCGCGCGAAAACGAGGATGCCAAGCAAAACCAGTCCGAGCAGAACAGCCATCACACCCTCCCCAGGGCAAAGCCCTTGGCGATGTAATTGCGCACGAAATAGATCACCAAGGCCCCCGGCACGATGGTAAGCACCCCCGCCGCCGCCAGCACGCCCCAGTCCAGACCGCTTGCTGACACGGTGCGTGTCATCGTGGCCGCAATCGGCTTGGCATCCACGCTGGTCAGCGTGCGCGACAAGAGCAGTTCCACCCATGAGAACATGAAGCAGAAGAACGCAGCCACGCCCACGCCCGATGCAATCAGCGGCATGAAGATCTTGACGAAAAACCGCCCGAAGGAATAGCCGTCGATATAGGCGGTCTCGTCAATCTCCTTGGGCACGCCGCGCATGAACCCCTCCAGAATCCACACCGCCAAGGGCACGTTGAAGAGGCAATGCGCCAGCGCCACGGCGATATGCGTGTCAAACAGGCCCACGCTTGAATAAAGCTGAAAGAACGGCAGGGCAAAGACCGCAGGCGGGGCCATGCGATTGGTCAAAAGCCAGAAGAACAGATGCTTGTCACCAAGAAAGCTATAGCGCGAGAACGCATAGGCGGCGGGCAGGGCCACGGCAATCGACAGGACCGTGTTCATCACCACATAGATCAGCGAATTGACATAGCCCATATACCAACTGGCATCGGTGAGGATGGTGGCATAATTCGCCAGCGTCGGGCTCTGCGGCCAAAGCGAGAAGGCGCCAAGTATCTCGTCATTGGTCTTGAAGCTCATGTTTACCAGCCAATAGATCGGCAAGAGCAGGAACACGAGGTAAAGCACCATCACCACGTTGATACGCGGCAAGGCAAAGCTGCGGGTGGTGCCGCGTGCGGCGGTCAAATCGGCCATCACTTGCCCTCCCGTTTGTCGAGATTGACCATGACTGTGTAAAACACCCATGAAATCAGCAGGATTACGAGAAAATACATGATCGAGAAGGCGGCGGCAGGGCCGAGGTCGAACTGTCCCAGCGCCATTTTCACGAGGTCGATCGAAAGGAATGTCGTCGCATTACCCGGACCGCCCCCCGTGACGACGAAAGGCTCGGTATAGATCATGAAACTGTCCATGAAGCGCAGGAGGATGGCGATCATCAGAACGCCCGTCATCTTGGGCAATTCGATGTAGCGGAACACGGCCCAGCGGCTGGCCTGATCAATCTTGGCCGCCTGATAATAGGCATCGGGGATGGATTGCAGCCCGGCATAGGCCAGAAGGGCCACCAGCGAGGTCCAGTGCCAGACATCCATCACGATAAGCGTGACCCAGGCATCGCCCGCATTCTGCGTGTAGTTATAGTCGATGCCCAGCGCGGCCAGAGTATGCCCCAAAAGGCCGATATCGACCCGACCAAAGATTTGCCAGATGGTGCCCACCACGTTCCACGGGATCAAGAGCGGCAAGGACATCAGCACAAGGCAGACCGACACCCAGATGCCGCGCTTGGGCATGTTCAGTGCCACCAGAATGCCCAGCGGCACCTCGATGGCGAGGATGATCGCGGAAAAGATCGCCTGCCGTTGCAGCGCGTCCCACATCCGTTCCGAGGAGAGCATTTCCTCGAACCACTCCAGCCCCGCCCAGAAAAACTGGTTGTTGCCGAATGTGTCCTGCACCGAATAGTTGACCACGGTCATCAGCGGGATGACGGCGGAGAACGCCACGAGCAGAAGGACGGGCAAAACGAGGAACCATGCCTTTTGATTGACGGTCTTGTCCATCACGCGGCCTCCTGCGCCTGAGATTTCGGCGTGACGCGCCAGTCATCGGCATAGACATTGATCGCGACCGGATCGAAGGTGACGCGCGTCATGTCGGGCGAAATCAGCGCGCCCTCAGCGGCGATGGCGTTGATCTGAACCCCGGCCAATTCGCAGCGGATGATCTTGTGACGGCCCACATCCTCGACCCGCCGCACCGTCACGGGCAGCCCCTCTGCCCCTGCCGTCAGGCGCACAAATTCGGGCCGCACACCGATCTGCACCCGGCCCCTGGGGCTGGCATAGTCGGCCCCAAGCGGGATTTCGACGCCTTGCACTACGGCCTTGGTGCCGGAAACCTCTGCATCGAGCAGGTTCATCCCCGGCGAGCCGATGAAATAGCCCACGAATGTGTGCTCTGGCCGCTCGAACAGCTCCTGCGGCGTGCCCATCTGCACCACGCGGCCATCGTGCATGACGACCACCTTGTCGGCAAAGGTCAGCGCCTCGGTCTGGTCATGGGTCACATAGATCATCGTATGGCCGAACTCGTGATGCAGCGCCTTGAGCTGTGTCCTGAGTTCCCATTTCATATGCGGGTCGATCACTGTCAGCGGCTCATCGAAGAGCAGCGCGTTGACATCCTCACGCACCATGCCGCGGCCAAGGCTGATCTTCTGCTTGGCATCCGCCGTAAGGCCGCGCGCCTTGCGTCCCAGCTCTGCCTCCATCCCGATCATGCGGGCGATGGTCTGGACCCGCTCGGCGATATAGGCGGGCTGCGCGCCGCGATTGCGCAGCGGAAAGGCCAGATTGTCGCGCACCGTCATGGTGTCATAGACCACCGGAAACTGGAACACCTGCGCAATGTTGCGCGCGGCGGTGGCCTGATCGGTGACATCCTGATCGTTGAACAGGATACGGCCCTGGCTTGGGCGCAAGAGGCCTGAAATGATGTTGAGCAGCGTAGACTTGCCACAGCCCGACGCACCCAAGAGGGCATAAGCCTCGCCATCGCCCCAGACGTGGTTCAGCTCTTTGAGCGCGAAATCCGCCTCGGACGCCGGGCGGGCGAGGTAACTATGCGCGAGATTATCCAGCGTGATCTTGGCCATGATTCCCCCTCACGCCGCCTCTGCATAGGGTGCTGGTGCGACCAGCACGCCATCCGACCCGAACACATAGACATGCGCCGGATCGAGATAGACCCGGAGTGCGGCCCCCAGTTTCAGGTCGCGCACCCCATGGATAAGACCCACCCACCGCTCGCCATGGTGATCCAGATGCACAAAGGTTTCGGACCCGGTGATCTCGGTCACGTTGAGGCGTGTGTCAAAACTCAGCGCATCAGGCGTATGCCGGTCCAGTTCCAGATGGTTGGGCCGGAAGCCCGCCGTATAGGTGCCATCGGCAAGTCCCGCCATGCTGCCCAGCGCCGCCGCCGATTGCCCATCGCCGAAGAGAATGCGCGTGCCGGATTTCTGCACAGTCAGGAAATTCATCGGCGGATCGCTGAAGACGCGCGCGGTCGTGGCGTCGCGCGGCTGGCGGTAGACCTGCGGCGTCGGGCCGAATTGCGTGACACGCCCCTCCCAGAGGGTCGCGGTATTGCAGCCGAGAAGCAGCGCCTCCTCGGGTTCGGTCGTGGCATAGACAAAAATGCTGCCAGAGGCCTCGAAAATCCGCGGGATTTCCGCGCGCAATTCCTCGCGCAGCTTGTAATCGAGATTGGCCAGCGGCTCATCGAGCAGAACCAGACCGGCCTCCTTGACCAGCGCGCGGGCCAGCGCGCAGCGCTGTTGCTGACCACCCGAAAGCTCCAGCGGCTTGCGCGACAGCATCGGCGAGAGCTGCATCAGATCGGCGGTTTTACGCACCGCCGCGTCAATCTCGGCGCTGGATTTGCCCATCAGGCGCAGGGGTGATGCGATGTTGTCATAGACGGTCATCGAGGGATAGTTGATGAACTGCTGATAGACCATCGCAACGCGGCGATCCTGCACGCGCATTCCGGTGACATCCGCACCGTTCCACAGGATACGGCCCGTCGCGGGCACATCGAGCCCCGCCATCAGCCGCATGAGCGAGGTTTTCCCCGAGAGGGTCGGCCCCAGAAGCACGTTCATCGTGCCGGCCTCGAGCGTGAGGTCGGTCGGAAAAATATGCACCTGCCCGTTCACACGTTTCGATACCCCCTTGAGTGTCAGCGCCATGCGGTCGTTTCCTCCATCATCCCTTGGCAGCCACCGGGGCGGCCCGATCAAGCCCGCGCTCCTGCTGCATCCAGTCGTCGAGCGCCGCAATCTGCGCCTCGGTCATCTTGAGGCCCAGACGGGTACGCCGCCAGACCACATCCGCCGCCGCGCGGGCGTATTCATGGTCCATCTGCCAGCGCACCTCGGCCCCCGTCAGGGTAGCCCCGAAATCGGGGCCAAGATCGGCAGCCTCGCGCGCCTCGCCCAGAATATCCACCGCCTCGGTGCCGTAAGCGCGCACCAAGCGCCGCGCCCATGCCTCCGTGAGAAACGGATAGGCCCTATGCAGACTCTCGGTCAGCCGGTCGAACCCGTCAACGGGGAAATCACCCCCCGGCAGGGCGACGCCCGCGGTCCAATCCGCGCCCGCCTCTGGAAAAAACGGGCGCAACTTGGCCAGCGCCGCCTCGGCCAGTTTGCGGTACGTCGTGATCTTGCCGCCAAAGATGTTCAAGAGCGGCGCGCCCGACCCCTCGGCCAATGTAAGCACATAGTCACGGGTGGCGGCGGTGGCGGATTTCGCGCCATCGTCATAGAGCGGGCGCACCCCCGAGTAGGTCCAGACAATGTCGGCCTTGGTCACGGGCGTCTTGAAATATTCCGACGCAAAGCGGCAGAGATACTCGGCCTCTTCCGGCGTGCATTCGGGGCGCGTGTCGGCCTGCCCATGCTCGGCATCGGTGGTGCCGATCAGGGTGAATTCGCCCTCATAGGGGATGGCAAAGATGATCCGCCCATCCGTGCCTTGGAAGAAATAGCATTTGTCATGATCGAACAGGCGGCGCGTCACGATATGGCTACCTCGCACCAGCCGCACCCCTTCGGCAGAGTTGAGGCGCAGCGTGCCCGAGATCACATCCTTGACCCAAGGTCCGGCGGCATTGACGAGGGCGCGCGCCTGCACCACCTCTGTCGCGCCGGTTTCCTGATCCTTGAGCGTCACCTGCCACAGATCGCCCACACGCTCGGCCGATTGCACGCGGGTGCGGGTGCGGATGTGCGCGCCGCGCGCCTCGGCATCGCGGGCGTTGAGCACGACAAGGCGGCTGTCCTCGATCCAGCAGTCGGAATATTCATAGGCGCGGGTGAACTTGTCCTTGAGCGGTGCGCCTTCAGGCCCCGCACGCAGATCGAGCGTCGCGGTCGCAGGCAGGATTTTACGGCCCCCGAGATGATCGTAGAGGAACAGCCCCAGACGGATCAGCCAGGCAGGCCGCCGCCCTTTCATCCAAGGCATGACGAGATTGAGAATACGCGAGGTGGGCGTTTCGCCCTCGAACCGCATATCGCGGTGATAGGGTAGCACAAAGCGCATGGGCCAGCTGATATGCGGCATGGCGCGCAGCAGGGTTTCCCGCTCGATCAGCGCCTCGCGCACCAGCCGGATTTCGAAATATTCGAGATAGCGCAGACCACCGTGGAAAAGCTTGGTCGAAGCGCTTGATGTGGCCCATGCGAGATCGTTCATCTCGGCCAGTTCAACCCGCAGCCCCCGGCCCGCCGCATCGCGCGCGATGCCACAGCCGTTGATGCCGCCGCCGATGACGAACAGGTCGATCACTGTGCCCTCGCGGTCCTGCGACACGCGCCCCTCCCACCGTAAGATGAGCGCAAACGAACCACTTTTTGACCGCATAGGTCAAGAATGAATGTTCGTTTTGTTTCTTTTACTCATGCGCTCTTTGATTTCATTCATCATTTCTCAGGTCCAAGCGCGGGCGCGGGCGCGAACGAACGCATTTTTCAGCCTGACGTTACGTCACCCCACCCGTGACCGCCGCGATTCGCCCGCTTCGCCGCAGCGCAGCGGAGGCTTTGCTTGCAGCGCGCGGCAAAACGAACATAATCGAACCTACAACCAATCAAGGCCGCCCATGTCCCAGAGCTTTCGCCAACCCGACATTCTCGAAATCGCCCGCGCCGAAGGCAAGGTCACGGTCGAGGATCTGGCCGAACGCTTTGACGTGACTGTCCAGACCATCCGCCGCGACCTCACCGAACTGGCCAACGCGGGCAAGCTGGAGCGCGTCCATGGCGGCGCGATCCTGCCGTCGGGTGTCTCGAACATTCTCTATGAGGAACGCCGCCGCCTGAACGAGCCTGCCAAGGCCGCGATTGGCCGCGCCTGTGCGGCGGCCATTCCGCATGATGCCTCGGTCTTTCTCGACATCGGCACCACGACCGAGGCGGTGGCCCGCGAATTGATGGACCACCGCAACCTCATGGTCGTCACCAACAACATGAACGTGGCGCAAATCCTGCTCGCCAACAAGGATTGCGAGATTGTCGTGGCGGGCGGGGCGCTCCGGCGCTCTGACAATGGCCTTGTCGGCAATCTGACTGCGCGCACCATAGAGAATTTCAAATTCGATTATGCCATCCTGGGCTGTTCCGCGCTGGACGAGGATGGCGACATGCTCGATTTCGACATTCAGGAGGTGGTTGTGGGCCAGACCCTGCTCAACCGCTCGCGCGAGGTGTTTCTGGTGGCGGATCATTCCAAGTTCCAGCGCAGCGCGCCGGTGCGGCTTGGGTCTATCCGCGATGTCGATCAGGTCTTTACCGACCGCCCCCTGCCCGCCCCCTTGACCGAAAGCTGCGTGGGCTGGGGTACGCGGGTGCAGGTCGCGGGTATGCCGGGCAAGCGTCAATCGACCTGAAACACCTTGTCCCGGCTGGTGTGACCGCGCAGCAGAGTCAGGCGCGATTTCGGCACACCCAGCGCCTTGGCCAAGAGTTTGAGAACAGCCGCATTGGCCTTGCCATCCTCGGGCACGGTGGTGACATAGACGCGCAGCACGCCCTCTTCCGCGACGATCCGGTTGCGCGCGGCCTTGGGGGTCACGCGCAGGGCGATGGTGGTGCCGGGCTGGGCCAGCGCGCTGAGGTCGGGAATGTCCATTCCATTGCAATACCTGCCGACGCGCGCCCATCCAACAGGAATCGCCGCTTCGGGGCTTGACCACGGGCGCAGGCTTGCCGACATGTGGGGGGCCTTGCAAGAGAAAGACACCGATGCCAACGCCCAATCCCGCCGCTCTCGATTTCCTGCTCTCGCGCCGTTCGCGCCCGGCCAAGACGCTTGTTTTGCCGGTCCCGGACCGTGACGCGCTGCGTCCGCTTCTGACCGCCGCCACCCGCGTGCCCGATCATGGCAAGCTGGAACCCTGGCGCCTGATCGTGCTGGAACGCGCGGCACTCGTGCGGTTGGCGGGGCTCGTGCCGCAGGCCGGCGCGCGGCTGGGCAAATCGCCCGAGGACATCGCCAAGGCCGAAACGCAATTCGCAGACGCGCATCTGGCGGTCGCGGTGATTGAGAGCCCGAAACCCTCGGAAAAAATCCCGGCCATCGAACAAACCTATTCGGCGGCCTGTGTTTGTCTTAGCCTCCTGAACGCGGCGCTCGCTGCGGGATGGGGGGCCAACTGGCTGAGCGGCTGGCCCAGCCATGACCGGGGGTTCGCCGTCGCAGCCCTCGGGCTGGCGGATCACGAGCGTATCGCCGGATTCATCCATATCGGCACCGAAGGCGCCGCCCCGCCCGAGCGTCCGCGCCCCGAAATTGACAGCATCACGACTTGGGTTTCGGAATGATCTTCGCCAGTTTCTTCAAGGCCCTGGGCCAGATCGGCGATCCGCGATTCCGCAAGGTGCTGTTTCTCGGCGTCGGTCTGACACTTGCGCTTTTGATTGCGGCCTATGCCGGTGTGCTCTGGCTCATTCAGGCGACGGTGGGCGACACAACCACCCTGCCGCTCTTGGGCGAGGTTACATGGGTGGGCGATCTCTTGAGCGGGGCGTCGTTCCTTCTCATGATCGTCCTGTCCGTGTTCCTGATGGTGCCGGTCGCCTCTGCGATCACCTCGATGTTTCTCGACACGGTGGCCGATGCGGTGGAGGATCGTCACTATCCCGGATTACCCCCCGCGCAATCCGTTCCCTTTGGCGAGGCGCTGCGCGATACGGTCAACTTCTTGGGCGTGATCATCGGCGCCAATGTTGTGGCGCTCTTTCTCTATGCGCTTTTCACGCCCTTCGCGCTCTTCATCTTCTGGGGATTGAACGGCTACCTTCTGGGGATGGAATATTTCCAACTGGTCGCCATGCGCCGGGTCGGGCGGGCGGGGGCCAAGACCCTGCGCAAGAAACACCGCCTGACCATATGGGCTGCAGGCGTGCTCATGGCGATGCCGCTCTCAGTGCCGCTGGTGAACCTCTTGATCCCGATCCTGGGGGCCGCGACCTTTACCCATATCTTTCACGCTACTCAGACGCAGCGGGCGGGCCCATCCGGTTGAACATGTCGAGATCGCGCACGGTGATGACGCCCGAAATGATCGTGCCGCCGATGATGATCCAGAGCACGATGGCAATCCCGGTGGTGATCCACGCCTTTTTCTTGAGATGGTGATGTTCGGGCGAACCGGCATGGGTGCCGGGCACGATATTTCCCAGATCCCCTTGGGTCTGGATGCGGATCGGCAACACGATAAAGAACGTCATGAACCAGATCACCGCAAAGAGCACGATGGCCGATGTAATGCCCATCAGACCTGCTCCAGTTCCACGAGGCAGCCGTTGAAATCCTTGGGGTGCAAGAAGAGCACCGGTTTGCCATGCGCGCCGATCTTGGGCTCTCCGTTGCCCAGCACCCGCGCGCCGGTGGATTTCAGATGGTCACGCGCCGCGATGATGTCCTCGACCTCATAGCAGACATGGTGAATCCCGCCTGAGGGGTTTTTATCCAGAAAGCCCTGGATCGGGCTGTTCTCGCCCAAGGGATAGAGCAACTCGATCTTGGTATTGGGCAATTCGATGAAAACCACGGTCACGCCGTGATCCGGCTCGTCTTGCGGCGCGCCGACCTTGGCGCCGAGCGCATGGCGGTATTGGTCGGCGGCGGCGGCCAGGTCCGGCACGGCGATGGCGACATGATTGAGGCGTCCGATCATGGGGCAATCCTTTCGCATGAATTTCCCCCGTTATGGGGATGATCGCGCGAACTGACAAGCGACAGGGGGACGCAACCCACGCATTAACCTTGCGTTCACCACAACCGGGCCATGCTGCGGAAATATCGTGACAGAAGGATGCGCCCGATGACCGATCTTGACAGCCTCGCCCCCCAACGCGCGCCGAATGCGCAACGCCCCCTGATGGGGATGACCGTTCTGGCGGTCGAGGACAGCCGCTACGCGTCAGAGGCGCTGCGCCTGATGTGCCTGCGCAGCGGCGCGCGCATCCGGCGCGCGGATTGCCTGACCTCCGCGCGCCGCCATTTGCAGGTCTATCGCCCGTCGGTGGTGATCGTCGATCTGGGTCTGCCCGACGGTCCGGGCGAGGATCTGATTACCGACCTCGCCCGCGCCGTGCCGCGCGTGGGCGTGATCCTCGCCACAAGCGGGGATGCCGGGGCAGAGGCGCGCACGCGTCGCGCCGGGGCCGATGGGTTCTTGCTCAAACCGGTGGCAAGCCTTGGCATCTTTCAGCAAGAGGTGTTGCGCCATGTACCCACCGACCGGCGGCCTCTTGGCCCCTACGCGGTGCAGGCCGAGGTGATCCATCCCGATCCGCTGGCCTATCGCGACGATCTCGACCATGTTCAAAGCCTGCTCAGCCATGATCACACCCCCGACATTCTGAGCTATGCCGCGCAGTTTCTGGCCAGCGTGGCCCGCGCCGCCGAAGATGCGGTTTTGGCCGAGGCCGCGGCGGGGTTGACGGGGCACTGTTCCGAGGCGGGCGTTGCGCGGATCATGGGCTTGATCGACATGCGCCTGGCGGCCCGAACGGCGCTCTAGCGGGCGCTTTGCTTTGCCACGACCCACCGCTAGATAGGGGGCATGTGCGCCCTGCCCGCCCCTCTTGCCACGTGGTTTTCTGCCCGCAATTGGCAGCTTCACCCGCATCAGGCGGAGATGCTGGCGCGCGCGGATGATCCTGCCACGCTGCTCATTGCTCCCACTGGCGGGGGCAAGACGCTGGCGGGGTTTCTGCCGACGCTGGCAGATCTTGCAACGGGCGATCACAAAGGGCTACACACGCTCTATATCTCGCCGCTTAAGGCACTGGCTGCGGACATCCGACGCAACCTGACCACGCCCGTGACGGAAATGGGCCTGCCCATCCGGATCGAGGATCGCACCGGCGACACGTCATCGCACACCAAGCGCCGCCAACGCGCCGATCCCCCCCATATCCTGTTGACCACGCCCGAGAGCCTGGCACTGCTGACCTCTTACGAGGATGCGCCGCGCATTTTCGCAGGGCTGAAACGGGTCGTGATCGACGAGGTGCATTCCTTGGCCGAGAGCAAGCGCGGCGATCAGCTCATGCTGGCGCTCAGCCGACTTCAGGCGCTCTGCCCCGGTATGCGCCGCGTGGGCCTGTCGGCCACGGTGGAGGATCCGCCCGCCCTTGCGCTCTATATGGCCCATGCCAACAGCCCTTGTGCGATCCTCTCGGCCGATCCGGGGCCGGAGCCAGACATCGCCATGCTCACAACCACAGAGTCACCCCCCTGGGCCGGAGGCGGGGCCGCCTATGCCATCCCTGCCGTGCTGGATCAGGTCCGCCGCCACAAGACGACGCTGATTTTCCACAACACCCGCGCGCAGGCCGAGATTTTCTTTCACAACCTCTGGCTCGCCAATGACGACGCGCTGCCCATCGGCATCCATCACGGCAGCCTTGACCGGGTGCAGCGCGAGCGGGTCGAGGCGGCGATGGTGCGCGGCGAATTGCGCGCCGTGGTCTGCACCGGCAGCCTCGATCTGGGGTTGGATTGGGGCGATGTCGATCTGGTCATTCAGGTGGGCGCACCCAAGAACGTCAAACGCCTTGTGCAGCGGATCGGACGGGCCAATCACCGCTACAACGCGCCGTCCAAGGCGCTCCTTGTGCCCGCCAATCGGTTCGAAGTGGTGGAATGCCGCGCAGCCCTTGAGGCCGTGCGCGCCCGCGATCTGGATGGCGAGGCGCGCGGGCCGGGGCCGCGTGACGTGCTCTGCCAGCATATCCTGATCCGTGCCTGTGCCGGGCCGTTCCACGCCGATGCCCTCTTTGCCGAAGTAACCGGGGCCGGGGCCTATGCCACCCTCACCCGCGCCGAATTCGACGCCTGCCTCGATTTTTGCGCCACGGGGGGCTATGCGCTGCGGGCCTATGACCAATGGCAGCGCCTGCAACAGCGCCCCGACGGGGGCTGGCAATTGCGCGATCCGCGCTCTGCCCGCCTCATCCGCATGAACATCGGCACCATTCAGGACACCGACACGCTCAAGGTCCGGATGCGGCGCACGCGCGGCGGCAAGCCTTTGGGCGAGATCGAAGAAGGCTTTGCCGCCACCCTCACCCCCGGCGATACGTTTCTCATCGGCGGACAGATCGTGCGCTTTGAATCCCTGCGCGAGATGGTGGTGGAGGTCAGCCGCGATCCCGGGCGCAAGCCCAAGATTGCCACCTATATGGGCACCAAATTCGCGACCTCTACGCAATTGTCAGAACGTATCCTGCAAATGCTGGCAGCCCCCGACTGGCCTGATCTGCCCGAGCCTGTGCGCGACTGGCTGCACCTGCAACGGCAAGTGTCACAGATGCCGGAACCCGACAGCCTGCTGATCGAGAGCTTTGCCCATGAGGCGCGCGAGCATCTCTGCATCTATGGCTTTGCGGGGCGCAACGCGATGCAGACACTGGGCCTCTTGGTGACGAAACGGATGGAAGAAACGGGCCTCGCCCCGCTGGGGTTTGTCGCCACCGATTACGCCACGCTGATCTGGGGGCTGGAGCCGGTGACGGATGCCGCCCCGCTTCTGGCCCCCGATGCGCTGCGCGCGGGGCTGGACAGCTGGCTCACGTCCAATGCGGTGATGAAACGCACCTTTCGCGCCTCGGCCACGATTGCCGGTCTCATTCAGCGCAACACCCCCGGCGCGCGCAAGAACGGGCGACAAGCGACCATGTCGTCGGATATTCTCTATGACACGCTGGTGAAATATGACCCCGAGCACCTTCTCCTCGACATCACCCGGCAAGAGGCGATGCGCGGGCTGGTGGATTTCGGCCGGATCGAGGAAATGCTGACGCGCGTCGCGGGGCGCGTGACCCTGCGGCGGCTGGCGCGCGTCAGCCCCCTTGCCGCACCCCTCTTCCTCGAGGCGGGGCGGATGCCGGTCGAAGGGGCAGCGCAAGAGCGGCTCTTGGCCGAAGAAAGCGCGCGGCTCTTGGCGGCGGCGGGTCTTGCCCCCTGAGCGCGGCCTTGCCATTTCACCGGCAAAGCGCCACCAATGCCACATGGACGGATACCAATTTACCCTCGCCGGAACGCAGCTGACGGCACTTCCCTCGGGCGCGCTCTATTGGGAGGCGCGCAATCTCCTGTGCGTGTCTGACCTGCATCTTGGCAAGGCGCTGCGCCGTGCCCGGATGGGAGAGCCGCCCCTGCCCCCCTACGAGACGCGCGACACGCTCACCCGGTTGGAGAGCGACCTGCGCCGCACCGGGGCAGCGACGGTGATCTGCCTTGGCGACAGTTTCGACGACAGCGCCGCCGCAAGCCACCTGCCCGACGCGGAAAAGCTGTGGATCGCCAAATTGCAGGCCGGGCGTCGCTGGGTCTGGATCGAGGGCAATCACGATCCGGGTCCCGTCGACCTTGGCGGCGCGCATATGGCGGAACTGCCGGCGCCACCGCTCACGTTTCGCCATATCGCACGGGCTGGGCAGAGCGGCGAAATCTCTGGGCATTATCACCCCAAGGTGCGCCTCGCGCTCAAGGGGCGAAGCCTCAGCCGCCCCGCCTTTTTGATCGACAGTGATCGGGTGATCCTACCCGCCTTCGGCACCTATACCGGCGGGCTCTGGTCGGATGATGCGGTGCTCACAGGGCTGATGCGGCGCGATGCGCTGGCGGTTCTGACCGGGGCCATGACCCATGCGGTGCCCATGCCGCGCGGCGCTCAGCGCCCCTGAAACACAGCGTCCAGACTGTCGATCAGGCCCGCATCTTCCAGATTGGGGCGATATTTCCGGCTCACCGGCACGCGATCGCCATTCTTGAGCATAACGAATAACTTGCCGCCACTCTCACGTTCGATACCGCTGATTGCCGCGAAAGACACCCAGTGCGAGCGATGCGTGCAGGTTCCCGCCACTGGCTCCATTTCTTCAATCGCATCCACAAGACGCAGACGCAGCGTTTCAATCCCTGCGCTGGTCGCCACCTCGACGTAATGATTATTGGCCGTCAGGCGATGAATCTCTGCGTCGGGGGGGCAAGACAGCCGCCGGTGCAGCCGCGTTTGCGCCGGGGTCTCCGGCTCGGGCTCTGCCCAATAGCTGGCGGGGGCCTCGGCACCGATTTGCCGCCGTACCACGAAAACACCGCAGGCAATGAGAAAGCTGTTGAGGGTGATCGAGATCACGCTCAAATCCTCGTGGCCCAGAACCGGATCCATCCCTCCGCGCAAGAGCCAGATCACCGGCCCAAGAGCGATCCCGACAAGAAAGCTGGCCCCCAGGTCAAAGAGGGCCGGATGCCGCCCTGCCAAAAGCGCCCGCATGGTCGCCCGCGCAGCAAAGCCGATCACAAACGCCGCCGTGATCACCGCCGCCCAATAGGCGGTGCGGACCGGCCAGCTCATTGTATCGTAACTGCCGAACGGTCCGGCCACGACCGCGAAAACCAAAGCGGACGTCCAGACATAGAAGGTGACAGACGTGAAGAGCAGTGAAAACGTGTCCACGAAATGCAGGCGCAGGTTTGACCAGTTCAACGTACCACCCTTGTCCATTCCCATTTCATATGCGTTTATCAGCATGAATGCTCTAGTCCAACCTAACGTCGCCAGAGCGGTTCACTTTACTGTCAACGTGACGTGACATCATAAACAGTGGGAAAGCGTCGGAAAATGTCCCCTGACATTGAACAGAAAATCCGCCGCAGCTTTGCTGCGCAGGCGATGATGACCACCTTGGGCGCCCGTCTGGTGGCGCTGTCTAAAGGTACAACGGTGATCGAGGCCCCCATTTTACCCGGCAGCCGTCAACAACATGGATTTGGCCATGCGGGTCTGACCTTTGCCATTGGCGACAGTGCCGCAGGCTATGCCGCGCTAAGCCTGATGCCCGAGGAGGTCGAGGTGCTGACCACCGAGATGAAAATCAATCTCTTGGCCCCGGCGCAGGGCGAGCGCCTGATTGCCCGTGGCAGAGTCATCAAGCCTGGCCGCCGACTGGTAATCGTGCAGGCGGATGTGCATGCGCTGAAAGACGGGGTCGAGACGCATATCGCGTTGCTCACCGGCACGATGATCCCCGTCTGAACGCGGATCATAACCCGACGTACTCACTCATGCTATGTGTTCCGGGGTGAGGGTGAAACTCGCGCGCATTCCGGGGCCTGCGACATAGTAATCCGCCAACCCCTGCCTCACCTCTGGATCCAACTGGGACCAATCGATCCAATCGAGGTCAAAGCCGGTGTCATAGGCCACCATCGCCACCGCCCCACGCCCCGGCACGAGCGCCGGGCGCGCGCGACCGGCCACCGCCTCGCGCGTGCGGTCGATCCACAAAATCGGCTCCTCAGTATCGACAAAGCGGCCATCCACCACCACGAGGCGCGGGTCCAGTTCCCGGACCAGACCAAACAGATCGTGCAGGTCGGCCACAATTTCGAGCAAGTCAAAGAGGATGATCACATCATACTGCCGCCCGGCCCGCACCTCGGATCGGATTTCCTCGACCGGATCGGCGCAGCGCAGATCAATCCGCTCGCGCAACCCCACATCGGGCAATCGACCGAACCTCTCGACCAGAGCGGCATCCGATTCGATCCCCACGACCTGCAAGGCGCCTGCCGCCGCCAGCGCATAGCACCATGTGCCATCCCCGGCCCCAACCAGCATCACCGTCGAATCAGCAATGGCATGACGGTAAGCATCCACCAATAACGCATGCCGTGCCTGAGCCCGGTTAAGACCGCCAGTTTTGTCATCGTCCGCCTGACGTTTGAACCCATACCCCATGATCGTCATCACACACCCATCAACCTCTATCGCCTTTGGTCTTGTAACATGACAAAAGATAGCAAACCCTTAAGCGCTATTGGTTCAGCACGCAGACCCATGACGACACCCCTGACTCCCGCCCTTCTGCTACAGGCCTATGCCTCTGGCGTGTTTCCCATGTCGGAGCGCCGCGACGACCCCGAGGTGTTCTGGGTGGATCCGCACCGGAGAGGCATTCTGCCGCTCGATGGGTTCCATATCTCGCGCTCGCTGGCGCGCCGGATGCGGCAAGGCCGCTACACGGCGACGCTCGACGGCGATTTCGAGGCAGTGCTGCGCGGTTGCGCCGACCGCGATGATACCTGGATCAGCCCTCCGATTCATCGCGCCTATATGGCGCTGCACCGGCAGGGCCATGGGCATTCGCTGGAAATCTGGCAAGAGGGGCAATTGGTGGGCGGCGTTTATGGCGTGGCGCTTTGGGGGGCCTTTTTTGGCGAGAGCATGTTTTCGCGGCGCACGGATGCATCGAAACTGGCCCTCGCACATTTGACCGACCATCTCGCCCGCTGCGGATTTCGCCTGTTCGATACACAGTTCATCACGCCGCATCTGGGGCGGCTTGGCGCGCTGGAAATCCCGCGCAGGCAGTATCGCGCGCTGTTGGAGGATGCGATGGAGGATGAGGCGGACATCACCCGGATACCGTTTGATCCCGACCCGCGTCAGGTCTTGCAGCGCAGAACCCAGATGTCGTAGCGCGGATGCTCCAACGCATTCAGCGCCGGGGACGAGGCGAGCATCCAGCCGGAAAAGATCACCGCGCCGCTGCCTTGTTCAGAAATCGTGAGATAGGCAAAGGCGTCTCCCGCCGGATCGCCCACCGGATAGCGGCATTCGCCCAAAACCACGTCGAGCGAGCCAAAGACGCCCGATTGCCCATTGGCTAGATCCAGATCCTGCGCGCTTCCATTGATCTTGTCGAGACCGCGCAAAAGCGCACCCTGCGCAACTGCCGCCACCTCTTGCGCCGTTCCCACGCCCGCGCCAAGGCAGAGCACAAGACCGAGCCAGAGCGCCTTCATTGCGCTGTCTCTCCGTCGCTGCCCGAAACGAATTTCATCAGCAGCGACACAAGGCTGACCGATCCTTGGGTGAATTCGATCTCAGAGCCCGGTTCGACCGGAAAGGGCGATCCGCCCGGCAGGATCTCGACGTAATTGCCACCCAACAACCCCTCGGAGGAGATCGCAACGGCGCTGTCATCGGGCACGTTTATGCCTTCTTGAACGGTAAAGATCGTCTTGGCGCGATAGGTCTCGGGATCGAGCGCGATCTGCGTGACCCGGCCAACCTTGACCCCGGCCAGACGCACATCGGTGCCCACGCTGACGCCATCGGCGCTGCGGAAGCTGGCGCTGAGTTGGTATTCACGCGCGCCGCCAGTGGTCATGCCGGTGGTCTTGCCCGCATAGACCAGAAAGCCGATCGCAACGGCCAAAACCACACCGCCGACCAGAACCTCGGTTTTACTCTCAGACATATTTCCGTCCCTATTCCGGCGACCACGCCTCGTAATCACGCCGCTCTGCGGGGGCTGCGCGGCGGATGGACCCGGCTGGCGCATAGGCCAGTGGTGTGCCAGTCAGGTTTTCGCTATGCGGCTTTTCCCAAGGCTTATGCGCAAGCGGCTTGTCGGTCGGCGGCTCTTTGTAGGTGTGATGCAACCAGCCGTGCCAATCGGGATCAACCCGGCTTGCCTCGGCCTCGCCGTTAAAGATCACCCAACGGCGCTTGTCGTCGCGGGTGCGATAGAACGCATTGCCCTGCGCATCCTCCCCTACCTTGACGCCATTGCGCCAGGTGTAGATCTGGGTGTTGAGCGTCTGACCGTTCCACCAGGTAACGGCGCGCAGCAAGGTGTTGAGAATGCCCATTCGACCCTCCGACATCATTCGTTTCCGATATGGCGGATTTGACAGCGAAGGTCCAGTGCCCGCAACACCGCAGCGCAGGACGCGGTCCAAATCAAAAAGCCCGCAACGCGAAGGTTGCGGGCTTTTTGATGTATCTTTGGTCAGGGAACAGGCTGGGATCAGCCTGCGCTGGCCCCTTCCTTTTTGCCCTTGCTCTCTGCATAGATGATCAGAGGCGCGGCATCGGAATTGACCGCCTCTTCGTTGACCACCACTTCCTCGACATGGGACATGCTTGGCAATTCGAACATCGTATCGAGCAGAATGTCCTCGAGAATCGAGCGCAGGCCGCGCGCACCGGTCTTGCGGGCGATGGCGCGCTTGGCCACGGCCTTGAGCGCATCCTCGGTAAAGCTCAGTTGCGCGCCTTCGAGTTCGAATAGGCGCTGGTACTGTTTGACCAGCGCGTTCTTGGGCTGGGTCAGGATCGTCACAAGCGCATCTTCATCGAGGTCCTCGAGTGTGGCGATGACCGGCAGACGACCCACGAATTCCGGGATCAGACCAAACTTGAGCAGGTCCTCCGGCTCCAGATCCGTAAAGATTTCGCCCACGCCACGCGCATCATTGTCACGCACATCGGCACCAAAGCCCATGGCGCTGCCCTTGCCGCGCTGCGCGATGATCTTGTCGAGACCGGCAAAGGCCCCACCGCAGATGAAGAGAATATTGGTCGTGTCCACTTGCAGGAATTCCTGCTGCGGATGTTTGCGCCCACCCTGCGGCGGCACGGCGGCGACCGTGCCTTCCATCAGCTTCAAGAGCGCCTGTTGCACGCCCTCGCCCGATACGTCACGGGTGATCGAGGGATTCTCGGACTTGCGGGTAATCTTGTCGACCTCGTCGATATAGACAATGCCACGCTGCGCGCGCTCGACGTTGTATTCGCTCGACTGCAGCAATTTGAGGATGATGTTTTCCACATCCTCGCCGACATAGCCCGCCTCGGTCAGTGTTGTCGCATCCGCCATGGTAAAGGGCACATCGAGAATCCGCGCCAGCGTCTGCGCGAGCAGGGTCTTGCCGCAGCCCGTCGGCCCGATCAGCAGGATATTGGATTTGCTGAGCTCGATATCGCTCTTGCCGGAATTGTTCAGCCGCTTGTAGTGGTTGTGCACCGCCACCGAGAGAACTTTCTTGGCGCGGGCCTGACCGATCACGTAATCATCCAGCACCTTGCAGATATCGCGCGGCGCGGGAATCCCCTCGCTCGACTTGATACCGGCGCTTTTGGTCTCTTCGCGGATGATGTCCATGCAAAGTTCGACGCATTCATCGCAGATGAACAC
>SWCD01012133.1_pt1 | contig 21540 bp, 31 predicted proteins | sample 4693011 | NCBI WGS metagenome assembly SWCD01 (sample SAMN10267278, study PRJNA491770) | bioreactor metagenome | isolation source: DHS bioreactor inoculated with marine | place: Japan: Omine Ridge, Nankai Trough | reverse complement strand
GGACGAAGAAGGTAACCCGACTTCGCGCATCTATGAAACCACTCCAGGCCGGTTGAAGGTTGGCGAATTGCTGCCAAAGCAGCCGGGCATGTCGCTTGAGGTCTGCAACAAGCTGCTGACCAAACGCGAAATCTCGAAGATGATCGATGACGTCTATCGCGGGTGCGGTCAGAAAGAGTCAGTCATTTTCTGCGACAAGATCATGGGACTTGGTTTCTACAATGCCTTTAAAGCCGGTATCTCGTTTGGCAAGGATGACATGGTCATTCCGGAAACCAAGGAGAAGCTGGTTGCCGAGACCCGCGAACTGGCCAAGGAATATGAACAGCAGTACATTGACGGCCTGATCACCAAGGGCGAGAAGTACAACAAGGTTGTTGATGCCTGGGCAAAGTGCACCGACAAGGTCGCTGATGAAATGATGGCTCGTATTCAGGCCGTACAGTTCGACGAAGTGACCAAGCGCGAAAAGCCTGTGAACTCCATTTACATGATGGCTCACTCCGGTGCGCGTGGTTCCCCGGCCCAGATGAAACAGCTTGGCGGAATGCGTGGCCTCATGGCCAAGCCGTCCGGCGAGATCATCGAAACGCCGATCATCTCGAACTTCAAGGAAGGCCTTACCGTTCTGGAGTACTTCAACTCCACTCACGGAGCCCGTAAGGGTCTGGCAGATACAGCCTTGAAGACGGCAAACTCCGGTTATCTGACGCGCCGTCTTGTTGACGTTGCCCAGGATGCCATCATTGCCGAGGACGATTGCGGTACGAAGAACTCGATCACTGCCCGGCCGATTATTGATGCCGGTGAAATCATTGCCTCTCTGGGGTTGCGTGTTCTGGGCCGTACGGCGGCAGAAGATGTACTGCACCCGCAGACCAATGAAGTCATCATTCCGGCAATGCGGGAAATTACCGAGGAAGACGTCGAGAAGATCGAAGAGGCCAACATCCAGGAGTTCCGCATCCGCTCAGTGCTGACATGCGAAACCCGTTTTGGGGTGTGCGCGCGCTGTTACGGTCGTGACCTTGCACGCGGTACTCCGGTCAATCACGGTGAAGCTGTCGGTGTTATTGCCGCGCAGTCGATCGGTGAGCCTGGTACCCAGCTGACCATGCGGACCTTCCATATCGGTGGTACCGCTCAGGTTCTTGATGAATCCTTCGTGGAGTCGAACCATGAAGGTGTTGTCAAGCTGCGCAACTCCAATGTTGTGACTGACAGCTCGGGCAAGATCATCACGCTTGGCCGAAATGTGTCGCTGGTTATCGAAGATGAGCAGGGTCATGAACGCGCTGTACACAAACTGGTGCAGGGCGCGCGCCTGTTCGTCAACGAAGGCGACAAGATCAAACGCGGCATGCGTCTGGCTGAATGGGATCCATACACCCGTCCGGTGATGACCGAAGTTGATGGTATTATTGAATTCGAGGACGTCGTTGACGGCGTCTCTGTGTCGGAAGTCACCGATGAATCAACCGGTATCACCAACCGCGTCCTGATTGACTGGCGTACCAGCCCGCGTGGGTCTGATCTGCGTCCGGCAATGATCATCAAGGACAAGAAAGGCGAAATCCTCAAACTGCCACGTGGCGGTGAGGCTCGCTATCTTCTGTCGGTTGATGCAATCCTGTCGGTTGACCCCGGTTCGGTCGTTACGGCTGGTGACGTGCTTGCCCGTATTCCTCTGGAAAGTGCCAAGACACGCGACATCACCGGCGGTCTGCCGCGTGTTGCCGAGTTGTTCGAGGCCCGCCGTCCCAAGGACCATGCGGTCATTGCCGAAATTTCCGGTCGTGTTGAATTCGGTCGTGACTACAAGAACAAGCGCCGCATCCGCATTGTGCCGGAAGACGCTTCTCTTGAGCCGGCGGAATATCTGATCCCGAAGGGCAAGCACCTTCCGGTCCAGGAAGGTGACTTCATCGAGAAGGGCGAATACATCCTTGATGGTCACCCGGCACCGCATGACATCCTTGCCATCAAGGGCGTCGAAGAGCTGGCGACCTATCTGGTCAATGAAGTGCAGGAGGTTTACCGCCTGCAGGGTGTGAGCATCAATGACAAGCACATTGAAGTTATTGTTCGCCAGATGCTTCAGAAGGTCGAGATCAACGACACCGGCGATACGTCGCTGTTGTCAGGTGAACAGCTTGACCGTACCGAAATGGAAAACATCAACGCCAAAATGCTGGAGGAAGGCAAAAAACCTGCTTCCGGTGTGCCGGTCCTGCTTGGTATCACCAAGGCCAGCCTGCAGACCCGGTCGTTCATTTCGGCGGCGTCATTCCAGGAAACAACCCGCGTACTTACCGAAGCTGCAATCAGCGGCAAGATCGATACGCTGGAAGGACTCAAGGAAAACGTCATCGTCGGTCGTCTCATCCCGGCCGGTACCGGCGGCATGCTGTCCCGTTTCAAATCCGTTGCAGACAAGCGCGACGGCCTGATCCTGGATGAACAGGCAAAAGTTGCGGTCGAAGACGCAAGTGAGCCGGCAGAGCCAGTGGCAGCGGGCGAGTAGGCCTTTTTGTCGACTGAAGATGCAATGAGTGACACTGTTGGCCGCCGCGATCATGATAGATCGCGGCGGTTTTTTTGACATCATCAACGCATGATGGACGCAGGTGTCAGACCGCAGCCGCCGTTCATCTGTTCTCGGGAGGCTTGTGTGGCGTTTAAGTTGAAGCGATCAGTGTTCATGTTTCTGGGCCAGGGTGGGCACAAGTCCGGCGTGGCTGAAAACCCCGACCGGGGCTTCGTCATCTTTGTATCTGCCCGAAACCCGTCAGGGGCCCGTAAGGAGGCGGTGAAAGCACTGCTTGAGCGAGGCTGGCAGGACGTCGACATCTTGCGCGGCGGTGAAGTCCCGGCAAGACCCGACAAACAGCCTCATGATGCTGCCTGGCAGGAGGCTCGCGAGGGAAAACGCGGTATTATTGTATATGATGAGAAGGCTGAAGACCGTGCTGCAACCGAGCACCCGCCTCGCCAGGCCTGATACCGCTGGAACAATTGCGACCCTGCGGATCGCACATTGCTCCAGCAGTTATCATCCAATCAAGACCAGGACCAGTCTAGCTGGCCAGCGGATGCCTGGTAGTTTCAGCGTTGACTGCAGCCAGGTTCGGTGGAAATTCTACGTGCTCGGCTCCATCGGCAAGATCACTGTCAATAAGCTTCGGACTATGGTCGAGTTGCTCAAGGTCCGGTTCAATCAAGCCAATGAGGGCACCTGACGCGTCGGTGACAATTGCGATTTTGCCAATACCGGGAATGTCCGTGGCTGGCCGGGTGACTTCGCCACCGGCTGACATTGTTTCCTGTGCCGCGCGGTCCAGATCGTCAACAGCCATGTAGGTCATCCAGTGGGCAGGGATGCCCTTGAATTTCGGCGCGGACAGATTGTAGACGCCGCCAACTGTTTTACCGCCTTTGCGTGCAAGCCAGTAGGGCTCGCCATCGGGCAGCGTGACCTGTTCGAACGTCCAGCCCAGGGTGCGGCGATAGAAGTTTCGCGACTCCAGCGGATTCCATGTGTTAAGTTCGTGCCACCATGTTTCGACTTGATGTTGCATTGTGCCCTCCGGTGATACCCGCATCTGATTCTTCAAAGCGAGGGGGATATGGTGCCGTCCCTGGTAACCAAAGTGATTCACCCAATGGGCCGTGATATGGCGTGATCGGGGCCATTGTTTGCGGATGTCAGACCAATTGAGGCCAAGTCTGGACAATTATTGGGTAAAAGCGCCTGAAGAGAGTTGAAATAGACCAAATTCAGCACTTGACGGCAGGGGGGGTGATGGGTATGTTCCGGTCAACTTTCGAGGCGGTAAGCCGTAGGCCAGATTGTCTAGACGTTACCGGGAAAGCCAAGTTGAGTCAGATCGGAACATGACTCTCAGGACGTATGTGCCTGAAAGTCCTCTGGATTTGAGGCGCTGGTCACCAAAATAAATGGTGGATCAGCGTTTATTTTATGCGTGCGCTTATTCAGCGGATCGTGCGCGTACCTTGTTTTAACGTGACCTGTTCGAGAGCGCGAGACCTATATGCCGACGATCAACCAGCTAATCCGTAAGCCCCGTGTTGCACAAAAGACCCGCAACAAGGTGCCAGCGATGCAGGAATGCCCGCAGAAGCGTGGCGTTTGTACCCGCGTCTACACGACAACTCCGAAGAAGCCGAACTCGGCGCTTCGTAAGGTTGCTCGTGTGCGTCTGACCAATGGGTTCGAAGTTACCAGTTATATTCCCGGTGAGGGTCACAACCTTCAGGAACACTCCGTGGTGATGATCCGCGGTGGTCGTGTGAAGGATCTTCCCGGTGTTCGTTATCACATCATTCGTGGCGTTCTGGATACGCAAGGTTTGGCCAAGCGCCGCCAGCGTCGTTCCAAGTACGGCGCGAAGCGTCCCAAATAAGCGTTGGAAGAGGGTAGTTAAGCCATGTCACGCCGTCACCGCGCAGAAAAACGCGTAATCAACCCGGACCCGAAGTTCGGAGATATGATTTTGTCGAAGTTCATGAACAACCTGATGCTCGACGGGCGCAAGTCCGTTGCTGAGAGTATCGTTTATGGCGCTTTCGACAAGATCGAAGAAAAGCTGCGCCAGGAGCCGCTGATTGTTTTTCATCAGGCACTGGAAAATGTAGCCCCCGCAGTCGAGGTGCGATCGCGCCGTGTGGGTGGTGCAACATACCAGGTGCCGGTCGAAGTTCGCACCGAACGCCGTCAGGCGCTTGCTATTCGCTGGCTGATCATAGCCGCCCGCGGTCGCAATGAGAATACGATGGTGGAACGCTTGTCCGGCGAGCTGATGGATGCTGCCAGCAATCGTGGCACTGCAGTAAAGAAGCGTGAAGACACCCATCGGATGGCAGAAGCGAACCGCGCTTTCTCGCACTACCGCTGGTAATTCATTTCGGAGATCAGGCAGATGGCCCGCACGCACGAACTTAAAGACTACCGGAACTTTGGTATCATGGCGCATATTGACGCCGGCAAAACCACTGTTACGGAGCGGATTCTTTTCTATTCAGGCAAGAGTCACAAAATTGGCGAAGTGCATGATGGTGCTGCAACCATGGACTGGATGGAGCAGGAGCAGGAGCGCGGTATCACGATTACCTCGGCTGCAACTACCACCCAGTGGCTCGGTCGCCGCCTGAATATCATCGATACGCCTGGTCACGTTGACTTCACCATTGAAGTCGAGCGCTCATTGCGCGTGCTTGATGGTGCCGTGTGCGTGCTTGACTCCAATGCCGGTGTTGAGCCCCAGACCGAAACTGTATGGCGTCAGGGCGACAAGTACAAAGTGCCTCGTATCGTGTTCTGCAACAAGATGGACAAGATCGGCGCCGACTTCGACAAGTGCCTGTCCGACATCAAGGAACGTCTCGGTGCGCGCCCGATTGCCATTCAGATGCCGATCGGCGCTGAGGATGATTTCAAAGGTCTCATCGACCTGGTTCGGATGAAAGCCATCATCTGGAAAACCGAAGATATGGGTGCCGAATACTCCGAGATGGAAATTCCTGCTGATCTGAAAGACCGCGCCGACGAGCTGCGTCTTGAAATGATCGAGGCCGCCGTCGAGTTGGACGAAACGGCAATGGAAGCCTATCTGGACGGAACGGAGCCTGATTTCGATACGTTGCAGACGTTGCTGCGCAAGGCCGTTCTGTCGTCCGCGTTCTTCCCGGTTCTGTGTGGCTCTGCTTTTAAAAACAAGGGTGTACAGACACTTCTTGATGCCGTGGTTGCCTATCTGCCGTCGCCGTTGGAAGTGCCTGCCATCAGGGGTATCGATCCCAAGACTGAAGAAGAGACGGTTCGCAAGTCATCTGATGACGAGCCGCTGTCGCTGCTCGCTTTCAAGATCATGGATGATCCTTATGGCGTGTTGACGTTTGCGCGGATTTACTCCGGCAAGCTGTCCAAGGGTTCGACGGTGTTGAATTCCTCGCGTGGCAAGACTGAACGTATTGGCCGCATGGTGTTGATGCATTCAAACAGCCGCGTGGAGATTTCCGATGCATATGCTGGTGATATCGTGGCGTTGGTGGGTCTGAAAGATGCTCGCACCGGTGATACGCTTTGCGATGTCGCCCAGCCGGTTATCCTTGAAAAGATGGAATTCCCCGATCCGGTTATCGAAATGGCTGTTGAGCCGAAAACCAAGGCTGATCAGGAAAAGATGGGCGTGGCGCTTGCCAAGCTGTCCGCTGAAGATCCTTCATTCTATGTGTCTACCGATGAAGAAAGCGGTCAGACGATTATCAAGGGCATGGGCGAGCTTCACCTCGACATCAAGGTTGATATCCTGCGCCGGCAGCACAAGATTGAAGTCAATGTAGGCGCCCCTCAGGTTGCCTATCGTGAGACAATCACCAAGCTGACTGAAATCGACTACACCCACAAGAAGCAGACCGGTGGTACTGGTCAGTTCGCCCGGGTGAAGTTCATTGTAGAGCCTGGCGAAGAAAATACTGCCCTGGTGTTCGAAAGCAAGGTTGTTGGCGGCAATGTTCCCAAGGAATATCTGCCCGGCGTTGAAAAAGGCCTTCGTTCCGTAATGACGTCCGGCAACATCATCGGGTTCCCGATGGTCGACGTGAAGGTGACGCTTACTGACGGTGCCTACCACGAAGTGGATTCATCGGCGATTGCCTTTGAAATTGCAGCACGTGCGGCTCTTCGTGAAGCAATCAGCAAGGCGGGACCTGTCCTGCTCGAGCCTATCATGAAGGTTGAGGTTGTTTCACCTGAAGATTATCTCGGCTCGGTTATCGGTGACCTGAACTCTCGTCGCGGCCAGATTGCCGGCACGAGCGCACGCGGTAATGCGCAGGTCGTGAATGCAATGGTGCCGCTGGCAAACATGTTTGGTTATGTGAACAATCTTCGTTCGATGAGCCAGGGTCGTGCTGCCTACACCATGTCGTTTGATCACTATTCCGAAGTGCCGCGCAATGTGGCCGATGAAGTGGTTGCAAAATACGCCTGATAGAATTTCGTGAATTAACTGACTAACCCTGACTGAGGGAGACTGTAAAATGGCCAAGGCAAAGTTTGAACGTAACAAGCCGCACTGCAATATCGGCACGATTGGTCACGTTGACCATGGCAAGACGTCGTTGACGGCGGCGATCACCAAGGTTCTGGCTGAATCTGGTGGCGCAACGTTCTCGGCATATGACGAGATTGACAAGGCGCCTGAAGAAAAAGCCCGTGGCATCACCATTTCCACGGCTCACGTTGAGTATGAGACGGCCAACCGTCACTATGCGCACGTTGATTGCCCGGGCCATGCCGACTATGTGAAGAACATGATCACCGGTGCTGCCCAGATGGATGGCGGTATTCTGGTTGTGTCAGCGTCTGATGGTCCGATGCCACAGACCCGCGAACACATTCTGCTTGCCCGCCAGGTTGGTGTGCCGGCGCTTGTCGTGTTCATGAACAAGGTTGACCAGGTCGACGATGAAGAGCTGCTTGAGCTTGTCGAGATGGAAATCCGCGAGTTGCTGTCTTCTTACGACTTCCCTGGCGATGATATTCCGATCATCCGCGGTTCGGCACTTGCTGCCCTTGAAGACAAGACCCCTGAGATCGGCCATGACGCCATCCTGAAGCTGATGGAAGCTGTTGATGAATACATTCCACAGCCTGAGCGTCCGATTGATCAGCCGTTCCTGATGCCGATTGAAGACGTGTTCTCGATTTCCGGTCGCGGTACTGTTGTGACGGGTCGTGTCGAGCGTGGTGTTGTGAAGGTTGGTGAGGAAATCGAGATCGTCGGTATCCGTGACACCACCAAGACCACCTGCACGGGCGTCGAGATGTTCCGCAAGTTGCTCGATCAGGGCCAGGCCGGCGACAACATCGGTGCACTGCTGCGCGGTGTTGACCGTGAAGGTGTCGAGCGCGGTCAGGTACTGTGCAAGCCCGGTTCGATCACGCCGCACAAGAAGTTCAAGGCAGAAGCCTACATTCTGACCAAGGAAGAAGGCGGTCGTCATACACCGTTCTTCGGCAACTACCGCCCACAGTTCTACTTCCGGACGACGGACGTGACGGGTGTGGTTACGCTTCCTGAAGGTACTGAAATGGTTATGCCGGGCGACAACGTGTCGTTTGAAGTCGAGTTGATCACGCCGATCGCGATGGAAGAGAAGCTTCGCTTCGCCATCCGTGAAGGTGGTCGCACGGTCGGTGCCGGCGTCGTTGCCGGTATCATTGAGTAATTTAACTGAATAGGAGTGTTCCTGATTGGCAGGAACACTTCAACTTACGGATCCAAGTAGATGCAAAAACAAAATATTCGCATCCGTCTCGAAGCGTTCGACCATCGGGTTCTCGATGGTTCGGCACGTGAGATCGTGAACACGGCCAAGCGCACCGGCGCCCAGGTTCGTGGCCCGGTTCCACTGCCGACGCGGATTGAGAAGTTCACAGTGAACCGCTCACCCCACGTGGACAAGAAGAGCCGCGAACAGTTTGAGATGCGTACGCATCGCCGGATTCTGGATATTGTAGACCCAACACCGCAAACGGTGGACGCGCTGATGAAGCTCGACCTTGCGGCTGGTGTGGATGTTGAGATCAAGCTCTGAATTCTGAGCGAGACGAACGGGAGTCTGAACTATGCGTTCAGGAGTAATTGTACAGAAGCTGGGCATGACCCGGATTTTCACCGACGCAGGTGAACATATTCCGGTGACTGTTTTGAAGCTCGATACCTGTCAGGTTGTCGGCCAGAAAACCGTTGAAAAGAACGGGTATACGGCTTTGCAGCTTGGTGTTGGTACGGCCAAGGTTAATCGCCTGACCAAAGCTGATCGCGGTCAGTTTGCGGTTGCGAAGGTTGAACCCAAGCGCAAGGTTGTCGAGTTCCGTGTGAGCCCGGAAAATCTGGTTGCTGTTGGCGAAGAGATCATTGCTGATCACTACTTCGCCGGTCAGTACGTGGATGTATCGGGAACGTCGGTCGGCAAGGGTTTCGCCGGTGCCATGAAACGGCATAATTTCGGTGGACTGCGTGCCTCACACGGCGTTTCGGTATCGCATCGTTCGCATGGTTCTACTGGCCAGTGTCAGGACCCCGGCAAGGTGTTCAAGGGCAAGAAAATGGCCGGCCAGATGGGTAATGAGCGTGTAACCGTTCAGAACTTGCAGATCGTCAAGACAGATACTGAGCGCGGCCTGATCATGGTCAAGGGCGCAGTGCCTGGTGCAAAGGGCGGTTGGGTCAGGTTGAGTGACGCTGTCAAGAAGCCACAGGCTGAAAGTGCAATAACACCTGCAGCCCTTCGTTCATCGGCGGCCGCCGCAGCAGCAGCAGCTGCTGAAGCAGAAGCCGCTGCAGCTGCAGAAGCCGCTGCTGAAGCTGAACGGATTGCTGCTGACGATGCTGCAGCGCAAGCCAAGGCGATGGAAGCCGCGCCTGCCGAAACCGACGGTGCCGATGGAGGCAGCGAACAATGAAAACAGATATTCAAACACTGGACGCCAAGAAGGCCGGGACAGTCGATCTGTCTGACGAGATTTTTGGTCTCGAGCCGCGCGGTGATATTTTGCACCGCATGGTGACCTATCAGTTGGCCAAGCGTCGCGCTGGTACACACAAGACCAAGGGTCGTGCGGAAATCAACCGTACCGGTGCCCGGTTTGGTCGCCAGAAAGGCGGCGGTCGTGCACGTCACGGTTCGCGTCGGGTTGGTATTTTTGTCGGCGGCGGCAAGGCACACGGACCGGTGGTTCGCAGTCATGCTACAAACCTTCCAAAGAAGGTGAGGGCGCTGGCTCTTCGTCATGCGCTGTCAGCCAAGGTCAAGGCCAATGAGTTGATCATCCTGGACAGCTCGGAAGTGAAAACACCAAAGACCAGGGATCTGGCCGGTGCGTTTGCAAAACTGGGCCTGACCAATGTACTGGTAATTGACGGCGCTGAAGTAAATGCAAACTTCGCCAAGGCTGCCAGCAACCTGATCAATGTCGATGTGTTGCCAGTGCAGGGCATCAATGTTTACGACATCCTGCGCCGGCAGAACCTCGTTCTGACCAGGGCTGCTGTTGAAGCGCTGGAGGCGCGGTTCAAATGAGCATGGAAAAAAACTACGATATTATCCGCGCGCCATCGATTACCGAGAAAGCGACACTGTTGAGTGAAGCAAATCAGGTGGTTTTCAATGTTGCCGGTACTGCTTCCAAGCCTGAAATCAAGAAGGCGGTTGAAGAACTGTTCAATGTCAAGGTAAAGGCAGTGAACACGCTGGTTCGCAAGGGTAAGACCAAGCGGTTCCGCGGTATTCGCGGTCGGCAGAGTGATGTTAAAAAAGCGATTGTCACACTCGAAGATGGCCAGTCCATCGACGTGACGACCGGTCTTTAAAAGTTTAATTTGAGCGATAGAGACGTAAACCATGGCACTGAAAAAGTTCAAGCCCAATACGCCAGGACAACGGCAGCTGGTCATTGTTGACCGCTCCGGTCTATGGAAGGGCAAGCCCGTCAAGACTCTTACCGAGGGTCTTTCCAAGAGCGGTGGCCGCAACAACCATGGCCGTCAAACCTCGTTTTCGCGCGGCGGTGGGCACAAGCGTACCTATCGTATAATCGATTTCAAGCGGACACGCGAAGGCACTGCCAGCGTGGAACGGATTGAATATGATCCAAACCGGACCGCGTTCATCGCGCTGCTGAAATATGAAGATGGCACACTGTCATATATTCTGGCACCTCAGCGGTTGAATGAAGGCGATCAGGTAGTGACCGGTACTGCCGGTGTTGACGTGAAGCCTGGCAACTGCATGCCGCTTGGCAATATGCCGGTCGGCACCATTATCCACAATGTGGAGATGAAGCCGGGTAAGGGTGGTCAGATTGCCCGCTCTGCCGGTGCGTACGCCCAGCTGGTTGGCCGTGACCGTTCGATGGCTCTGTTGCGGCTCAAGTCCGGTGAGACCCGGATGGTGTCGTCGGAATGCCGCGCTACGGTTGGCGCGGTGTCGAACCAGGATCACATGAATACCAATGACGGCAAGGCCGGGCGCTCGCGCTGGCGCGGTCGTCGCCCGGTAGTTCGTGGTGTTGCCATGAACCCGGTTGATCACCCGCACGGTGGTGGTGAAGGCCGCACATCCGGTGGCCGTCACCCGGTTACGCCTTGGGGTAAGCCGACCAAGGGCAAGAAGACACGTACAAACAGATCATCGGACAAATTCATTGTTCGCTCGCGCCACCAGCGCAAGAAGAAATAAGGGTTAGGTTGAATGGCTCGCTCACTGCATAAAGGCCCGTTCGTAGACGGGTATCTGCTCAAAAAAGCGGACGCTGCTCGCAGCTCCGGACGTAACCAGGTCATCAAGACCTGGAGCCGTCGCTCGACCATCTTGCCGCAGTTCGTTGGACTGACATTTGGTGTACACAACGGAAACAAGCACGTTCCAGTGAATGTGTCTGAGGACATGGTTGGTCACAAGCTCGGCGAATTTGCGCCAAGCCGGACCTACTACGGTCATCAGGCCGACAAAAAATCGAAGAGGTAAGGACAGATGGGTAAATCATCCAGAGCACGCGTCCTTCCGGACAATGAAGCGAAGGCTGTAACACGCAATCTGCGTGTGAGCCCACGCAAACTCAATGACGTTGCCACGATCATTCGTGGCAAAAAGGTCGAAACTGCACTTGCTGATCTTACCTTCTCGCGCCGTCGTATTGCCGAAGATGTGAAGAAGACGCTGGAGTCAGCCATTGCAAATGCCGAAAATAACCATGATCTCGACATTAACGAGCTCATCGTGTCGGAAGCTTATGTTGGAAAGAAAATGGTCATGAAGCGCTTCAAACCACGTGCGCGTGGACGCGTTGGCAAGATCGAGAAATTTTTCAGCGAAATCACGATTGTGGTTCGCCAGGTCGAGGAGACCGTCTGATGGGTCAGAAAGTCAATCCGATTGGTTTCCGTCTCGGCATCAACCGTACATGGGATAGCCGCTGGTTCGCTGATGGAGCCGAATATCCGAAGCTTCTTCATGAAGATTTCCGCATTCGCGAATATCTGCGTGAAAAGCTGAAGCAGGCCGGTATTTCACGTATCATCATTGAACGTCCGCACAAGAAGTGCCGCGTAACGATCTATTCGGCTCGCCCGGGTGTTGTTATTGGCAAGAAGGGTGCAGACATTGAAAAGCTGCGCCGTGACGTTTCTGCAATGACCGACAGTGAAGTGCATCTCAACATTGTTGAAGTGCGCAAGCCCGAGATCGACGCCAACCTGGTAGCCGACAACATTGCACAGCAGCTGGAACGCCGGATTGCGTTTCGCCGTGCCATGAAACGGGCTGTTCAGTCAGCGATGCGTATGGGTGCGGAAGGTATTCGTATCACCTGTTCGGGTCGTCTTGGTGGTGCTGAAATCGCCCGTACAGAATGGTATCGCGAAGGCCGCGTGCCGCTTCATACACTGCGCGCCGACGTTGACTATGGCGTCGCGACCGCACATACCGCTTATGGAACCAACGGCATCAAGGTCTGGATATTCAAGGGTGAAATCCTTGAGCATGACCCGATGGCGCAGGACAAGCGGATTCAGGCAATGCAGGAAGGCGGGGGCCCACGCCCGCGCCGTGACCGTGACGACGCGCGTCGCTAGACCCTCGATTAATTGGATTAAGCAGGAAACAGAACAATGCTGCAGCCAAAACGCACAAAGTTCCGCAAGGCACACAAGGGCCGTATCAGCGGTGTTGCCAAAGGTGGATATGAGTTGAACTTCGGCACTTTCGGCCTGAAGGCTCAGGAGCCGGCTCGTGTTACCGCACGCCAGATCGAAGCTGCGCGTCGTGCCATGACCCGTCACATGAAACGTGCCGGTCGCGTCTGGATCCGTATCTTTCCGGACCTGCCGGTTTCAAAAAAGCCGACCGAAGTCCGCATGGGTAAAGGTAAAGGCTCCGTGGAATACTGGTGCGCGCGGGTTCATCCTGGCCGCATCATGTTTGAAGTTGACGGTGTATCGCGCGAAGTCGCGCAGGAAGCCATGACGCTGGCCGCAGCAAAGCTGCCTATCAAGACGCGTTTTGTTGCGCGCCTTGGTGAGCAATAGCCCGGCGTTAGAGAATTGGATTTGAGGTAAGGCCATGAAAGCCAACGACGTTAAACAGATGACAGATGACCAGCTCAAGGATGAGCTTCTCAAGCTGAAGAAAGAGCAGTTCAACCTGCGCTTCCAGAAGGCTTCAGGTCAGATCGATAATACCGCGCGGGTTCGCCAGGTGCGCCGCGATATTGCCCGCATCAAGACGGCACAGCGTTCACGCGTTGTTGCTGCACCAGCGAATTGATTGGAGTTTCGAGCCCATGCCCAAACGTATTCTTCAGGGTGTCGTGGTAAGCGACAAGAACGACAAGACCATAGTGGTTCGCGTCGAACGCCGTTTCACCCACCCTATGATGAAAAAGACCGTGCGCCGTACCAAGAAGTACCATGCGCACGATGAAGCCAACACAGCAAAGACAGGTGACATTGTTCGTATTGAAGAATGTCGGCCATTGTCGCGCAACAAGACCTGGTCGCTCGTCGCCGAATAGGTCTGACAACAGAATTTGAACGTGCCGCTGCGCCGCTGGTCAAGAACGACAGGGCGAACGGGCATCAAGAACAACGGATGAAGCCATGATCCAGGTAGAAACAAATCTCGACGTCGCCGACAATTCCGGCGCTCGCCGCGTCCAGTGCATCAAGGTGCTGGGTGGTTCGAAGCGTAAATATGCGCGTGTCGGCGATATCATTGTCGTGTCCATCAAGGATGCCATTCCACGCGGTCGCGTGAAGAAGGGTGCCGTGATGAAGGCTGTTGTTGTCCGCACGGCCAAGGACATCCAGCGCGGTGATGGTTCCGCCATTCGTTTTGACCGTAACGCTGCTGTGTTGATCAACAACCAGGGCGAACCTGTTGGAACTCGTATTTTTGGCCCTGTTCCTCGTGAACTGCGTGGCCGTAACCACATGAAGATTATTTCGCTTGCACCGGAGGTGCTGTGATGGCTGTAAAACTGAAGCTTAAAAAGGGTGACCGCGTGATTGTGGTTGCTGGCAAGGACAAGGGCAAGTCTGGTGACGTGCTCAAGATGTTGCCGAAGGAAAATCGTGCCGTGGTAAGCGGTGTGAATGTTGCGCGGAAACACATGAAGCAGACCGCTGCTCAAGAAGGTGGAATCGTCAACAAGGAGCTGTCCATTCATGTGTCCAATCTGGCGCACATCGACCCCAAGGACGGCAAGGCAACTCGTGTCGGGTTCAAGGTTCTCGACGACGGAAAGAAAGTCCGGGTAGCTAAGCGCTCCGGGGAGGTGATCGATGGCTGATGTATATGTACCGCGTCTGCGCAAGCTCTATGACGATGAGATCCGCGCAAAGCTGATCGAACAGTTCGGTTATACAAATCCGATGCAGGTGCCCAAGCTCGACAAGATCGTGTTGAATATGGGTGTTGGTGATGCTGTTGGCGATTCAAAGCTGATCAAGGTTGCTGCTGACGATCTGAGCAAGATTGCCGGTCAGAAGGTCACTATTACCAAGGCCCGCAAGTCAATCGCGACGTTCAAGCTGCGTGAAGGCATGGACATCGGTGTCAAGGTCACCTTGCGCAAGCAACAGATGTTCGAATTTCTGGATCGCTACATCAATATTGCACTGCCGCGCGTTCGTGACTTTCGTGGTCTTTCCGATCAGAGCTTTGATGGTCGCGGCAACTACGCAACCGGCCTGAAAGAACACATCGTGTTCCCGGAAATCGATTACGACAAGATCGACCGTATGTGGGGACTGGACATTGTAATTTGTACGACAGCAAACAGCAACGATGAAGCTCGTGCGCTGCTGGCGGCATTCAACTTCCCGTTCCGCATTCGCCAAGGCCAGCAGGCCGCGGCGTAAACGGCGCGAAGAACAAGGAAACGGAAGAACTCATGGCAAAGAAAAGTGCAATTGAGAAAAACAACCGCCGCAAGCGCCTGGTGAAGCAGTACGCTGGCAAGCGCGCGCATCTGCGTGCTATTGCCAACGACAAGTCGCTTCCGATGGAAGAACGGTTTGCGGCCCGGTTGAAACTGGCTGAACTGCCTCGCAACTCCGCCGCTGTTCGCGTGCGGAACCGTTGCGAAATTTCCGGTCGTCCTCGCGGTTATTATCGCAAGATGGCCATGTCTCGAATTGCACTGCGTGATCTGGCCAACCAGGGATTGATCCCCGGTGTGGTCAAGTCGAGCTGGTAACGGCGCGCCAAGGTTCTAAAGGAAAGAGCAAAAAATGAACGTCACGGATCCTATCGGCGATATGTTGACCCGTATCCGCAATGCGCAGCAGCGTGGCAAGTCCAAAGTGGCAAGCCCCTCATCGCGTCTGCGTGAACGTGTTCTCGAAGTATTGCAGTCTGAGGGCTATATTCGCGGTTTTGCCGTCACTGAGCGTCCAACAGGTCAGGCTGAACTCGAAGTCGAACTGAAGTATTTTGACGGTGAGCCGGGCATTCGCGAAATCAAGCGTGTGTCCAAACCAGGCCGGCGCGTGTATGCATCTGTCGGCGAATTGCCGACAATCTACAACGGCCTTGGTGTGGCGATCATGTCAACGTCTAAGGGTGTCATGTCTGACAGCCAGGCACGTGAGAATAATGTTGGTGGCGAAGTTCTCTGCACAGTCTTTTAAGGCTGCAGACGATACAAGCTGTTTGTTGTTGTTGCTGTCGATGCCCATCCTTGGGCAGGTGACAGTGTATTAAGGATCGGAGGCAAGGAAGCCCATGTCTCGTATTGGTAAAAAACCGGTACCGGTGCCAAGCGGAGTAAGCGTTACCATTGATGGCCAGACCGTAAAGGTCAAAGGCTCCAAGGGTGAAATGCAGGCTCGGATGGTTGACCTGGTCAATATCAAGCATGAAAACGACGAGATCGTTGTTTCGCCTGTTGACCAGTCAAAGCCGGCTCGCTCGGCATGGGGCCTGTCTCGTACGTTGATCGCCAACCTGATTACAGGCGTGACTGACGGGTTCACGAAGAAGCTCGAGATCAACGGTGTTGGTTATCGTGCTGCCCTGCAGGGGCAGGGGCTGCAGCTCAACCTGGGTTACAGTCATGATGTGGTTTACGCGATCCCGCAGGGGATCGACATCAAGGTGCCGAAGCCGACTGAAATCGTTGTGTCGGGTATCGACAAGCAACGTGTCGGTCAGGTTGCGGCTGAAATTCGGGCATGGCGTCCGCCGGAGCCGTACAAGGGCAAAGGCGTGAAGTACGCTGATGAGACGATCTTCCGCAAGGAAGGCAAGAAGAAGTAACGGTTGAGCTGAAGGGCTTTAAGACAATGTCTTCAAAAATGACAATTAGTGAGCGCCGCAAGCAGCGCGTCCGCAGAGAACTGAAGGCCAATAATAATGGTCGTCCGCGTCTTTCTGTGAACCGTTCACACAAGAACATCTCGGTGCAGGTCATCGATGATGTCAAGGGTGTGACACTGGCTGCTGCCTCGTCGCTTGAAAAAGACCTGCGCGGTTCGCTGAAGACCGGCGCCGATACAGCTGCTGCTGCCGCTGTTGGCAAGCTGGTGGCCGAGCGCGCCAAGAAAGCAGGCGTTGACACGGTCGTATTCGATCGTGGCGGTTATCTTTATCATGGCCGGGTCAAGGTCCTGGCCGACGCAGCCCGCGAAGCCGGACTGAAGTTCTAACAATTTTGACTGAGAAGCAGGTATAAGCACATGGCTAGAGAACGCGAACGCCGGGATCGGGATCAGGACAGTGAGTTTGTTGACAAGCTCGTCCACATCAACCGTGTCGCCAAGGTTGTCAAGGGTGGCCGCAGGTTCGGTTTTGCCGCTCTCGTTGTCGTCGGTGACCAGAAGGGCCGCGTTGGCTTTGGTCACGGCAAGGCACGCGAAGTGCCTGAAGCAATTCGCAAGGCAACTGAAAGTGCGAAACGCGAGATGATCCGCGTACCACTGCGCGAGGGCCGTACCCTGCATCACGATGTTGCCGGTCGCCATGGTGCAGGCCGTGTTGTACTTCGCTCTGCACCTGCCGGTACCGGCATTATTGCCGGTGGCCCGATGCGCGCTGTGTTCGAAAGTGTCGGCATGCAGGATGTGGTTGCAAAATCCATCGGCACGTCGAACCCATACAACATGGTTCGTGCGACTTTTGATGCGCTCAAGCATGAGACCAGTCCCCGTTCGGTGGCTGCTCGTCGCGGCAAGAAGGTATCAGACATTATTTCCCGCCGTAAGGATGGCGAGATTTCAGCAGATTGATCAGGCGTAGCTGCGCCGGTACTACAATGGTTGATTGAGGATTATCATGGCCAACGATAAAAAGACTGTCACTGTCCAGCAGATTGGGTCGCCGCTTCGCCGTCCAGGTGATCAGCGGGCCACTCTTATTGGCCTGGGTCTCAATAAAATGAACCGCCAGCGGACCCTGGAGGACACTCCTGCAGTTCGCGGCATGATTGCCAAGGTTGCACACCTTGTTCGTGTTGTGGACGGCCAGTAGACATATTTCGCTCGTGCGATCAAACAGAGACAAGAGAAGCAAAGACAATGAAGCTCAACGAAATTTCAGACAATCCGGGTGCCCGCAAGGCGCGCACACGTGTTGGCCGTGGTATTGGTTCTGGCAAGGGCAAGACTGCTGGTCGTGGCCACAAGGGTCATGGTGCGCGGTCGGGTGGTCCCAAGTTCGGCTTTGAAGGCGGTCAGATGCCGATTTATCGGCGTTTGCCCAAGCGTGGTTTCAAGAAGCCAAACCAGTTGTCATTCAACGAAGTCAATCTGAGCCGTCTTCAGGCTGCGGTTGATGCCGGCAAGCTTGATATCAAGAAACCTGTAGATCTTGCGGCTCTTGTTGCTGCCGGCGTGGTGTCAAAACCACTCGATGGTGTGCGCGTACTGGGTCAGGGCGAACTGAAGGCCAAGCTGGACCTTCATGTGAACCACGCGACCAAAACCGCGACGACGGCCATTGAAACGGCTGGCGGTAAAGTGAATTTGATAGAAGAAAAGCCGGTGGTGGAAGAAAAAGCCAAGGCCTGACCACGCTAAACGGGCCTTTGCGATAAGTTGGTGCTTGTGATCACGCGGTGGCGTGCCGATATTATCATGAACACCGGTCAGGTACACGGATAAGGAATCCCGAATGGCATCCGCTGTCGAGCAACTTGCAGCAAATCTGAGCTTCGCGTCCTTCGCAAAAGCAGAAGATCTCAAGAAACGCATCTGGTTTACGCTGGCAGCCCTCGTCGTATACCGTCTTGGGACCTACATCCCCATTCCTGGCGTCGACGCGTCCGAGCTTGCCCGCCTTGTTGAGCAGAATTCATCCGGTATTCTGGGATGGATCAATGGCCTGGCTGGCGGCGCACTTGGCCGCATGGCGATTTTCGCGCTCAATATCATGCCTTATATCTCGGCCTCGATCATCATTCAGTTGATGACCACCGTCAGCCCCCATCTTGAGCAACTCAAGAAAGAGGGCGAGCAGGGCCGCAAGAAGATCAACCAGTACACCCGCTACGGTACCGTCATACTGGCCGCTTTGCAGGCTTATGGCATTGCTGTCGGGCTGGAAAGTCAGGGCAGTGCGGTTATTGATCCCGGCTGGTACTTCCGGATTTCGGCGGTTATCACGCTGACGGGCGGCACCGTGTTCCTGATGTGGCTGGGCGAGCAGATCACTGCGCGCGGCATCGGTAATGGTATTTCGCTGATCATCTTCGCAGGCATCATTGCCGGACTTCCGTCAGCTATTGCAGCCATTCTTGAACTCGGCCGCACAGGCCAGATGTCCACATTCCTGATTATCGGCATCATCATCCTCGCACTGGTAACCATCGCCGTGATCGTGTTCATGGAACGGGCGCAGCGCAGATTGCTGGTAAAGTATCCCAAACGCCAGGTTGGCAACCAGATCCAGAACGTCGACCCTTCGCATCTGCCGTTGAAGTTGAACACTGCCGGTGTGATTCCGCCGATCTTCGCGTCATCACTGTTGTTGTTGCCGATTACGGTGTCGAATTTCAGCCAGGGTAGCGGACCGGACTGGCTCAATACGGTAAATGCGCTTCTGGGACGTGGTCAGCCTCTGTTCCTGGCCATCTATATCGGCTTGATCATCTTTTTCGCATTCTTCTACACCGCGATCATGTTCAATCCGAAAGAGACGGCTGACAACCTGAAGAAATACGGCGGCTTTATTCCGGGTATTCGTCCGGGCGAGCGCACGGCTGAATACATTGATTATGTCCTGACCCGCATTACCGTGGTTGGCGCTCTCTACCTGGCTGCTGTTTGTCTGTTACCGGAAATCCTGACGTCTTACGCAGCCATACCGTTCTATTTCGGCGGCACGTCGTTGCTGATTATCGTATCCGTTACGATGGACACGGTCTCCCAGGTACAGAGTCATTTGCTGGCCCAGCAATATGAGGGCTTGATGAAGAAAACCAAGCTCAGGGGGTCACGCAAGTGAATGTCATCCTTCTAGGCCCGCCCGGTGCGGGCAAGGGTACGCAAGCAGTGCGTATCGAAACCGGTAAAGGCATGAAGCAATTGTCCACTGGAGACATGCTCCGCGCCGCCGTTGCAGCCGGGACACCCGTCGGCTTGACTGCCAAGGACATAATGGCACGCGGTGAACTGGTGCCGGATGAAGTCGTGGTTGGTATTATATCGGATCGCGTTGAAGACGCTGATTGCGCCGGTGGATTCATCCTTGACGGGTTTCCGCGCAATGTGTCGCAGGCAGAAGCCCTCGACGTCATGTTGGCCGAAAAAGGCCTGCAACTTGATGCCGTGGTTGAACTTCAGGTTGACGATGGAATTTTGATCAACCGCATTGAAAAGCGTGCGGCTGAGACAGAAGGCGGCCCCCGGGCCGACGATAATGCAGAAGCGCTGAAAAAGCGGCTTGATGTCTATCATGCCCAGACAGCGCCGCTGATCGAGTATTACGCGGCGAAAGGCAAGCTGCGCAGTGTTGATGGCATGGCGGAGATGGATGAAGTCACCCGCCAGATCATGGAGGTGTTGAACGGGTAGGGGTCACAAGCGACTGGATATTGGTTAAATGGTTGACGTGCTGGAGAATCCAGCATAGAAACTGCGCCAATCCGGTTGCTGACAGGCTGACCGCAAGTGGCTTTGTGTCTGCTTGGGGTGAGCCTTGTTGCCGTTAGGCATCAACAATCCGTTTTTTGGTTTAGTTTTGGTGCTGGCATTTCTGACAATCCGTCAGGCCAGACCGTTTGCAGGAGAATAGCGTCTTGGCCCGAATAGCAGGCGTCAACATTCCGACGAACAAGCGCGTAGTAATCGCGCTGCAGTATATTCATGGAATCGGCGCGAATTACGCGAAGAAGATCTGTGAAACCGTGAACATAGCGCCAGAGCGCCGTGTGAATGAGTTGACAGATGCGGAAGTCATCCAGATTCGTGAATCCATTGATCGGGATTACATGGTTGAAGGCGATTTGCGTCGCGATACCGCAGTGAACATCAAGCGTCTTATGGACCTTGGCTGCTACCGTGGCTTGCGCCATCGTCGTGGTCTGCCGGTCCGTGGTCAGCGCACTCATACAAATGCCCGCACCCGCAAGGGGCCATCCAAGGCCATCGCAGGCAAGAAAAAGTAATCAGTTTATTTCTCGGAAAGCATTTTTTAAATGGCTAAAGAACCGACACGTACGCGCCGCAAGGAACGCAAGAACATCTCTTCCGGCGTCGCTCATGTGAACTCCACGTTCAACAATACCATGATCACCATCACCGATGTTCAGGGCAACGCGATTGCCTGGTCATCAGCCGGCAAGATGAAGTTCAAGGGTTCCCGCAAATCGACGCCGTATGCCGCGCAGGTCGCCGGCGAACAGGCAGGCGAAATTGCCATGGAACACGGTATGAAGACCATCGAAGTCGAAGTATGCGGGCCCGGTTCCGGCCGCGAGTCTGCGCTGCGCGCACTGCAGTCGGTTGGTCTTCAGGTAACCTCGATCCGCGATGTTACACCGATCCCGCACAATGGCGTGCGCCCGCCAAAGCGTCGTCGCGTCTAGTTTTGATCTGGACTGGGTGAGTTTGCTGGATGGCCAGCAGGTTTCCCGACACAATTTGAATTCAGGGTTCTTGTTCCGATCCGCGGAAACCAGAAACCCACAACTGCACAGAGGTCGACACCGTGAACACTAAAAACTGGCAAGATCTTATCAAGCCAATAAAGCTGGACGTGAATGCTGGCCGCGATCGCCGCCGCACCGCGACGCTGGTTGCCGAGCCGCTTGAACGCGGCTTCGGCATGACGCTTGGCAACAGCCTGCGCCGTGTATTGCTGTCGTCGCTGCAGGGCGCGGCAGTTACGTCCGTTCAAATTGATGGTGTACTGCATGAGTTCTCGTCGATCGCCGGTGTGCGTGAAGACGTGACGGACATCGTGCTGAACATCAAGGAAATCGCTGTTGGCATGCAGGGTGAAGGCCCCAAGCGC
>SWCD01004042.1_pt1 | contig 21585 bp, 14 predicted proteins | sample 4693011 | NCBI WGS metagenome assembly SWCD01 (sample SAMN10267278, study PRJNA491770) | bioreactor metagenome | isolation source: DHS bioreactor inoculated with marine | place: Japan: Omine Ridge, Nankai Trough | reverse complement strand
AGCCGCTTGCCAAAATCCTCATTGACAAATGGTGGGGGGTCCCCCCCAAGCCTTTCAAGAACCGTCCAACAACCATTCCCCGCCCCCCGTGGCCTTGCACCCCACAACGCCCCCCTGAATCCAGTTGCGGTCGGCACGGAGGCCGACCCGGCACGGGTCGGACTCCGTGTCGACCCGCGCCGACAGGCGCTCATGGGAGAAGGCCCCGGATCACACCGCCCCTCCTGCCAGGGGAAAGGACTCCCGGTGTTGTTTTGTCCCCCCAAGCCTTTCAGAAGCCGCCCAACAACCATTCCCCGCCCCCCGTGTGCTTGCGCGTTCGCACGTTCCCCCCTGAATCCGCTTTCCTTTCGTTTGAAAGGAATGCGCCTGTCGGCGCAGGTCGGCCTCCGTGCCGACCGTAATTGGATTCAAAAAAGGGGGGGGATCAGCGCGCAAGGCCACGGGGGGCGCGGCCAGGTTGTTGGGCGGCTTCTGAAAAGCTAGAGGCTGCCGTTCCGGAGCGTCACCACGATATGATCCACCTTCCCCGCCTTGAAGTCCCAGACCGGGTAGATCATCAGCCTCCGCCACTGCCCTTCCGTGGCCGAGGGGAGTTCATCCCACACCCCCGCAAACAGCACCTGCCCTTCCTCTCCGCTGAAACTCACCGCGGTCAGCTTCAGGTTCTCGAGCTTCGGCGGGCCGGAGTAGTTCGCCATCTCCTCCTTGGCCAGATCGGAGAGGGCGATCACGGACTTCGTGCGGACGAGGTCCTCGAGGTCGGCGTAGTCCTTCATTAACGCCTTCGTGGCGGCCGCGGTTTCGACGTCGTAGGACCCGGCGGGAACCTGCTCCCAGTTGTCGAGCTCGGGGAATTCGTCCATCTCCCGGATCAGGACGAGGTTGAAGTCCTTCATCTCCGTGCCGCCGCATCCGGCGGCGACGAGTACGGCCAGCGCGCAGACTGCCATCAACCGCATGACTTCCTCCCCCTCAGCTCTCCAATGCAAGCACCCGTTCCATCACTTCTCGTCGACGCAGCGCGTAGACATCCTCGCCGCGGGTGGCCTTCATGGACCGCTCGCAACTCGATCGAGTGTACATGAGTTCGGCCTTCACCGCAGCCGGCTCGTATGCGAAAAGCTCGAGCAGCGCGAGAAGCGTGTAGTGGTAGGGAAAGCGCCGCCACCGCCCCTTGCCGTCGCGATGGGCCTTCAGAGCGGCGAGTCCGGTGGCCGCCAGGCGGTCGCCCTCCGGGAAATCCCCGGCCGTGAGGTTCCGCCACAGGGCCACGGTGCAGATCCCGCAGCAGAAGAAGCCGGGAGGCTTGACGGAGGGCGCGAGAACCCGGCGGCTGATGCTCTCCCGGGCCGCGCGAAGACTCCGGGTCACCGTGGTTCCCTTGACGTCGAGCCGGCGCACCGCTCGGCAGGCCTCTTCCCCCAGGATGTGGGCCACGCCCGCCCCGCTCTCGATGCGCTCGCCGGTGAAGACCTGAATGCCGTGCCGGAAGTCTCCCGGGGTCGGCGCCGGCATCCCGGCGTAGGAGCGCTCGGTCCCGCAGCGCGCGGCGATCCAATTCGCGGTCTTCCGGCGCACGTCGGGAGCGAGGGTGAGACCGGCGAAGTCGGCCGCGCAGATCCCGTCGAGAGTCTCGCCCAGGCTGTCCGGTACGACCATGCTCGCGGTGTCCATCTCGTGGCCTACCCCGTCAGTTGATCCTGCAACTCCGGGAACGGCAGGATCCGCTGCCGCCGGAGATTCTCCCGCGCCGCCTCCAGCGAGGGGTCGATCTCTACCGCCCGGTGCCAGGCCTCGATCGCCTCCGGCGTCCGGCCGAGGGCGAAGAGCGCGTTGCCGAGGGTGTTCTGGGCGGCGCCCGACAGCGGGTCCCGACGGAGCGCCTCTCTCGCCGCCTCTTCCGCCTGCTCGAGCTTCCCGTCGAGCAGCCGGGCGTGTGCCAGGTTGGTCATCGGGAGCGCCAGGGCCGGCTCCGCGGCCGCCGCCTTCTCGAGCAGGCGCATTCCCTCCTCGAGTTCCCCCCCCGCCACGAGCGCCGTTCCGAGGACCGCCTCGGTCTCCACCGGAGCTTCGTCGCCGAGGATCAGGCATTCGCGGAGGGAGCGGATCGCGGCGCTCTTTCGGCCGGCGTGGAAGTTCTCGAGTCCCTCGCGGTAGAGCATCAGGGCCTTCACCGTGACGCGCGCCTTCTCCTTCTCGCGCGTCAGTTCCTTCTCGCGCAGATCCATCTCCCGGGACACCTCCCGGAAGTGAGCCATGCTCTGCGTGATGTCCTTGATCACCGGGACCAGGTCCTCGAGCGCTTCCTCCACGCGCCCGCTGCCCGCGCGGACCTCCTCGGAGAGGCTCGAGATGCTGGATTCGATCTGACTGGAGGAACCGGTGACGGTCTCCTCGATCCGCTCGATGGCCTCGATCGCGGTCTGCAGTTCCGCGGTGGAAGGCATCTCCTCCACCACCTGCATCACTTCGCTGGCGGACCCCACCGTGGGGATGTCGTCCAGGAGGCACACTTCGTCCGCGACCCGGAAGAGCGCGCAGTTCTTCCCCTTGCACTTGACCATCGCGCCGGTGGCCGTGGTGTCGGAGAGCGCGGGCTTGCTGAGCACCGGGCAGTACTTGGGCTTAGCCATGGTCTCTCTCCTCGTTACGAACTTCCTCCAGAGTCGCGGTCAGTTCCGGCAAGCGCAAAGTGCCCGGCTCCTTGCGCCGGTAGTAATCCTCGAGAAACGCGCGGCATCCCCGATGGCCCGGGGCGACCAGCGCCAGGCGTTCGAGGTGCGAGAGTCCGGCGGCCTCCCGGCCCAGCAGGAGCTGAGATCGTCCGAAGTGGTAGAGGATCTCCATCTCCTCGGGTCCGAGGTCGCCCTCCCGCTCGATCTTTGACACCACGGCCCGTCCCTCGGTGACCACCTGCTCGTGATTCCCGGCCGCGAAGTGCGCGAGCAGACGCACGGCCTGATTTTCCGGATCCTCCGGGTCGACCGGATCGAGGGCGCCCAACGCCTTCCCGGGCTTGCCGGCGAGCAGGAGGGCCGCCGCGCGGACCTTCCCCTCTTCCGAACGCCCGCCCACGTGGAGCATGCGGCGCACGTGGTTTTGCCGGATGCGGCGGAGAAGCTCGACCTCTTCTACGTGCTCGGCGCTGACGCGAGCCAGGTCCGCGTAGGCCTCCTCGAAAAGGTTGCGGGCCTCGAGGGCGGTGGCCAGGAGCTTCACCGTGCGGATCTCCTCGGCGGCCTCGGGAGAACGGCCGAGCGCCTCGCGGCAGACCTCCTCGCACTTGGCGAAGCGCTCCGCGCGCCGGTTCTCCATCTCCGGAGAACGCGCGGACTCCGCCAACACCTCCGCATGGCGGATCCGGCCCTCGATCGAGTTGCTGAAGCGCTTGGTGAACCAGGGGAAGATCTCGAGCGCCTGCTCCCGGAACTCGCTCCCGGAGGCGGCCAGGCGGTTCAGATTCTCGAGGGCGTCCTCCTCAGTCCCCTCTCGGATCAGGAGACGGGCCAGAATGCGGCGCAGGTCCGGATCCGCGGCGTGCTCCGCCAGGAGATCCCGCGCGGGAGCGAGGCCCTCCTCGACCGCCAGGTCCTCGTCGAGCGTCTCGACCTTCTCGATATCGAGGGCCGCTTCGCCGACGCGCCCCGCCGGGGCGAGGACCCGAGTGGCCCGGAGAAGAGGAACGCGCGCTTCCTTGGGATGCGCCTCCTCGATCCGCGCGAGCAGGGAGAGGGCGCCCTCGGTGCCGATCAGGTCGAGTCCCTCGGCGACGTGGGTCGCGGCGCCGACGGGATCCGCCCGGTAGAGGCAGAGATCCACCAGCACACGGCGCAGTTTTGCGGAGTCCGCGCCCGCCGCGAGCAGGTCCTCCCCCATCTCTCTCAGGCCGACCACGGTCTTCTTGTCCGGCTTGCCGGGCCGCTCCTCTTCCTCCACGACAAGGCGCATCCGCGCGGCCTTCGCCAGTTCGTCAGGCTCCGCGAATTCGCGGTAGCGGGTGATCAGGAGCTCGATGCCCGCGAGGGGCAGCAGGCCGTCCTCGCTCAAGGTGAGGAGCCTGCGCTCGACGGTCCGCTCGGGGTCGCCCGAGACGAGCAGCAGCTTGCGGCAGCCCTCGACGACACCGTCGCCGTCCCTCGCCCGCATCGCGTGATCGATCAGCACGCTCCAGTAGGCGTCGGAGTTTTCCGCCTCCTCGAAGTCGCCCGCGGCGGCCACGGCCGTCGCCACGGCTTCGATGCCGGCGGTGTCGAGGGGGGCCGAAAGCGCGGCGGTGGCGGTCTCGACCAGGCCGGCCAGGTCCTCGGCCTGTCGGGAGTGGTCGAGCGCCGTGGTCAGCGGCTCAACCAGGCGCGGCTGGCGATGGGAGAGCGTGAGCAGCCGCTCCCGCACCGAAGCATAGGCGTCCGGGTGATCGTCGAAGATCCGGACAGAGGTGGCGATCTCGCCGGCCACGTCACCCTCGGCCGAGTCCAGATCCGCGATCAGGTTGAGGGCGGAGGGAAGGCGGCCGGCTTCGTAGGCCCGCTCGGCCTCCGCGCGGATTCGGGCGCGGTCCGCGTCCGGTGCCTTCGACAGGAGCCTGAGCCGCTTCACCACCTCCCGGTAGGAGCCCATCTCCATCAGCCACTGCACGGCGGTCCAGGGCGCGTCGCGGTAGCCGGGGAACTCGCGCTCGATTTCGTCGATCCGGCTGAGCAGGCGCGGGTTGGGCGCCTCGACGTCCCGGATGGGCGCCAGCGCGGCCTCGGCCTCCCCGGACAGGGTCTCGACGCGGGAGAGGCAGATCCGGACGTGATCGTGATCGGGCTCGGCCTGAACCATGGTCGAGAGACGGTCGGCGCACTCCCGGACCATCTCCGCGCGGCCCTGGTCGCTGAAGAGCGCCGCGGCCGAGCGGTAGAGATCGCCCGCGTGGTTGCGGTGGTCAAGGCGGTCCTCGGCGCGGGCGGAGAGCAGCAGGCGCCGCGCCCGGGTCGAGTCGTCATTGGCCATGCGCCCGAGCAGGGCGGCGACGGCCTCGGTGCGCTCGTCGTGCTCGTCGAGGATCCGGGTGAGGAGATCGGTGATCCGCCCGGCGTCTCCACTCGACTGCAACAACACCTCCACCTGCCCCTCGAGGACCAGGTTGCGCTCCTCCGGGGGCACGGCGTCCACGATGCCCTCGAGCGTGGAGAGCGCGAGCTCGGGGTCGGAGGCGCTGTCGGCCACCCGGACCGCATCCGCGACGCGGCCGACCGCCACGTAGAGGCCCGCGCCCGTCGCCAGCCAGGCCTCCTCGGTGTCCGGGGAAACCGGCAGGTCGCCGCCGATGGCCTCGATGGCGCGCCGGTCTTCGCCTTCCTCGTGGAGCCGACGGGCCAGGATCAGGGCGAGATCGCTGTGCTGCCCGGTCACGCCGAGGAGACGCAGGACCTCCGCGGTCAAGGCCGGATCCGAGGCCCCGGAGGCGCGAACCCGCGCCGCGGCGGAAACCAGGGAGCGGGCCCATTCGTGCCCCTCGGCCTCGAGCCGGACGATGCGCGGCACGGCATCCGCCTCCCGGCCGGTGGCCAGGAAGGCCCGCGCCCGGAGGGCCTCGGCGTCAACGCCGGCGGTCAGATCGGCGGCGGCCGGGGTGTCGAGCCAGGTGAGGATCGACTCCGCGGAGCGTGGCGCATGCGCGATCAGCGTGCGGAGCGCTTCCGCCGCCCCCGAGAGGTCGCCCGTCGAAATCAGCACCTCGGCCAGCACGAAGCAGAGGTCCGGCGAGGAGGGCGATCGGGCTCTCAAGCGCCGGATCACGGCCAGGCGCTCCGGGGCGGGGATGTCCGTCGCCTCCCTCAGGCGCGTCACCGCGGCGGCGTCGTTGCCGAGGGCGTGATAGCAGGTGGCCTCGAAGATCAGGAAGTCGTGCGGCAGGTCGCCGCCGCCGGCCCGGGCCTCGCCGACCAGGTTGAGTGCATCCATGGGATCGGTCTGAACGAGGCCGGCAATCGCCTGCCGCGCGGGTTTGAGGTCCGGCAAATGGAGCAGGGCCCGCGCCACCTCCATCCGGACCGCGAGGTCCTCTCCCGCCTCGCCTTCGATCTCCCGGATCCGCGCCAGCGCCCGCTGCCCATGCTCGGTGCCGGGGACAAGCCGGAGGATCTCCGCGCGCGCGCGGATTTCGGGGATCGGATCTCCGCGATCGAGGTCGGCGACGAGTTCGTGACCCTCCACCAGACCCGGGAAACGATCGATGACGCCGAGCGCGACCTGGCGGAGGCTCTCCGTCGCCGGGGGCGTGGAGCCGGCCATGGCCTGCCTGAGGTACTCGACCAGTCGCACCGGCTCGTGGGTCGCCAGGTCGAGCGTCTCCTCGATCCAGTCCGCTCCCTTGGTGTGCCCGGTCTCGAGAAGCGCCCACCGGACGCCGAGGTTCTCGGGCAGCGCCTTCTGGACTTTCGCCAGGAGCCCCGCGGCATGGGCGGAGAGGTCCGGCGGGCCGTACAGGGCGGTGCGGAGATGGAAAAGGGCCTCGCGGGCATGGCCTTCGGCGAGGGCGATGTGGGCCAGCAGGATGTGGCCCTGAACGGCCAGGCTCCCCCCGCCCGCGCGAGCTTCGGCCACCGTCCGCAGGCCGGGGAGGATCGCCGGAGCCTGGTCGAGCGCCCGGCGGATGAACTTCCGACCCTCGTCGAAGGCCCCGGTTCGAATCTCCGCCGTCCACAGCACGTCGAGGGCGTTGACCGGATCCCGAAGCCCGGTCAGGTGCTTCATCAGGAGCGCGCGGGCCCTGGCGACGTCCTTGTCCTTCCCGGGGCGGGTGACCATCGAGAGCAGGAGGTCCTCGGCGTCGGCGATGAGCCCGGTGGCCAGGTAGAGCTCCGCACAGTGGAGCTTCTGCTCTTCCGGCAGCCCGGTGGCGTCCTCCACCTTCTCCTTGAGGAGCTTCCCGGCGTCGGGCGCGCGGCCCTTCTTGAGCAGGGCCTCCGCCTGCGCCAGGACCTTGTCCGGACTGCCTCCCCCGAAGATTCCCATCGGTGCCCTCTCCCGGATTTGACCGGCTTTCCGCAATCCCTGAAGTGGCAAATCAGGATACGGCAAGGGCGCCCGGAAAAGCCAAAAGGGAATGAATTCAGGTGCGCGGATGCGAGCCTCCACCACACCTGCGTGGACGCTCCAAATGCGGACAAGTCAGAGGATAGGGCGGATTTCCGCAAAGTTTGGGACCCGTTCTCCAATAGATGGGCGAGCGGGCTGTGTTTCCACGCCGCGATTCGTCTGCGGCCTATTGGATTGAGGTTGGGGGTAGAGAGAATGAAGGTCCTTGGATTTGCACTGGCGGTGATTCTCGGCGTGGCGGGGTTTGCGGATGCGGCCTCGATCACCGTGGATGGTGATCTGTCGGACTGGGGTGTAAACGTCCTCGACGGCACCTTGGCGAACAAGACTCCGAGCGACTTCACGCCGTTCGCCTCGATCGCGGGGTTGGAGAACATCAGGTTCTTCAAGGAAGACACCGACGACACGAGCAACAGCTACTACGTCGGTCCGAACTACGGCGGTCAAGACTACGACGCCGAGTTCATCGTGGCCGCCAATGACTCCACGAACCTCTACGTGGCCATCGTCTCCGGCCAGCGGCCGGACAACGGGTGGAACAGCACAGGGACGAGGGGCTACTACGCCCCCGGCGACCTTCGGATCGCCACGTCCAACGGTGTGATCTTCGGAGTCGAGGTCGGCGGCGGTGACGTCGATGGAGCCGGGACCGCGATCACCGAGGGCGCCAACGGCAGCACCTACACGCTGGACAGCAACGGCTACACCACCGCCCACACGACGTCGGCATCGGCGCAGTCGGCCGGATCCATCTGGAGCAATGTGACTTGGTACTGGGACCCGATCCCGACCATCCGTCAGACCCAGATCCTCCAGATCGCCGGCGGTACCCTCGAAGGCACGGCGGACTACTACTTCTCGCGGGACTTCCTGACCTCGAAGCACTCAATCATCGAGATGGCCATTCCCCTCTCGGTCTTCGGAGTCGGGGACTACGCGCAGAGCCTGGTCTGGCGCCCGTCCTGCGGCAACGACGAGGTCTTCATCACGATGCCCGCACCGACCCCCCCGGGCAACATCGTCCCGCTTCCGGGCGCCTTCGGCCCCGGCCTGCTGGGCCTCGGCATGATCGGCCTCGGCGTCTTCGTACGTCGCCGCCGCAGCCGTCACGAAATCTGAGACGTTCCCCCCCAACTTCGAAGCGGGCGGCCCCCAAAAGGCCGCCCGCTTCGATTCCCCCCAAAAACAACACCGGGAGTCTTTTCTTCCGCGCCGGAAAAGACTCCCGGTGTTGTTTTTCAGCGGGCGGCGACGCCTGGCTGGATTCAGGGGAAGGAAAACGGATTCAGAGGGGCGTTCGGACCCGCGATCCCAAGGGGGGCGGGGCAGGATTGGTGGACGGGTTTGGAACAGCTCAGGCTGAGGGCGCAACAGCGTGGGAAAAACGGGTATACTGCTTCCTCGAATGGGGTGCACGTCGGCCCGGCGCCTTTCGCCATTGCGGGGAACGAGAGATTCGCAGGGGGGATGAGATGCTTTCTTCAGACAATCCGAATCCGGCTCCGGTCATCGACATCCACATGCACATCGGCGGGAAGGGCAACAGCACGCCCTGCCGGATGTCGAAGACGTTTCTCCGGAGTGTGGCCTACATGTACATGGTCGCGCGGTCCGGCATCCCTCTGGTGGACCTCCTGAAGGACCACGACAAGGCGCTGAGGGACCAGATTCTCAAACATCTGAACGAATCCGAGCACACCGACTTCGGGGTGCTCCTCGCGCTCGACGCGGTCTTTCATCCGGACGGCACGATGGCGGACGACTGGTCCCACATGGTGACGCCGAACCACTACGTGATCGACCTGGCGGCGAAAAACGAGAAGGTCCTCTTCGGCGCCTCCGTCCACCCCGGCCGCGGCCGGGAGGCGGGGCTTGACCTCATCGACGAGTGCCTGGCGGGCAAAGCGGTGCTGATGAAGTGGATCCCCAGCTCGCAGGTCATCGATCCCGCGAGCCCGGACCACGATTGGTTCTACGAGAAACTGCTCGAGGCCGGCCTCCCTCTCCTTTGTCATGTGGGCTCGGAGCACGCGGTCCCGGTCAATGAGAAGGAGCACGATCTGCTCGCGGTTCCAGGCACTCTTACGCGAGCCCTCGACATCGGGGTGACCGTCATCGCCGCCCACTGCGGCACCGCGTTCTTCCCGGGAGAGAAGGACTACTCCGCCGAACTCGGCGCCATGCTCGTCAAGGCCGAGGCCCGCAACTGGAAGCTCTACGCCGACATCTCCGCCCTCTGCAGCTTCTTCCGCATGGGGATGATCGACGATGTACTCGAGACCATACCCGTGGACCGGATGGTCTACGGCAGCGACTACCCGGTGCCGGTGGACACCATGCCACCGGGCATCGTGGCGAACCTCGAATGGAGCGAGGTGGTGGGCATCTCGCGCGAGCACAACCCTCTCGACAAGAACTACCGCCAGCTTCTGGCCATGGGCTTTCCCAAAAAGGCGATGACCAGGGCCGCGCAACTGCTTCGCCTCCCGGTGGTGTGAGTCGAGAAAGGGCCGGGCCGGAGAAAGGGAGAAAGACATGAAGTTCATCCATGTGAGCGACCTGCACTTCCACTCGTCGCAGAAGGACAACCTCAAGGCCAACGCCCTTCTGAAGTTCATCAAGGAGCACTACCCGAAGCACCAGCTGATCGTCACCGGTGACATCGCCGACGACGGAATGGAGGCGCAGTTCGAGAACGCCTTCAAGGCCTTGAAGCCGTTTCGCGGCAACCTGTACCTCTGCCCCGGCAACCACGACTTCGGCGCCGCCGGCCTCTTCTACAGCCAGGAGAAGGCGGAGCGCTTCGACCGGATGCTCTCCCTGCCCCTCGGACAGGGCGGCACCTTCGCCCACGAGAACCGGCCCCTGGCGCACTATCTCCGGGACAACAGTTCGGAGGTGTTGCTGGTGGCGCTCGATACGAACATCGAGACGAGTCAGCCCTTCGACTTCGCCTGCGGGCAAACGGGCAAGAAGCAGCGGAAGGCGCTGAAGAGCCTGCTCGAGAGCCCGAGCACGAAGGATGCGGTGAAGATGGTCTTCATGCACCACCACCCCTTCATCCGCAACGACCCCTTGATGATGCTCACGGACGCGAAGAAGCTGATGCGACTCCTCTACTACCGGGTGGACGTGCTGCTCTTCGGCCACCGCCACATGTGGGAGTCGTGGACGAACCTGAACGGCATCCCCTTCGTCCTGGCCTCGGACAATTCCCCCGGCAAGAAGTGCGCCCGGGAGATCACGGTGGTGGGACCGAAGGTGACCGTGAAGGACGTGCCGATCCAGTAGAGGGCCCGGGGTGGGCGCCCGGCTCGAGGTCGGGCGCCCGACGTGGTTACCGCTTCTTGTTCTTCTTCTTCTTGTTCTTCTTCTTCTTGCTCTTCTTCTTCTTGCTCTTCTTCTTCTTCCCCCCCTTCACCGGCGGCTCGATCAGCGATTCGACCACGCCGAATCCGGCCACGGGCAGCCGGTCGAGGAGATCCCAGACGGCCTGTGTTCCGAGCACGGGGGCGGAGGAGCCGTGGCGCAGGCCGCCGCCCTCGCCCGAAAGATCCCGATAGAGGCCGAACTTCAGGCCGATGGCGTCCCCCTCCCTGTCCCCCAGGAGAAGGACGTAGGGGAAGTCGTTCTCCGCGGATCCGGTCAGTGGAATGGCGCCGAGAGCCACCATCTCCGTGTTCTTCTGCGGGAGGAAAGTCCGCACCGATCCACATTCGGGGCAGGTGAACCTGAACCCCATTCCCACCCGCTCCTCCACGAGCACCCGGATGCTGGCAACCGGGTGGGACTTCGCGCAATCGCGGCACTCGAGTCGATACGCCATAATGGTCTTCCTCCGCTTAGTGTCCCGGGGCCTAAGTTCGCCGTCACACCGAGAGCGCCGATGCGCGTGCCCCGCAAGGCGCGAGGAGCGCGCAACCTCACTGGTTTCAACCGACGAGCAACGCAGCGGGGCGCGATGCAGCGGCCCTCGAATGTAGGTGAACTTGGGCCCCGGGACACTAAATCCTACCCGATCCGGAAGACGGGGGAAACGCCCGCGACCCACCCCCGCCACGTACACTGTCCCGATCATGACCACCCCATGCGACACCCGCGGACTGACCGCTGAACTGATGAGGGCGGCCCGCATGGCCGTCAAGGCCCACCAGAGCCAGAAGCGCAAGGGCTCCGGCGCCCCCTACGTTCTCCATCCCCTCTCCGTCACCGAGCGCATCGCCCGGGCCACGGCTCTGCCCGCCGGGGCGAACCTCCGAACTCTGCTCCTCGCCGCGGTCCTCCACGATGTCCTGGAAGACTCCGAGACTCCCCCGAGCCACATCGAGGCCGAGTTCGGCCCGGAGGTTCTCGGTGTCGTCCGGGAACTGACGCAGGACATGAGCCTGCCGAAGCCCGAGCGCCGGAAACTGATGATCGAGCACTGCGGCACCATGTCCCTCGAGGCCCGCGTCGTCAAGCTGGCCGACCGCCTGGACAACCTCACGTCCATGCATCTCCTCGACGAGGAGTTTCAGGAGCGCTATTCCCGCGAGGCCGGGGAGATGATCCGGCGGATGGCGGGAACGTGGCCGGAGGCGGAAGCGGAGATTGCTCGGATCCTGCGGCCTGACCCGGCCTGACCGGACCGAAACCGCACATCTCGCCCCCATACGAAGTTGGACCGGACACCGGCCTTCGGTGTAGAGGTGGATCGAGCAGAGTTCATTCTCGCTGCATCACCGGGGGCTGCTCGATGCGCCGATTCGAGCCGGGCGAGCGGGTCATCTTCGAGAAGGACGGTGTCCGACACCGCGGCCGGGTGAGTTGCATGCTGAACCGTCGCCGCGGCGTGGTCACGGACACCGGGCGCCGACTCCAGGTGCCGGTCACCCGCCTGCGCTATTCCCCCGACCGCGCGCTCATCCTCGAGACCCGCCTGGACCGCTCCCTCCGCTCCCGGCGCACCTACGCCCCGATGCTCAAGCAGTGGCTGTCCGCCTACGGCGTGGAGGCGCTTCACGAGCGCGTGCACACCCGCGAGGACCTCAAACGCTTCCTGGCGAAGGAGGGCCGCCTGGTCAGCACGCGGTTCGTCCACATCTTCGCCCACGGAGAGAAGGCCAGGGGACGCACCGGCGCCAGGTTGAAGCTCACCTTCGAGAGCATCGACCTCCGGGAGGAAGCCGCCCTCTTTGGCGGCCTGCGGGGCAAGGTGATCATCTTCTCGAGCTGCAACCTGGGCTCCGACCTCGAGGCCCTGAAGGCGGTGAAGGAGGCCAGCCGCGCGGCGGTGGTCGTCGGCTACCGCGTGCCGGTCGAGGACAGCTACACCAACCTGCACGAGGCCCTGCTCTACGAGCGTCTCCTCCGCTCCCGCCGTTCCCCGCTGAAGGCGGTGCAGGAAGTCTCCCAGCACCTCTACGACCTCGGCGTCCGCCCGCACGGAATCATCATCAGAAAGCCGGTGATGGTGGGCCTGTAGCTGTCGAGCCTCGTCCAACCACCCTTCCCCGCCCCCCTCGCAATTGCGCGTCCGGACGCCTCCCCCCAAGACCCTTCACTCCACCTGCTGCGCCTCCAAAAACATCGCCTTCGACAGCTTGCTGAAGAACTCCTGATAGGGCCCGGGGTCCATGAGTCCCTCGAGCCGGGAGACATTCCCGTGGTTGTTCCAGACGATGCGCTGGAAGGTCACCCGGACGGCGATGCCGCCCGCGATGGGTCGGCTCACGATACTGGCTCTCATTCGCTGCGTGTCGTCCCAGGTCGCGGAGCCCCCGCCGAACGCGCTCATGAGCACCGCCCCGATCACGGCCTCGGTCTCCACCGCGGACCGCTCCTTCGAGGCCACGATCAGGCCCACCTCGGAGGCGGCTTCGTCAATGTTGAATCCCAGGTCCGGCAGGAGGCCGGCGCAGGCGCTCAGGATGGCCGTCTCGTCGGTGGTGTCGAACCGCCGCGTCTGGAGCTGGCGGCGCGCCAGCGTCTCCGGGTCGGGCCGGAGCACCTCCTCGGGAGCGTGGGTCTGGCAGCCGGCGGCCGCCGCGAGCACCGCGAGCAGCAGGAAGCCCCGCGAGGGTTTCATCCCTCTAGAACCGTGACGCGTGGTACGCGAAGTCCCGCACCTTGCCCGACGCGTCGAACTTGATGATGACGGTCAGGGTCTTCTGCGTCGTGGAACTCGCCCCCGCGGAGTGGCTCCCGGCGCCGCCCACGCCGCCGGCGGCCGCCCCGAGCGGAGTCAGGAAGAGCGCCAGGATGCTGCCGTCGCTGCTCGACTAGGCCTTCTCGGTGCTGATCCGGTCGTAGATCCACACCTCGCCGCCGTTCTCGTCGGACGTGACGATGTTCGGCGACCCCAGAGCCTCGGCGACCTCGGCCCCGGCCATCCCCTTGTGGATGTCCTTCTGCACGACGCCCACGGTGAGCCCGTCCCCCTCCCCGGCCACGTCCTGCTGGTGGTGGGAGGCCGAGCAGGCCGAGACGGCCAGAGCCAGTGCAAGGAGGATCCACCGCGTAGCGTTCATGATCGTTTTCTCCGCGCTTTTCAATTGGGAAGCAGAACCGGGATCTACTCCCCCCTGCGCCCGGCGCAATGGACGGAAGGATGCTCAGGCGCGGTAGACCACCTCCGCGACGGGCACCTCCCACGAGTCCGTCTTCAGGAGGGAGCCGTATTCCGGATCGCCGTCTCCGGCCCACCTCTGGATCAGCGCCAGCACGCGCACCTCTCTCACGCGGTCGAGGACGGGCGTCCACCGCTCACACGCGGCCTTCGAGAGCCGGGCCACCGGGCCCCCGCGCCGAAGGTGAAGGTCGAGGTGCTTCCCCCCGGCCCGGAAGATCAACTCCGTCCCGGGGGCTACCGACGAGATCCGCCGGTGCAGCGGATCATCCGCGACCGCCCGACCGGCCCAATCCAGGTAGAAGTCCGCCATGCCGAGCATCTCGTAGCGCCGGTCGAGCACCTCGCGGGAGACGTTGAGCCGGGCATGATCCTCGCGGAGAAGGACCGCCGGCCCCACCACGTGCGCGAGGTGGGGGTGATCGAGATCCCGCCGATCGATCAGGGTCAGGGTCTCGCACGCCCGGGTCATGCCGACGTAGAAGACCCGGCGCTCCTCCTCGGCCTCCCCACTCGTTGGCGGCGACTCCAACCCGGTGGCGGGAATGAGCACGTGCGGAAACTCCAGCCCCTTGGCCCCGTGAATGGTGCCGAGGTGCACGCCGGAGCCGATCCGAGCATCTCTTTGGCGCTCGCTGAACGCTTCGTAGAGGAACTCCCGGACCCTGCCGGCGGGTTGCTCGGCATCGGCGCTGGTCTCCCGCCAGGCTTCGAGCAGTTCGAGCAGGAGTGCCTGCCAGGGATGCTCGGCCAACCCCCCGGATTCGGCCCTCAACTCCTCGAGGAGACCGCTCGCCCGGACCATCTCCCCCCCGCGCCCCTTCAGGTCGTCGAGCAACCGGGCCGTCTCCCTGATGCGATGAAGTGGCAACGCCAGATCCCGGCCGAGTTCGCGGGAGGCGGGAATCCCTTCCGCCTCGAGCAGCGCCCGGATGGGCCCGAGCGCTTCGCGCTTTCGCGCCAGCACGGCGAAGTCCCCGGGGCCGGGCGCGGGGTTCAGAGCCAGGAGGCGCTTGATCTCGCCCACTACGGCCACGGCCTCCCCGGCCGGGTCCGACACCCGGATTCGCTGCACCCGCCCCCGCGCCACCACGTCGAGTTTTTCGTAGCGGCCTCCGGCCGCGTAGAGCGCCCGCTTGTCGTTGACCCGGATCGGATCGGTCCGCTTCATCCGGTCCCGGTTCACGGCGATGAACCGGTTGGTGACATCGATCAGGTTGCCGGTGGCCCGGTAGTTCTCGACCAGGGGCACGACCCGCGCGCGGTAGTCCTCCCTGAAACGATTCAGGAACCGCACGTTGGCGCCGCGGAAGGAGTAGATGTTCTGATCGTCGTCGCCGACGGCGAGGATCGTGAGCTTCTGGTCCTCGTCCTTCTCGGTGCGCCCGGCGATGGCGGAGATGAGGTCGTACTGCAACTCGTCGATGTCCTGGTACTCGTCCACCAGGATGTACCGGTAACCGGCGAGGAGGCGGTCGCGGATCTCGTCCGGCTCGACACCCGGGACGTCTTCCTTCCCGGTGAGCAACCTCGTGGCCGTCCGCAGCACCTCGTTGAAGAGATCCTCCTTCGCCGCGGAGGCGAGGTGCTCGTCGCGCCCCGCCCGCTCGGATCGTTCGGCAAAGGAGGCCCCCGAAAGCCGCATGGCGAGGGCGTGGTAGGTGAGCACCGTCACGCCGCGCGCCTCCCGCCCCACCAGTTCCGAGAGCCTGCGCCGGAGTTCCACGGCGGCGTTGTGGTTGAAGCAGAGGACGAGGATCTCCCGCGGCGGAACGCGCAGCACCCGGAGCAGATACGCGCATCGGTGCACGACGACGCGCGTCTTCCCCGAGCCCGGCCCCGCGAGGACGAGCACGTTCTCCTCCTTCGGCCCGGCCACCAGCGCCATCTGGGTGGGGTTCTCGAGATCTTCCACGATCTGCCGGTAGGACTTTTGCCCCGTGGCCCGGGCGACGACTTCCTCCTCCCCGGCGAAGTGCTTGGCGAAGAACTTGTCCTCCTCGAGACAAAAGCAGTCGGAGACGAAGCGGTTCGCGGCGCGCTGATCATCGATTCCCAGGGTCGCGTAGCGCCCCATGGCGTGCACCTGGAAGACCCGCTCGCGATAGTAGCGGGAGAGGGCCTCGTAGTCCGCCGCCCGGTAGGGACGTCCCTTCGCGGACTTCTCGAGCTTGATGGTCATGGCGGAGCGGAACACCGCGAGGCCCTGGCGGAGGATGATCGCCCGCTGCTCGTGGAGGAAGAGCAGCCCGCGATCGATGGCCAGGAGCGGCTCCGTCACCAGTCCGGCCAGCCGGGAGTCCTTCCGGATCCGCGCGGCGATCTCCTCCGCGGTGAAGACGACCTGCTGCTCCTCCCCGCCCCCGTCCGCGCGGCGGATCTTCTCGAGGAGCAATCGAAGGATCTCCGCGGCCACCGCCCGGCGGATCTTCGCGGTCCTCGACAGCGCGTCCCAGCTCCGGAGGATCTTGGCCCGGTAGGAATCGCGCGAGGCCTGGGACAACTCCAGGCTGCCCTTCTTGCCGGCGAGCCCGCGGCCGTCCTGGCTCAGGCTCCGAAGGAGCAGGAGGATCATCTCGGGACTGGACTCGGCGCCCCGCTCCTTCAGGCGGGTGTTGAGTGCCCGGAGGTTCACGTGCTGCCACCCCCCGGATTCCGCGTCCGGAGCGGCCTCCCGGAGCAGTTCGAGGAGGGCGACCTCGGTCTTCGCGGCGCGCTCGAACACGCTCTTCGAGGTGTTGCTCCCCCGTGGGCGGACGAATGCGCTCAGGACGAGTCCCCGATCCACCAGGCCGGATTCGGCCAGGTCGTGGAGATCCCGCGCCACCTGCCGGGTGACGGCCCGGCCGTCGCCGTCCGGGGCCTTCCGGCCGATCTCCTCGTAGGCGGAAAGGCCCGCCAGTTCGTCGAACGAGAGGCCGTCATCCGGATCCGCCGTAAGGAGCGCCTTCAACACCTCCAGCCATCGCCGGGCGGCCTGCGGCATGATGTCGAGCTTCGCGATTCGCGCTTGTGCATCCTCGAGGTCCTTCACCCGGGGCATCCCCTGGAAGACCTCGGTGCGGTTCTCATCGCGGGTGAGGAACCCCGCCCGCTCCAGCCATGACAGCGCCGTCTTGACCTTGGTGTCCGCGCCGGCGTCCCCGAGCTCGATCGAGGTGTCCACGGTCTCCTCGCGCAGGAGCTCCCCCGGGGTGAGAATCACCTCCGCCCCCTGCCGTTTTGCCGCGCGCCGCACGCCCTTCAGGATGCCGATGAGGTCCCGCATCGTGAGCTTGCTGCGCGCTCCCAGCCGAAACTGCTCCTCCACGTCCTGTTCGTCGAACAGCAGCAAACAGTCCGCCGGCTCCTGGTCGCGCCCCGCGCGCCCCGCCTCCTGCAGGTAGCTCTCGAGGGAGCCCGGCACGTCGGCATGGATCACGAGGCGCACGTCTTCCTTGTCGATGCCCATGCCGAAGGCGTTGGTGGCCGAAATCACGCGGGTCTTGCCGGCCAGGAACCGCTCCTGGATGCTCCGCTTCTCCGGCGCGTTCACTCCCGCGTGGAAGGCCTCCGCGTGAAGGCCGGTCCGGGTCAAAAACTCCGCCAGATCCTCGGTGCCGCGCCGCGTCCGGCAGTAGACGATCGCCGCCCCCCCTGCGCCGTTCGTGAAGAGCCGCTCTGCGAGCAACGCCCGCACCAGCCCGGGTTTCTCCGGTTTCGACACGGCCCGCACTTCGAAGGCGAGGTTCTCGCGCTCCACCGGACCGGTGAAGACGGCGAGTTCCTGCGTCAGCGCCTGCCGGAAATGGGCGACGATCTCCTCGACCACACCCGGCTTGCCGGTGGCGGTGAAGCAGGCCACGGGCGGCGGCGCTCCGCCCTGCGTCCTCGCCATCTCCCCGATGAAGCGCGAGGCGTAGAAGTAGTCCGGGCGGAAGTCGTGCCCCCACCTCGAGATGCAGTGGGCCTCGTCGATGACCCAGGCGCCGATCTCCCGGTGGAGAATCGTCTTCTCGAAGGAGCGGTTGCGGAGCTGCTCGGGCGAGACGTAGAGGATGGCGATGTCTCCCCGCCGGACGCGCTCGAGCACATCCCGCCGCTCCGGCGGGGTGAGCATTCCGTAGATCGCCCCGGCATGAGGCGTCCGGGTCTTTTTCTCCAGACCTTCCACCTGGTCCTTCATCAGGGCCTGCAGCGGGGAGATCACGATCGAGAGCGCGCCGGTGCGACGATGGCGATTGAACGCCGGAAGCTGATAGCAGAGGGACTTCCCCCCGCCGGTGGGAAGCAGCGCCAGAAGCGGCTGGCCGGCCATGCAGGAGAGCACGATGTCACGCTGCAACGGACGGCCGTCGATCTCCCGGAACCTCGGGAAGCCGAAGGTCCGCGTGAGCTCCACCTCGGGATCCTGCACCGTGCGGCAGTACTCGCAATCCTTCTGCCCGCAGGGCGAGTCCCGCAGTTCCCGGATGAGCTCCGGGACTTCCGGGAACTCCCCCCGCACCCAGGGCGGCAACACTGATTTCCCTCCGGCCACGCGGATCCAGGTGGCGACGTAGGCGAGTTCGGGAGCGTGCGGGCGTTCCCGGAGGAGTCGCCTGGCCACCGCTTTGCCGGCGGCGTCGCAGGTCAGCCCCCGAGTGAGCGCGATGAAGGCCGCCTCGGCCTGCAAGGGAGTCCGAAACTCCGGCGCGCCCACCGCTGCGAACACCTCGGCCAGACCATCTCCCATGCCCCCGCGGCCAAGCGGCGCTCCCCGGAACAGAAACCGCAGGAGAGCCGCCAGGTCGGGCGTCGAGGCGGCGAGCGTCGAGAAGGCCTCCCATTGATCGAAAAAGACCTTCGCCGCCAGCCGGGCATCCGCCACCGGGTCGTTGCGGGTGGCCGAGAGCAGTTTGTAGTCCTTCACCAGGCGGTGGTACGGGTTCTCCGGGAAGGCGAGCGGAGAGAGATAGAGCGTGTCCACCACGGGAAGCGCGAGCAACCGGAGCCCGGGGTGCGCCGCCCTGAGAAACGGCAGGTCGTGGCGCAGGAGGTTGTGCCCGAGCACGCGCGTGGCCCCGGCGGCGAACTCGTCGAGTTCTTCCAGCGCGCCGATCGAGGTCCGCTCGGACTTCCTGAGGAAGGACTCTCCGTCGAGGACCGCCCCGATCTCGCGGATCCCGCCGCCGGAATCGATCTCGAGATCGAGGAGGAGAGTGCTCTTGAGCGGCGCCTTCACGTGGATCGGGCTCCCTGTTCCCGGTGCGGCGGGCCACGGTCTCGTGACCCGGACGAAGGAAGTCTCTCAGGTCCGACGCACGGACGCCACCGCTTCCGGCCCCCTCACCGCGTGATCGGGCGAATCGGCTTGCCGATCAGGAGGCGCCAGACGACGGAGAACGCCTGGCCGGAGGCGATGGTCTCGCTGGTCCGGACCGGTTCGCGGATGCGGAGGATGGTGAACCCGGCGAGGGCGCGCAGCAGGGTGCCGAGGAGCAGTGGGGTGCGCAGGTCGCCGATGGGGATCGCGCCGATGCTGAACAGGGTGCGGTCCCCCACCACGTCGGCCACGATGCCGCCGAGGATCGCGGCGACGAACCCCAGGATCCCGGCCAGGGCGGAGAGGGTGGCGAAGAGCCCGGCCCGGTCCTCGCTTCGGGCGGCGCCGATCACCAGGTTCTGCTGCGAGACCCCCACCGCGGGCCAGAAGCACCCGCCGGCGACGGCGTCCACCAGGATCGGCCACGGCATCAGCCCGAGCACGTGAGGCATGTCCTCGCTGGTGAAGACCGAGAGCAGGGGTTGCCAGAACACGCCGCACCAGGCGAGGAGCAGCATGTTCCGGTGGCCGAAGCGGTCGGCCACGCGCCCGAGCACCGGGGTCATGGCGGTGGAGACGCCGAGCGCGATCAGGGCGTAGCCGGTGAGGCCGGTCAGCGACATCTTCAACCGGTCGAGGAAGAACGCCATGTACACGCCGGTGGTGATCCCCATCGAGAACGCCATCGTCCCCCAGCTCACCGCGATGCGCCGGGCGTTGCCGGTGACGATCGAGGCGCGGATCGAGCGCCACCCGGCCTGGGCCAGGCGGCGCATCTTCCGGACCGGCTGCAGGAGCAGCCCGACCCATGAGAGGCCGGCGAAGAGGACCGACACCCCGACGAGGAGAAGCAGGACGTCGAGGTACTCCGGCCCGGCGCCGTGGGCCCTGCGGACCGAGTCCGCCAGCGTGCTGGCCGCGAGCAGGCCGGCCACCCCCACGAGCCCGGCGATGGCGGCACGAACGCCGAAGTAGACGCCGCGGATCTGCTCCGGAACCAGGTCGCTGACCCAGGAGATCCAGCCCACCACCCCCGCGGCGTGGATGATGTGGCTCACCGCGGCCACGGCCAGCACGAACCAGATCCGCCCGCCTCCCTCGGGGAGGAGGAGCAGGAGCGGCACGAAGAGCCACACCGCGCGGCTGACGCCCTCGGCCAGCAGCACCAGGGGCTTTCGCGCGTCGCGCGCCTGCAGGAAGCGGGCGGCGAACACGCCGCAGACCTGCCCCAGGAGCGGGATCGCGTTCAGGATCGCGAGGTGGATCGGCCTCGCTCCGGCGGCCAGGGCCAGACCGTTGATGATGACGCCGGCCACGACGTTCCAGTAGACGGCGAAGAGGGCGCCCTCGATCACCGACAGGCGCAGACCTCGGGCGATAGCGGGAGCGATGCGCATCGTATCTGCGGCTTCAACGCCCGTCGTCAGGCCGTTGTGGTCGCCTCCGTCAGGTAGCCCAGCGCCTGCTGGGAATCCTCGTCCATTTCCACCTGCAACATCGCCCCGCCGGACACGGCGGGGACGTGGATCACCCGGACGACGCTCGCGTAGATCGCCGCCTCCGGCAGGAGCGTGGCGAGAGCATTCGGGGAGTCGTGAAGAAGGGCCTCATTGAAGCGGCTCTCGTCCTCGTCCGGAAAGAGCGCGAGGTAGGCGATGTCGGATTCCACGAGGTCCTGGAAGAAGTGGCTGCCAAAGGACACATCCGGCGTGTACCCGCCCTGCTTGCGGGCGATCTCGATGAGCATCCGCGTGTTGTCGATGTCGGAGTACGTCACGTGGATGCCCATCCGAAGGTCGCGACTGCCCCAGCGGCCCGGCCCCATCAGGATGAATCGCTGATCCGCGAGGCGCCGGTTCAGCCGCCGGACGACGGCGGCGATTTCGAGCCTGAGGTCGTCGGAGCCGATCGAGTTGTAGTCGCGCGGGTCGATCAGCACGATGTACTCGATGTCCTTCACGGAGCCGCCCACGACATCGCGGGTGCCCGAGAAGACCCGCCGCGCTGAGGGCACGTCACTCGGCACCCGGCCCGCCTGTCGGGACCTCGGCATCGCCTGGGGCCGGCACTGCAGGAGATGCAGATCCTTGCCGTCGAAGGCGAATTCGATGTCCACGGGGCAGCCGTACACCCGCTGCAGGGTGGTCAGGCACCACTTCAGCAGCGCGGGGTACGGAGTGCCGCCGGCGAACTTGTCGAAGGTCACCACCAGGTCCTCGGGGTCCACCAGCACGGCGTCGCCCACGAGCGGCCGGAGGAAGCCGTGCTCCACCAGCGAGCAGGCCTGCGCCAGCCCGGGAATCCGGTCCGCCGCGGCGAGGACGTCGGCGACCGGGTGGGTCTCGAAGGAGTTCGTCTCGAGGTTGACCAGGTCCACGCGCGTCTGGGCGGCGCGAATCACGTCCTCCTGCGACACCTCGGCACGGAGGGCGGGAAGGCCGAGCGGGATGATGCGCGGCTGGTCGTTGCCCACCCGGTCCACGGCGCGGGTGCCGAGTCCGAAGACGATGCGCGCCATGCCGTCCTCGGGCCGGATGCGGGGGTTGCGGCGATAGATGTTCTGGGAGAACCCCACGCCGGCCCAGACCGGGAAGTAGTAGGGCCC
>SWCD01024252.1_pt1 | contig 21594 bp, 22 predicted proteins | sample 4693011 | NCBI WGS metagenome assembly SWCD01 (sample SAMN10267278, study PRJNA491770) | bioreactor metagenome | isolation source: DHS bioreactor inoculated with marine | place: Japan: Omine Ridge, Nankai Trough | reverse complement strand
GGTTTCAAATTTAGTTTATGCATATTCAGGCTTGCTACAAACAATTATTGATGGCAGTTTGCATAAGTAAATCTTATCCAAAGGTTGCCAATGAAACGCCCCAGACTAAACATGCTACGCACTTTCGACGTTGCAGGTCGAAAGCTCAGTTTTTCACAGGCCGCTGAAGAGTTGAACATCTCTCAGGCTGCGGTCAGCCAGCAAATCCGTAACCTTGAGGCTTATTTAGGCAGCACTTTATTCATTCGAAATCACCGCCAATTATCCCTAAACAGTGTTGGAGCGGCCTATCTTGAAACGGTACATGAAGCCCTTGATCGTCTGGATACTGTGACAGATCAACTGTTTCCCGACAGGCCAGGCCAGACCGTTACGATACGCTGCACGTCCAGTATTGCTATGCTCTGGTTGGCACCACAGATCGGTGCCTTTAAAATCAACCACCCCGAGATTGACTTGCGCATTCAAACCCTTGATTCAGAACATAAAACGGGACAAGAAATGGGAACTGATCTCGAGATATTTATATCGAACACAGATGTCACGGATGCGCAAACCGACATGCTTTTGACGTCAACGATCACACCCGTCGCATCGCCGGAATTACTTGCAAGAAAGCCTGCACCGGAAACCCCTCAGGATATTCAATCGTTTGAACTGATCCACGTGGTCGGATATGATGATGACTGGTACAAATGGTTTCGCAAACATGGTTTGAAAGACATTGTAGTGCCGCGTGGACTTATGGTGGATGGTTCACTGATAGCCCTTGAAACCGCGTTGCACGGTGACGGCATTGTGTTGGGCAGACGGCCCTTTATAGATCACTATCTAGCATCCGGGCAGTTGGTTGAGGTTTATACAAAACCACATTCTCTTTCAGCCAATTATTACTTAAGACGCTCATCGGCAAAAACGGGACAACGTTCAAAAGACCGTGTCGTTCACTGGCTGATGCAAATGGCAGGGAATGATGGCGCTATATAACTAGAGATAAACCGGCAACACTCATTGTATTTTATCTGCACGCAGTGGACAGGACAGATAAACACCAAACTCTTGCCCCACATCGCAACTGACACGGGCGTGAACCTTGCCTTGACGATCCAGAAACCGTTGATTGTCTTCGACAGGAAAAATACCTTCGTGCCAGATATTTGGATGGATATACAATCCTCGGCTGCCATCACACCAAAAGGCCACGACTTTTTCAGGTGACAGATCATCGCCGGGCAGTGCCACAGGTACAATAAACGGTTTGTTGTCCAATGGGAAAAACAACTGCCCTCCATCAGGATGGTAGTTCATGTGCCATAACAAGACTTGATCGCGCGGCGTTGTTTTTGTGGTAGCCGAAGCTTTTTGAGGATCAGCACTCCAGCCCAAAACGTAGTTACCGTTCACAGCTTCATTGGCACCATAAAGGACATCGCCCTTCCAATCACCATGGAAAATACCTTCAACAAAGCCGCCTTCATCGCCCGTACCCGCATCAATCGGGCGCCAATCAGGTGCAGGCCAACGGACGATCTCAATATCAAACGTATCAGGATCATCCACTAGACAGCCATACTCTTTCACAGTTTCATCCGTTGCACGGATCAATGGCACTTCATGCCAAGGCAGCGATGGTTTTTCACTGGCCTCGAAAATATATTCCGGTGCATTCATTAAACAGCCCTTTCAAAATGAGCATCAACTATGCGCTGAACCATCGGTGCATAATGCGAAAACGGCTTTGTTTCAAGATCGTCGCGCTTACCAGCCTCATCGTAATACCTGACTTTTACGATTTCTTTTAGGTTGGGGTTCTTTTCAAATTCTGTAACTTCTTCAGCACTCATCGGCCCGCCCTGAAGATTAAGCGAATGGACAGAAGCATCCGACAGCCGTTTGAAATATTCTGGCTTGGCTGCACATAGGTAACGCTTTGCAGCAACGTGATAACGCACGCAATCGGTTACCAGTATTGGGAAAAACTGCTCCAGCACCTCTGCACCTGCTTCTTCGTGAAACTTGTCCTTGGTGTCATCCATCGAAAACGTACCGAATTCACTGGTAAAATGACCAATATCGTGCAGCAATGCAGATACGATGATGATTTCAGGTTCACCCGCCTGTTCGGCGAAATGTGCGCCTTGCAACATGTGTTCCGCCATCGTGACAGGCTCACCCAAATACTCCTCACCGCCACCGCGCTCGAAAATATTGCCCAGAAAGTCAACTATGTTGTCGCGTGATAACGTATTGAAGTCTGGTTTGCCCATTATGCGGCCTCAAGTTTTGTGATTCTAGGTCTACAAGTGTGGATAGTAGACCATTTTTATCAGCTTAACAGTCTTGGAACCAACGTATTTCTATACCTGAATAGGTTTTACGCGCATGCAGTTCACGGGTGTTGTCGACGATGAAGCATTCGCCTTACAGCACCGCCACTTATATCTCACCATGTAATTCCAGCATTAAACACTATGCTACAAATTCAACGGGCCTTAAATTGGAAGTTTCGTAACGTTTACAATTAGTTGAATAGCTGTCCCGGTTGGGACACAAGCGTATATTTTCAGCAAACCAGTTCGGCTAGCTTTAACCGCTGTATTTTCCCTGATGCCCCCTTTGGCAATTCTGCAAGCAGATAAACGAAATCAGGGGACTTGAATTTCCCTAGCTTAGTTTCGCAAAGAGCTATTAGGTCGTCACTTGTGGCCTCACTGCCTGCGCATAATCTGACAGCCGCTTCTACCCTTTGGCCATAGGTTTTGCAGGGACGTGCAAATGCTGCGGCCTCAACCACATCCTTATGACAATAAAGTGCATCATCAATTTCGCGTGGCGCAATATTTTCGCCGCCTTTTATAATCAACTCTTTTAGACGGCCCGTCACAAAGACATAGCCGTCATCGTCAATATATCCGATATCACCTGTGCGCAGCCAGCCATCTTTGGTGAACGTGGATTTTGTGGCCTCTTCGTTATCCAAGTATTCCAGTAATACATTCGGGCCACGCACAGCCAGTTCACCTATGATACCTGCGTTTACAGTTTTTTGTTCATGATCAAGAATAGCGACCTGATTTCCATACGCCTTGCCCGGAGAACCAATTTTGCGCACTTCCGGTGGCAGCGGATTTGATAGGATTTGTGCTGCCGTTTCGGTTAATCCCATTGTTTCAATGACCGGGATGCCAAATTTCTCTTCGAACATTTTCTGCGTTTCCGGAGCCAGCGGTGCAGAGGCAGATCGACCGAACCGTATCCGTTTTTTAGATTCTTCGCTTGGGGTTTGATCGCTGTGCAATAGGTGTGAAATTATTGTCGGGACAATCGAAAACCATGTAACTTTTTGCGCGTCACAATCATCCCAAAAAGTGCTGTTTGAAAATTTAGACGCAATGGCCACTGTTCCGCCCGAAATCATAGGGGCCATCAGTGTGACACAAAGCCCATTGATGTGAAAAAATGGCAAAACACACATAGCACGGTCATTATGCTTTAAATTATGCGCAACAGCCGTTGTCCAACCACCGGCAAGCAGGCTTGACTGTGTATGGACCACACCTTTGGGCAACCCTGTTGTCCCGGAAGTATACATCAATAATGCGTGGTCAGTTTCTGTAACATCATGCAATTCAATATCGCGAAGTTTGGGGGAACCTGGAAATAAGATCTCCGTGTCAGCAGGGATCGTACAAGGGCGTGCATCTGTTTCTAAAAGCGCATTGGTAAAGACGTTAGTTTGGCTTTTCCCAAGGAAAACATACCGGCATTTGCTGTGGCTAATCGCATGCGCCATTGCAGTGGGACCTGCGGCCAAGTTTAGTGGCGTGGCCCGAAACCCACCGTATAGAATGCCATATAGACAAATAATTGCGTTACGGCTGTTTGGTTTGCACAAAGCAACACTTTCACCCTTGGCAATACCAAGTGATGTCAACTTTAGCGCGATGTCTTTAGCGGATTTGCGCAATTCAGCCCATGTTAAATCACTACCATCCGTCAAAAAATGATGGCTGATAACATCAGGTGTCTGATCTGCATGAAAATCAATCCAGTCGCGCACTGTGCCTTTTGGTGGATTATTTGTGTCAAAAATCACTTCCCGGCAACCTTCCAATAGTCTGAAAAAACTTCATCCACGGAGGGCTCGTTAGTCGGGATTTCCCGCACAACTTTTGTTATGTTCAGGAAATGCTTCCAATGCAGATTTTCATCAATAGAATTGCCCCCCCAGCTACCGCACCCCATTGACAGGGAAAACGGCAAGCCATTGTTGAATGATCCACCAGTGGCAAAACAATGGGCTTGGTTTACAATCACACGGCAGGTTGGCAGGGTATGTCCCATTTCCACTGCACGAGCAGGTAAGCCGGTATGGATGCCTACCGAATGGCCCGCTCCATAATGGTTTAGCATGTTGGCAGCAATTTTCGTGGCTTCTGCAAAATCTGAGGCACGGTAAAGGGCTGCAACCCGTGATAGCTTTTCGCCTGATAACGGGTAATCCGGGCCGATCCCTTTGGTTTCGACACATATGAATTTTGTACTGGTAGGAACCTTGTCTTCCAATGCCAAAGTCTGAATTAGAACATCTGCATCCTGTGCAATGGCATTTTTGGCCAAATGCCCTTTTTGCCAAAGCCGCCCAACTATATGGGGCTCCAGATCTGTACCTACAGTTGTTCCCCCAATTTTTGCAAGCTCGGCGACAAAAGCATCATATACGCTATCGACAACAATCAGTGAATTTTCAGAGGAACACGACGTTGCATTGTCAAATGTTTTGGACGCGGCAATTTTTGCCGCCGCTGCCGCAAGATCGGCGGTTTCATCAATAATCACGGTGACATTACCGGCACCGACACCAATGGCCGGTGTGCCACTTGTATAAGCGCGGCGCACATTGTTTTGGCTACCGGTCACAACAACCAAATCTGTGATCTCAAGCATGCGCTGGGTTTTGTCTTTTGTGCCGGGGGCAGGGATCATTTGAACCAAATCATGGTCAACCCCGATTTTGTCAAACTCGGCATGGATATAACCGATCAAACGTTTACACCCTGCAATCCCTTTGGGAGAGGGTGAAAGAACAATCGCGTTTCCGCATTTTATTGCATTTATGATATTGTTTGCAGGCGTTGCAATCGGGTTTGTTGACGGAACAACAGCACCGATCACCCCGATAGGTCTAGCTATTTCGGTGATGCCAGTAGCTGGATCGTCTGAAATAATTCCAAAAGTTTTAGCCTTTAAGACATCACGAAGTAATCCCAGAGTTTTGCGGTGGTTTTTCGTGATCTTATCCGGAACGTTGCCTAAACCGGTTGTTTGCACTGCCAGTTCAGCCATTTCACGATTGCGATCAGGTTGCATAATCGCCCAACCCACAGCCAATGCAGCTTGATCATAGCGGTTCTGACAGGCACCGTTTTCAAATTTTGCCTGTGCTTTACGTGCATTGGCAACAATTTGATCAACGATCTGTGTATCATTTTGCTCAGACATTGTTTTTCCTTGAAGTAACCCCAGGGCAAGAGGTTTCCTGCCCTGAGTGTTTATTTACAGGCCTTTTAGAAGCTCTTCCAGTGTAGCTTGACGTGCAGCCCACATTGCTTTGACCTCATCACGTGTCATAATATGCATCGGTGAACCACCTGCCTTCATGCGTTTTGCAACGCGTTTGTTCTTGAACATCTCGGGCACTGTTGCCGCAAGTTTATCGATCACATCTTGCGGCGTTCCTTTTGGCACCATGATGCCGCGGAAATTCACGGATGCATTATCCACGTCAAGGCCCTGTTCCTTCATTGTCGGAACGTCAGGCAGGAATGTGCTGCGCTCAAGATCGGCAATACCCAATATTTTAATATTACCGGCTGCGGCTGCGCGAAATGCATCTGACAGATTGTTTACGCCCCCCAGAACATCACCGGCGATAACCGCTTTCATTGCCGCAGCACCACCACCTTTGGTTGGGATATATGCCATCTTAACACCTGCGGCTTGTTCGATTTGCAATGCTGCAATATGGTGACCAACAAACAGACCGGCACCAGAGAATGTAAGCTTACCCGGATTGGCTTTTGCGAAGGCAACAACGTCGGCCATAGAGTTGAATTCGCTATCTTTACCAACGATAAATACAGCTGGATCAGCACCCCAGTTTGCAATAGGTTCAAAGCTGTCAGTGCTATAATCAACACCGCCTTTTATTGACTGAGCGATAAAATGCGGAACGTTGTAAGCCGCAAGAGTGTACCCATCTTTATCGGCTTCACCGCTAAACCAGTTCCAACCAACACGGCCACCCGCACCCGGTTTGTTGATGATTGCAATAGGCATACCCAATGCATCTTCATTGCCAGCTGTCATTGTTACGATGCGTGCTTGGAAATCAGTCGCACCGCCTGCACCATATGACACCATCATTAAAATAGGGCGCTCAGGATAATTGCCTGCGTAAGCTGTTCCCGTTAAGCCCATAAGCGAAACCGCTAAGGCTGCTAGTATTTTCTTCATAAGGTTCTCCTCCCTTGGTTTAGGTCAATTTATGACCCTTAAATAAACATCCCTCGCGGTGTGTAGACTTGTAAGACTAATGCGAAGAGTGCATACATTATTGTGATAAAACCGACTGTGATGATCACACGTTTTATCCACGTTTTTGGTTCGTTGTTCGATGCCGGATCATAAAAAGACAACAGCATGAAAAAAGCAATTGTTCCGGATACATAAAAGCCCAGTGCTTTTGCAGCCCAAAAGATATAAATACCTGCAATTACAATACCCGGTGCCATATTCTTTGCAGCTTGCAGCGACAGGCCGTTTCCGGTTTTAGTTCTGCCCAATAGTGCTTTTATGAATGTCCAAATTGCAAGTGTCATGAATATCGTTGCAATTACCCGTGGGAATAAAAATGCTTCAGCTGGTTTTTGCGTATAGCTTATCCAGCATACCCAAACTGCGATTACTGCGATGACGCCAGATGATATTCTGTGCTGTAGATAATTCATTATGCGTCCTCTCGTGTTGATAGCTCTGACCAAGCGGAATAGGCGATAGAAACGACCGCCACTGCGATGAGCAACATGTTCAATCCACCTGTGAAGAAATATGTGAAAGCACCGTTTTGAGCGTTTGCAATCATAGAGCCCTGCACAAAGTTAGATTCTGCAATAGGCCCAAGAATAAGACCAAGTACCAGTGGTGCTGCAGTAAATCCAAACCGCTCCAGGAAATACATCATGCAGCCCAATACAGCCATTACATAGACATCACCCATTGATTGCTGCACAGCATATGAGCCGAATACGGCTAATCCTAACACGGTTGCAGCCATAACCGATTGTGGAACCTGTGAGACGCGTGCAGCAAAGGATGCAATGTAAATGCCAAAGATGCACATCAGCACTTGGCCGATTAGCATTGAATTAATGAAAGGCCATACAACATCGGGGTGGTTTTCAAATAGATCAGTACCCGGGAATATCCCATGGATCAATAAACCACCCAATAAGACCGCTGCTGTTGGGCTGCCCGGGATTGAAAGCGTCAGTAACGGTACCAAAGAAGGGCCGACCATTGCATTATTTGCCGCTTCAGCGGCAATAATGCCTTCAGAATGACCGGTGCCGAACTTTGCCCTTTCGGGTGAAAATTTCCGAGCTTGATCATAGGCAACCAAACCGGCGATTTGCCCGCCAACGCCCGGAATAAGCCCAATGATAGAGCCGGTTATAGTACCAACCACCAATGCAATTTTGCGTGAAAGAACTTCTTTGATAGCAGCGCCAATTGGATGTTTCTTAACCTTTATCTGTTCAACGCTCGTATCAAAACGCCCCTTGGCAAACATGGTAATGACTTGCGGAATTGCGAAAAGGCCGATCAGGGCGGGGATGATATTTACACCTCCTCCCAATGATGGGTGAAATACGAAACGTTTAACACCTAACATGTCGTCGAACCCAATCGTGGCAAGCCACATTCCGATACAGCCTGAGAGTAGTCCTTTGACAACTGAATTGGAATCGAGTGACCCGATTACTGTAACCCCCAGGATTGCAAGCCAGAACAGATGTGATGGGCCAAATGCCAATGCCCATTGGGCTAGAACAGGCGTTAGAAAAATCAACAATATGACCCCGAACACACCACCAATAAGAGAAGATATGAACGACAACTGCAGGGCTTTTGCCCCATCGCCCTTTTGTGCCATCGTGTGGCCGTCAAGCGTGGTTGCTATATTTGCAGGTGCTCCCGGGATTTTTAATAAAATAGCCGAAACGGCCCCGCCCGCCACTGTTGATGTGTACGCGGCACCTAATAGAATTAACCCGTGTACTGCGGTTAAGTGGAATGTGAACGGGATTAATAGTGCAACAGCCATTGTCGGCGATAAGCCCGGTGTTGCGCCTAAAATAAGCCCGCCAATCGTACCACCGATTAGAAGTAACATCGAAACAGGTGTGAATACCTCACCAAAATAGTAGATAAATTCCATCGATATTCCCCCTTTGATTCTTAAGCTAATGAATGAAAATAGTAATGCAAACGTTTTCATTTTGTGCTAAATAGGACTATGAAAACTAAAAAATACGCAGATATTATTGATGTTGCCAACCACGCTGGTGTATCCCCAGCAACGGTTTCTCGTTGCTTTAACCATCCCGACATGGTGCGACCCGATACGCGAAAGCAAATCCAAATAGCTGTTGAACAGACCGGATACATTCGAAATCGTGCAGCACAGGCAATCCACGGCAGACGCAGTGGAACTGTTGGTCTGATTGTTCCGACCTTAGACAATGCAATTTTTTCAAACCTCATTCAGGCGTTCACCGAACAACTTAATGCCAATGGATTTACGATGCTGGTTGCCACCCATGGATATGATTTGGATCGGGAATATAAACTTCTAAGATCATTGTTGGAGCACCGTGTCGAAGGCATTGGCCTGATAGGCTTGGATCACAAAGAAGAAACTTACGCGTTGATTGAGCGGCGCGAAACGCCAAGTGTGGCGATGTGGAATTACCGCCCGGATACACGCATTTCGTGTGTCGGTGCTGACAATATTGAGGCAGGCAAACTGATTGCCCAACATATTCTGGATCTTGGACATAAACGCATTGCACTGGCATTTCCTGATACGCACGAAAATGACCGCGCTGCCAGCAGGTTGACAGGTGTATTGGATGTTTTGAAAAAAGCGGATATTCAAGTTCCAGCGGATTGGCGACTGAACACCACATATTCAATAAGAAATGCACGTGAAGTCAGTGTTGATTTGCTGTCATCACATGATAGGCCAACTGCAATTATCGCTGGAAATGATGTCATTGCACAAGGTGTGATTTATGCCGCCCAATCATTGGGAATGAATGTTCCCGGAGACGTTTCTGTTGCAGGCATAGGTGATTTTTCCGGATCTGCACATTTGTTACCAAGTCTGACGACCATTAAGCTTCGGTCAAACAAAGTCGGGCGAAGTGCGGCGTTGATTTTAGATGAGTTGATTAATGATCGTGAGAATAAAAATATTCACCGGCTTGATATTAAAGTTGAATTGATGATGCGAGAAAGCACATCAAAACTATGACGTTATTGAGTAGTTCCTAGTCTACTAAACGCCTTGTGTGTTCATAAATTGCTGCCTGTCGTGCAAACGGTTATGACAAAATCGTTTAGTCGCATTGTTTTGAATATATACTTTGTATTTTCAATGATCATTTCGAAAATTTCTGCATTATCAACATCTTTAAATGATTGTATCATTTCGTTTGGTATTGCGTATTTTTTCAATGGAGGGCTTGCTTTAATATATGCCTCGAACACAGTCCAGAGAGTGTACTGATCATTTAGCTTTGAGGGGATATTCACACAGGAGTTTTGTTTAAGACTATTTAATATCTTAACCATATCTCGGTTTGTATTGATTGCTTCGATGTCGATACCAATTGGGCCATGGTCGGATAAAGCTGCAACCACGATATCATGACTATGGCTTATGCTGCCGTATATTGAAGTTTGGTATGTTTGATGACTTAGAATTAGGCCAGAGTCTTTATGGCTATTGATTGCCCACTCATCTGTGTGTGTTTTCGTTTGAAGTGATAATAGACCACGCAGCAGACAACGGCCTAACAAGCTTTGTTGTTGCCGATGCAAACGTTTGAATTTTTTACAGTAAAGTTGGTCTTTCTCTGTCGCAATTTGAGACATTATTTGCTGTGTTAAAGGTGATGAAACATTACCGTGTATTAATGCTAACATTTTTAGGTTGTCTCATTTAAAGCAAGTTGACATATAGTTTATTAGTCTAAATTGAAATTGAAATATACGAAAGTCTTAGAATATGAAAAAAATTAACTTAACGTTCATTACGGTTTTTCTAACAATTGCATTAGCGGGTTTTAGCGTAAATGCAGCCCCAATATACAATGTTACGGATCACCCGATTTCAGTATCTACTCATCATTTATCACAATCAAAAATCGCTAATGTTATAATTGGAGCAGGTTTAAAACGCGGATGGAAAATGCAAAAAACCGGCAGTTCCACGATACGCGCTCGATTGGATTTACGTAGTCATGTTGCTGTCGTTGACATCCAGTTTAATAAAAAGGTTTATAACATCACCTATAATTCCAGTAAAAACCTGAAATACAGAGAAGGTAACATCCATAGAAATTACAATAATTGGATAAAAAACCTTGAGAAAGATATTGCTGTCGCTTTGCATGAAGCTGCAACACGATAAGATGATGCACAGACATAGCTGCAAGGTGTGATGTTTAATTTTTCGATATTATCATGGTCAGCGTGGGCGCCGGGTGTTGATACAGAAGATAAATGGCGGCAATGGGCGCAGGGTGATCTTTCGTTTGTTGACGGGGAATTGCCTGATGTGACCGATATTCCAATGATGTTACGGCGCCGCCTTGGACGCCTTGGACGTATGGTCATGCGTAATGCGAGTGATATTGATAAGTGTTACAGCCCGCATTTGGTGTTTTCGTCACGTTACGGGGATAGCAGACAGACGGCAGTTCTTATGCAAGATTTAGCAAACAAAGAACCACTATCACCAGCAAAATTCAGTGTTTCGGTTCACAATGCGCTTGCCGGGCTTTTATCTATTCAATCTAAGAATGATGCACCACACACTGCGATCGCTGCAGGTAAGAACAGTTTCTTTCACGCCTTGCTAGAGGCGCAAGCCATACTTTATGAAGATCCAAAGCGTGAAGTTTTGCTTATACATTATGATGAACCATTGCCTGAGTTTTATGAACCATTTGTCGATATTGACATTCCTGCCGCATCTCTTGCTTTATTATTGACCGGGGTTGAGGGCGCGAGTGGTGTTAAAATGGAACTGACACATGATGCTATGCAGCCACTGATTGGCCTAGAAGACAGCGCCTTAACCTTTATTCGTTTTTTGGTGGGTGAACTAGATGCGTGGCATTGGCCGATGGGTGGGAAGCTTTGGAAATGCACGCAATATGTTGCATAGAATTTATTATTTATGGCGTGTGTTTGCAACGGGATTGGCATTTTTGATATTTGGGTTAGGTGGATTAATCCTTACATTTATTGCCTTTCCTATTTTAGTTCTGATCTCGCGCGACAAAGAGCTTCGCCAATTTCGCGTGCAGGGGTTGGTGTATTATCTATTTAAGTTTTTTATTGGTTTCCTCACTTTTCTACGTCTAATCAAAGTGACTGTTATTGGGCGTGAACGACTGTTGTCCTGTCGGGGGAATCTGATCATAGCAAACCATCCTTCACTACTGGATGTTGTTGTTCTCATGTCCCTCATGCCGAAACTGCAATGTATTGTTAAAAGTGCCCTTTGGAATAACCGCTTTATAGGAGGTGTTGTTCATGCTGCAAATTATATTCGAAATGATGGCGAACCAGAAGAAATTATCAATCAGTGTACGCAGATACTGCAAGCAGGCCAAAATGTTATGCTTTTCCCGGAAGGTACACGAACTGAACCTGGAAGTGATGTTAAATTCAAACGCGGTGCTGCTAATATTGCTCTCGGGGCAGGGGCGAATATTCAATTGGTTAAAATAAGTCTAACCCCAACAACATTAACGAAAGGTGCCCCGTGGTACCGTGTTGCCCCAACGTGCGTTAAAATTATAATTACTGTTGAGGACTGTCTGGACATATCACAGTATTTATTGCAGGAGACGAGAAGCATCGCTGCAAGAGAACTTACGCGAGAATTAGAAAAATATTTTATTGGAAAATAATAATATGGATGATCTTGAACTTGAAATTAAACAGCTGATTATCTCTTCACTGGATCTTGAGGATATTTCTTCAGAAGAGATTGTAAGTAATGAAGCACTATTTACAGAAGGGCTGGGTTTGGATTCGATTGATGCACTAGAGCTAGGTATGGCAATTCAAAGAAAATATAATGTAAAAATTGACGCGCAGGACAAAGATGTAAAGTCGCATTTTTCATCCGTAAGCAATCTAGCCAAGTTCATCTCCAGTTCATCGAAGGAGAAAAGCAATGTTGACGCGTGATGAGGTATTGGTGAACCTCACAAACTTGCTGGAAACTCTATTTGAGGCATCAAGAGAGGATATCCACCTGGAAGCGAAGCTTTACGAAGATTTGGATCTGGACAGCATTGATGCGGTTGATCTTGCAATTAAATTACAAGAAATGACTGGTAGAAAAATCCCCCCGGAAAAGTTCAAAGAAGTCAGAACTGTTGGTGATATCGTCGATCAGGTGTGTGATCTTGTTACAGTGGGCGCCTAACGTTTATGGTATAATCCTTACTTTAGTCGGAATTGCTTATCCGGCCATTGTGTATTTTGGTTTGAATTATTTTCCACCATATATTATCGGATTTTTCCTTATAGCTATTATCATTTTACGCCTATTGATTGGTAAGGCTGCACAAATTAAATGGCCTGAAATTATGGTCCTTGTGTGCAGCTTACTGTTGATCGTTATTCTTTTGCCATTAAATGACCAGCTTGCAATAAAAATATATCCATTAACAATAAGTTTTGGTTTTGCTCTGATCTTCATATATTCGCTGTTTTACCCTCCGAATATCATCGAACGATTTGCGCGCATCGTGGAGCCTGAATTAAATGCAAACGGCGTAAAATATACTCAAAAAGTTACTGTATTCTGGGTTATGTTTTTTATATTAAATGGGTGCGTATCTATATGGACTGCACTTTACTGCGATATCTATATCTGGACGTTATACAACGGTTTTATTTCTTATGTTTTGATAGGCATATTGTTTGCTGGTGAATTCGTTATCCGTCAATTTGTGAAGCAAAACCATGTCGGTGAAGTTTAATGTTTTTGCCAATTTCCAAACTTATATCGCAAGGCCGCAAAGCTGAGCATGTGGTTGCTTATAGAGGTAAGCAGAGTTTGACATTTAACACATTCAAAAAAGATGTGCAGATGCTTGTTGATAAATTACCAGCAACAGATGGTTTGTCGTTCGCTCTCGTAGCAAAAGATAGTTATACATTTGCTGTTAGTTTTTTTGCCTTGTTGCATGCAAGATGTTCGCTCATTTTACCATCTAACAACCAACCAGACACGATACGATTACTAAAATCGCAAGGTTTGAATTTATTGATAGATGGAGAAATTGAATTAAATAATGATGGTGAAAATATAAAGAACACAGCTGTCGACACCCCATTCTATAAGTTGAATGCTGAAACCTGCGGTATAGATTTTTATACGTCAGGTTCAACAGGTGAGCCCAAGAAAGTTCATAAAACACTTCAACAACTGGAAGCCGAGGTATCGGTTCTAGAAGAGCTTTTTGGGGAAAAGCTTACCTCCAGCATAACAGTGTCTACAGTTACTCATCAGCATATCTATGGGCTTCTTTTTAAGGTTTTGTGGCCGGTATGTGCAGGGCGGCCATTTGTTGTAGAAACATTTGCATACTGGGAAACCCTTACATCAAGAATGCATCAAAAATATTGCATAGTTTCCAGCCCTGCGCATTTAGAAAGATATCCGGATGGCTTTGAGGTTGATAAGAAAAATGCGCCGGATGTCGTGTTTTGCTCTGGCGGGCCATTATCATTTAAAGCAGCAAAAGAAACAGAAGTTCGGTTAGGAACTCTTCCTGTAGAAGTCTTTGGCAGTACGGAAACAGGCGGTATCGCCCATCGACAACAATTGGTTGAAAATAATACGTGGACACCATTTAATGTAGTCAAGTTGGATGAAATCGGTGGTGTTTTACAAGTGCAATCGCCCTATTTAGATACAGATGAATGGCATTCGACGAATGATCTTGTTAGCTTTGCAAAAAAGGTTCAATTTCAATTGCTTGGGCGCAATGACCGAATTGTAAAGGTTGAAGGAAAGCGTGTATCTTTGCCAGAGATTGAAGGCGTATTAATAAATCATGACTGGGTAGAGGATGCCGCAGCCCTGATTTTAGATGACGCTCGGAAATCACTGGTTTGTGTTGCGGTTTTAAACCAATCGGGCGAGGAAGAGAGGAAACGATATGGTGATTTCCGCTTTAAACAGAAAATACGCACAGAATTACACAGTAGTTTTGAACTTGTAACACTTCCCATACGGTGGCGTTTTGTGAAGCAGATACCACAAAACCCGCAAGGGAAGCGTTTACATCAAGTTTTATCTTCATTATTTAAATAAGTTAAGATATCGAATTCTAATTGTAGTAATTCAATAAATTCTATTTGGCGAAATATAATGATGACGTGGCAAACGAGTCAAACTGACCCAAAGGTTTTGCAAGAAATAATAGCTCACCCGAAAATTACCCTATTGTTGCAAATGACACCGTCGCTATTTCAATTCCAAGGCCATTTTCCTGATGAACCGATATTGCCGGGTGTTGCCCAATTGGATTGGGCTGTTCGATATGCAAAGTATTATTTTGATACGTCTTTATCCGTTCAAGATATCTCGCAGTTAAAGTTCCGTCGGTTTATATCCCCGGATATGGAAATGTCGTTGATATTAGATTATGACCAACCCAATTCGAGTATCTTGTTCAAATACCAAGATGAAAACGAAGAGTTTTCCTCTGGGCGAATTCGGTTGGGGAAAATATGAATTTTTGCCCATGCGCAATCGTACCCAGTTACAATCACAATACCGCAGTGGGTCAAGTTATAGATCAGCTGCGCGCACAAAACTTACCCGTTCTTATAATTGATGATGGTAGTGATAGCCCCACAAAAGAAGTTTTGGCAAAATTCAATGACCCAGATAATGACGTGCAGGTTCATAGGTTGGAAATCAATCACGGGAAAGGTGGGGCGGTAAGCTATGGCCTTAAGTTAGCATACGATCTTGGCTATACGCACGGTATTCAACTTGATGCCGATGGCCAGCATGAGACGAATGCTTTACCGGCATTACTAAACCTTGCCAAAAGCCACCCGGATTGTTTGATCAGCGGGAAACCGATATATGATGAAACAGTTCCAAAATCACGAAAGATCGGGCGTTGGTTAACACATGTTTGGGTGTGGATTGAAACACTGTCGTTTCAAATCTCAGACAGTATGTGTGGATATAGGGTCTATCCATTAGCTGCTTGCCATAAGTTACTGGACCAAAACAAAATTGGTCAGCGTATGGACTTTGATATTGAGATTATGGTGCGCTTATTCTGGCAAGGGGTGCCGGTTATTATGACGCCTGTGCGGGTTAATTACCCTGTAGACAACATATCGAATTTTCATGTTTTGCGGGACAATTGGCATATTACAAAAATGCATACCCGGCTGGTTTTTACCATGTTGTTGAACTTGCCGAAAATTCTGCGAAACCGTCCACGCAAAGTTTCGCCCGCAACACATTGGGCTGGCTTAGATGAGAGGGGAATGTCATGGGGTTTGAGCATTATGGCGTTTATCTATCATCTGCTTGGGCGAAAAATATGCTTTTATGCAATGCAGCCGATTTTGGTGTATTTTTTTCTAACAGGGCGAAAGCAACGCGCAGCCTCATTGGATTACTTAAAGCGTATAGGGCGGGTTGTTACGCCGAAAATTAATGCGAATTGGTGGCAAAGTTTCCTGCATTTCAGACATTTTGCGCAAATGGCATTAGATAAGTTCTCTGCATGGATGGGGGATGTGTCTTTGGCAGATTTGATAATCGTAAACGAAGCGGAAATGGACGCGGTTATCAGTAGCAGAAAAGGTGTTGTCGTTTTTGCTTCACATCTTGGAAATATTGAAATTTGTAGAGCTTTGGCGCGTAAACGAAGTGGCGTGAAGATCACTGTTTTGACACACACAAAACACGCTGTGCATTTTAACCAGCTTCTGGCGAAATACAGCCCGGACGCGATTGTCGATATGCTTCAAGTATCAGATCTAGGACCCGCAACGGCAATTGAGTTGCAAGATAGGTTGGCGAATGGCGAGTGGATTGTAATCGCCGGAGATCGCACACCTGTATCAGATTCAAAACGCGTATCAGAGATTGAATTTATTGGTGATAAAGCACTATTCGGTCAAGGGAGTGTAATACTCGCAGCACTTTTAAAAGCACCTGTTTACATGATGTTATGTATGAAAGATGGGTCTAAATACCAAGTTATTTTTGAAAAACTATCAGACCAAATAACACTACCACGTAAATATCGTGAAGCTGCAATTAAAAACGCCCTATCTATATACGTGGCCTTTTTGGAACGGTTTTGCAAAAAACACCCATATCAATGGTTTAACTTTTTCGAGTTTTGGATTACGGGCAAGTGACAACCCTATAGCCATTTCTAATTTATTGTGAGCATATTTTATGTTAAAAATTCCAAGTATTGTTTTTGGTGAAGAAGAACTAACAATAGATGATATTTATGATGTCGCAAAAAAGCGTAAGCATTGCCAAGTATCGTCATCACAAACTTTTACCGATAAAATCTCAAAGGGGTCTCAGTTTCTTGATGATCTTTTAGCAAAAGACGGTGTCATTTACGGCGTCACAACCGGATATGGCGATAGTTGTACACGGGCGGTACCCTTGGAACAGGCATATGAATTGCCAATTCATTTATCACGATTCCATGGCTGCGGTTTGGGTAACATTTTGGAACCCGAAATAACACGTTCAGTCCTCGCTGTTCGGTTGGCTTCGCTGTGTCGTGGCGCATCCGGCGTCAGCATGGATTTGATTAATCTATTATCGACGTTGTTGGATCATGATATTCTGCCTGTAATCCCAGAAGAGGGATCGGTAGGTGCCAGCGGTGATTTAACGCCATTGTCCTATGTCGCAGCGGTTTTGATTGGTGAAAGAGAAGTGCTCTATCAGGGTGAACGCCGCCCAACTATGGATGTGTTCAATACGCTGAATATTAAACCTCTCGTTATGCGCCCCAAAGAGGCCTTGGCGATCATGAATGGTACGGCCGTAATGACTGGGTTAGCGGTTTTTGCCTACCAACGTGCAGATTATTTGGCAAAATTGGCATCTCGACTTACGGCTATGACAAGTATAGCGATAATGGGAAACCCCGAGCATTTCGATGCAACACTATTTGCTGCCAAACCGCATCCGGGGCAAAATCTAATCGCAGAGCGAGTGCGCAACGATTTAGGTGGCAGTCAGGCGAAAATGCCTCTGGTTCGATTGCAAGACCGCTATTCTATACGTTGTGCCCCCCATGTTATCGGTGTGTTGCAAGACATGTTGCCAATTTTCAAACAGATTATTGAAACAGAACTTAACAGCGCCAACGACAATCCGATTATTGATGCGGACGAAGGTCGGGTGATCCATGGCGGCCATTTTTATGGTGGCCATATAGCTTTTGTCATGGATAGTATGAAAAATATCGTAGCAAATATTGCAGATTTAATAGATCGACAAATGGCTCTGTTGGTTGATGTTAAATTTAACAACGGATTACCATCTAACCTGTCAGGGGCATTGGGTGATCGTATGCCATTAAATCATGGTTTGAAAGCTGTGCAAATCGGGGTTTCGGCTTGGACAGCAGAGGCTTTGAAAAATACTATGCCCGCAAGCGTATTTTCGCGTTCAACGGAGTGTCATAACCAAGATAAAGTCAGCATGGGAACTATTGCTGCCCGTGATTGTCTGCGCAATCTGGACTTAACAGACCAAGTGGTGTCCGGTCATTTGATTGCAGTGTGCCAAGCTTTGCGTCTAAGGCACCGTAGTGGCGAGTGCCTAATTGACGATCTAACGCCGGTAGTTCGCAATTTCCAAGAAAATCTGCAGAACTGCATTCCATTTATCAACGAAGACGAACCGCTTGAGAGTACATTACGATATCTGATGGATAAAATTCGTGATCAATCATGGCCACTTTACGACGTGCAGAATTGAAAGATTGCGATATGATTTCTGTGTCTATTCCAATCAAAATACAGTTTTATCACCTAGATCCTATGGGTATCGTATGGCATGGGAAATATCTTGAATATTTCGAACAAGCGCGCTGCGAATTACTTGATAAAATTGGATATAATTACAATGAGATGCATAACTCAGGTTATGTTTGGCCTATCGTTGACGTGCATCTGAAATATGTTCGGTCAATAAGGTTTTTGCAGGAAGTTATGGTTACTGCGACATTAATTGAATATGAAAACAGGCTGAAAATTAAATACTTGATAACTGACATAAAGACTGGTGAGAAACTTACAAAAGGGGCAACAATCCAGGTTGCTGTTGATATTGAGACGCAGGAAATGAGTTTCGTATCACCCGAAGTATTACAAAATAAAGTAAGATATTTAATATGCGAATAATATTTGCAATTGCATTGATTGTGATTGCAAACATTGGTTTTGCCGCAGTCATACCGAAAACAGTCGCGTTAAAAAAGGGTGAGGTATTGACTGCAAAATTTAGTCAAGAGCGCCATCTAAAAGGGTTTGGCAGCCCTATCAAATCCAATGGACAGTTTTACCTTTTACCGAAAAAAGCAGTGATATGGTCGACAAAATCCCCATTTGAAAGCCGCTTGACCGTAAATGACAAGGGTATTTTGCAAACGGTAGGTGGGCGAAAGACACTTCGTATACCTGCATCAAAACTCCCTGGTCTTGCAATGTTGCAATCTATTATGGAAGCAACGCTAAAAGGTGGTTGGGAGCAGTTGGAAAGTGAATTCAACACGAAGCCAAAGTTCAATGGCGATAAATGGTCATTATCATTCAAGCCAAACGATGCCGGACAAGTTTCAGCGATTAAAAACATCGAGTTGTCCGGTGATGCATATGTAGAAACAATTGAAATTCAACGCACAAATGGCGACTGGGATATGATATTTTTATCGCAGCATTCCGTTGTCAATGTTTCAACTTTACCAGAGCTTAAAGGATATCTTCGGTGAAGAATGCAGGCTTTGTTCTTTGGGTCAGTTTGATCGTCTTTTCATTCATTGTGATTGGAATAAAACTGTCATCGGGTCTGCCTCTTGAAAACAATATACTGGCCTTGCTTCCAAAACAAACTACAGAAGAAAAGTGGATACACGAAGCCAAAGACATGATGCAAACTCAAGCCTCAAGTCGTATAATAGTCGTTGTTTCAGATGAAGATATTGAGCAAGCACAAAACGCGTCAATGGATTTGCGAAATGCATTAGAACGCGAGGGCTTTATACATCCTTCAAAGGACGGCAGGCGGGAATTATCTGTTCAAGAGGTTGGGCAAGTATATTTTCCATACCGAATGGGCTTGTTGTCAGACCAAGACAGAAAGTTTTTAAAAACTGGTGATGTGAAAAGCGTTTATGAAGACGCAATCGCACAAATGTTTTCTCCATTTGGCATTGCTGACAGTGATTTTATCCAAAGAGATCCGTATTTATTCTTGCCACGATACTTTTCAGAGCTTCCGATTGGTCAGACAAAATATAACATTGTCGCAGGGCTTCCGACTGTTGAAAAAGATGGGGAGTATTCTTTTATTTTGGATATGGAGCTTGTTGGAGAACCGTATTCACCAAAATTTCAAGCGCAGTTCATTCCGTTTTTTAATGAATTTACAATCAGACTGAAAAATAAAAGTCCGAGTATTGATATTAAAAAAATGGGTGCGGTTTTTTATGCAAACCATGCAACGTCCGGTGCAAAAACAGAAGCATCAAGAATAGGTCTGGTCTCCATTGTTGCTATCCTGCTTTTAGCTTTTTTTATCTTCAGGGGATTGCAACCTATCTGGATGTCTTTGTTAGCAATTGTATCAGGCGTTAGTTTTGCTTTAGCCGTTAATTTGATCATTTTTGATAAGATACATTTGATGGCTTTAGTGTTTGGCGCAGGTTTGATGGGTATCTCTGTTGACTATGCGTTTCATTATTGCTGCGAACGATTTTCAGCATCAAATAAAACACCACTGCAACGTATCAATGCCATTCTACCCAGTTTAACTTTAGGGCTAATCAGCTCTGTTATTGGTTTCATGACCCTTGCATTGACACCATTCCCAGGACTGCAACAAATCGCCGTATTTTCAACATCTGGCCTGATCATGTCGTATTTGACCGTTGTTTTTATATTCCCAAAATTGGATCATGGGGCAACCATAGAGTATTCAGCAAAGAAGTTTTGGCTCGTAAATGTATACCAAAAATTATGGAGTAGCGCAGATAATAATACGGCTAAATGGATTGGATTGGCGGTAATATCGGGTGTCGTTTGTATAGGTTATATCCAGCTTGATGTAGACGATGATATCCGGCGTTTGCAAAGCTTGCCGAAAAGTCTTTTGGCTGAAGAAGCTGCAATTAAGCAGCTAACCGGCATTGAAAACGATGCGCAGTTTTATTTGGTAAAAGGGACTACGCAAGAAGATACCTTAATCACAGAAGAAGCATTACGTACCCAACTCGAACATCTAATTGAACAGAACCGACTATCGGATTATACCGCATTGTCGACGTTGGTGCCGTCTGCCGCACGACAACAAGAAAATCGCAAACTGATATCAGATCATTTACTTGGTGATCATCTTAGCGAGTATTTGCAGACTATTGATTTGAACCGCACTGCTGGGTATTCAAATCACAGTGAAGGTTTCTTAACCCTGGAACAGTTGGAAACATTGGGTAGTTTTGCTTCTCTCATGATGTTGCAGATTGAGAAGAGCAAAGACAGTGTCGTTCATTTGATAGCACTAAAAGGGGTTAAAGATGTGCAAAGCCTTGCAATGCTTGGGGCCGTAAACGACCATATTAGGTTTGTTGATCCGGCATATGAAATCAGTAAAGTTTTAACCGATTACCGCCAGCGCGCGCTTGCTTTATTAGCTGTTGCAGGCGTAATTATCTTTGGGTTTCTGAGCTTACGCTACGGTGCCAAAAGGGCACTTATGGTAATTGCAGCCCCAATGCTTGCCGTTGTATTGACCCCGTTTATTATCGCTTTGATGGGTGGAGGCTTTACCTTTTTTAATGCTATGGCATTAATGCTGGTTTTTGCTTTGGGCTTGGATTATGCACTTTTTTGCACAGAAAGCAGCAAAGAAAATTTACATATAAGCCTACTTGCCAACGGTCTATCAGCCCTGTCTACAATCTTTGCTTTTGGTTTATTAGCTTT
>SWCD01011679.1_pt1 | contig 21597 bp, 22 predicted proteins | sample 4693011 | NCBI WGS metagenome assembly SWCD01 (sample SAMN10267278, study PRJNA491770) | bioreactor metagenome | isolation source: DHS bioreactor inoculated with marine | place: Japan: Omine Ridge, Nankai Trough | reverse complement strand
TAAAGCGTGACGGCAAGCCCAAGGACGAGATTGCCGCGCGCGTTGAGGAAATGCTCAAGCTCACGCGGCTGCAACAATTCGCCAAGCGCAAGCCGCATCAGATCTCTGGTGGTCAGCGACAGCGCGTGGCCCTTGCCCGCAGCCTTGCCAAGGCACCCAAGTTGCTCTTGCTTGATGAGCCGCTCGGCGCACTCGATGCCAAGCTGCGTCAGGCGACCCAGTTCGAGCTGATGGACATTCAGGAAAAGACCGGCACCACATTCGTGATCGTGACCCATGATCAGGAAGAGGCCATGACCGTGGCCAGCCGGGTGGCGGTGATGGACAATGGCCGTATCATTCAGGCCGACACGCCCGCCCGCATCTACGAGATGCCCAATTCCGTCTATGTGGCCGATTTCATCGGCGAGGTCACGATCATCCCCGGCACCGCGCGCAAATCCGGTGAAGGGTATGAAATCAGCTATGCCGAGGGCATGGCGCCGCTCTATGCCGAAACCGAGACCGCGTTTGAAAACGGCGAGACCTGCCATATTGCTCTGCGCCCCGAAAAGGTGGCGATCAGTGCTGAAAAACCGGAAGACCGCCGCAATGCCGTGCAGGGCAAGATCATCGACATTGCCTATCTCGGCAATCTCTCGACCTATCACGTGGCCTTGCCTAATGGCCAGATGATCAAGGCACAGACCGCGAATACACGCCGCCTGTCCCGGCGCGGCTTTACTTGGGAAGACACCGTCTGGCTGTCGTGGACCGACACTGCCGCCGTGCTCTTGAAAGGGTAGGGGGATGCGCCGTTTTGCCCTGATATTCCTGCCCTACATCTGGCTGCTGGCGCTCTTTCTGGTGCCCTTTCTGATCGTGATCAAGATCAGCCTGAGCGATATTGCCACCGCTATTCCGCCCTACACACCTACCTTGGATTTCTCGCAAGGGTGGCAGGGCATCAAGGCGTTTTTCAGTGCGCTGGATTTCGAGAACTTCACCTTTCTGACGACTGATGATCTCTATTGGAAATCCTATATTTCCTCGCTTCAGATTGCGTTTTTCGCCACGCTTCTGACCCTCTTGGTGGGCTACCCCATTGCCTATGGCATGGCCAATGCGCCGGATCACTGGCGCCCAACCTTGATGATGCTGGTGATTTTGCCGTTCTGGACCAGCTTTCTCATCCGCGTCTATTCGTGGATGGGCATCCTCTCGACCGAGGGGTATCTCAATCAGGTGCTTTTGAAACTCGGTGTGATTTCCGAGCCCTTGATCATTCTCAACACGCCAACGGCGGTCTATATCGGTATCGTCTACACTTATCTGCCGTTCATGATCCTGCCGATCTATTCCGCGCTTGAGCGGATGGATGGGTCTTTGTTGGAAGCGGCCGAAGATCTGGGCTGTTCGCGCCTTACGGCTTTCTGGTTGATCACTGTGCCCCTGTCGAAAACCGGCATCATCGCTGGCTGTTTTCTGGTGTTCATCCCGGTCATCGGCGAGTTTGTCATTCCCTCGCTTCTGGGCGGCTCGCAAACGCTGATGATCGGCAAGGTGCTGTGGGAAGAGTTCTTTAACAACCGTGATTGGCCGGTTGCCAGTGCGGTGGCGGTCGTGCTGCTGCTGATCCTGATCATTCCTATCGTGCTCTTTCAGCGCAACGAACAAAAGCAGCGGGAGGCCGAAGAATGAGACGGCTCACATGGTTCAATGCCACGTCGCTTACGCTTGGGTTTGCGTTCCTCTACCTGCCGATGATCATTCTGATCACCTATAGCTTCAACGAATCCAAGCTGGTGACGGTCTGGGCCGGGTTCTCGACCAAGTGGTATGGCGAACTGTTCAACAACCAGTCGTTTCTCGATGCTGCCTGGGTGACGGTCAAGGTGGCGGTTGCCTCTTCGACCATTGCCACGATCCTGGGCACCATGGCGGCGTTGGTGCTGGTGCGCGCTGGGCGGTTCTATGGTAGGACGCTATTTTCCGGCATGATCTATGCGCCCCTGGTGATGCCAGAGGTGATCACGGGCCTGTCGCTGCTGCTTTTATTCATCGGGATCGGGCTGGATCGCGGGATTTTCACCATCATTCTCGCGCATACCACCTTTTCGATGTGTTTCGTCTCGGTCGTTGTCTCTTCGCGCCTTGTGACCTTTGATCGTTCGCTGGAAGAGGCGGCGCTTGATCTGGGGTGCTCGCCTTTCGATGCCTTTCGGCTTGTCACGCTGCCGATTATCGCGCCTGCGGTGATCTCGGGCTGGCTCTTGGCCTTTACCCTATCGCTCGACGACCTCGTGATCGCCAGCTTTACCGCCGGTCCCTCAGCCACCACGCTTCCGATCAAGATCTGGTCGGCGGTCCGCCTTGGGGTGTCGCCCGAGATCAACGCGCTCTCAACGATCATGATCGGGATCGTCGCGGTCGGGGTCATCTCTGCCTCGCTGATCACGAAACGGGCGTCCCTGCGCCAGCAAGCCGACGAACGCGCTGCCGTGCGCGCATGACCCGCGTTTTTCCGGCCCATACCTATGGCGAGGGGCCAAGAGCGCGCGGCTATTGGCAAACTACGGCGGAGATGCCCGATTTCCCTCGCGCAGAGGGGGATATCAATTGTGATGTCGCGGTGATTGGTGCGGGGTTCACCGGCCTTTCAGCTGCCCTGCATCTGGCCGAAGCGGGGCAGGATGTGCGTGTGTTCGAGGCCGAAACACCCGCTTGGGGCGCCTCGGGGCGCAATGGCGGGTTTTGCTGTCTCGGTGGCTCTGCGGCGTCGGATGCCATGCTGCGCAAGATGCATGGCGAGGCTGCCCGCCGCGAATACCGGCAGAGCGAGGCTGAGGCTGTGCGCTTTACCCGCGCCCTGATCGACGCCCATGGGATCGTGCCTGACATCCATTCCGATGGCGAGACCGTGCTGGCGCATACGCCCAAGGCCGCCGCAGGCTTTGCCGAGCGTGCCGCGCGGATCAAGGCCGATTACGGGGTTACGCCCAGGTTCATTCCCGGTTCCGAGCTAACCCAGATGGGGATGAAGGGGCCGTTTTACGCGGCGCTCACCACGCCCCTCGGGGTGGCGCTCAATCCGTTCAAATACACGCTTGGTCTGGCACAGGCCGCAAGCCAGGCGGGCGCGCGCATTTACGCCCACTCGCCCGTCACCGGGATAAGCCAGACCAGAGGCTTTGCCCTCACCACGCCACAGGCGCGGATCACCGCCCGCCGCCTGATCGTGGCCACAAATGGCTATTCCTCGGATGACCTGCCCGGGTGGATGCGCGCGCGCTATATTCCGACGCAATCGAACGTCATCGTCACCCGCCCCCTGACCGAAGATGAACTGGCGGCCCAAGGCTGGACCACGCGGCAGATGTGTTATGACGATCGCTTTTTCCTGCATTATTTTCGCCTGATGCCCGACAATCGCATGCTCTTTGGCATGCGCGGGGGGCTCTTCAGCTCGCCCGGGTTCGATGCCCGGATGCACCGCACCATCCGGCGGCATTTCGAGGCGATGTTTCCCGCCTGGGTGCATGTCGAAACGCCGCATAGCTGGAATGGCCTGCTTTCGCTTGCGCCTGATCTGACACCCTATGCCGGGCCGATCCCGGATATGCCGGGGGCCTTTACCGGCCTGTCCTATCACGGCAATGGCGTGGCGATGGCGAGCTATGCCGGGGGGATCCTTGCCGATCTGGCGATGGACCGGAGTCCGCGCGCGCTCTATCCCGAGATCATGCGCAAACCGCCGCGCAAATGGCCACTGGGACGGTTCCGGCGTGCGATGCTCTGGCCGCCCTATGCCTTGGCCACACTGACCGGCGGCTGAGTCATTCGGGCGTGCGGGCAGAGCGCGCCTTGTTCCGCCTTATGCCCAGTTGCCGTTCGCGCAAGATGATGAGAATTCCCGCCAGAATGACCAGAGATGCGCCCGTCAGCATGGCGCGCGTCGGCACCTCGTCAAAGATGAAATAGCCGATGCCAAGCGCAAAGAGGATCGAGGCATAATCGAACGGGGCCACCACGCTGGCATCCGCAAAGCGGTAGGAGGAGGTCAGGAAAATCTGACCAAGCCCGCCCAAAAGCCCCGCCATGACAAGCAGGCCGAACTCGGGCCCCGAGGGTATGACCCAGCCGAACGGGATCGTCAGGAGGGACAGAAGCGTCGAGGTGATCGAGAAGTAGAACACGATGGCGCTGGTTTCCTCGGTTTGCACCAGTTTGCGCACGTAGATCTGTGCAAGTGCTGCGCAGATCGCCCCCGTGAGGGCAAGCATCGCGCCAACCGCCTGCATGGTTTCCACTGTCGGACCGCTGAGCGCCGTCAGGCGCGGTGCCAGAACGATGAGCACCCCACCAAGCCCGAGCGCCACCGCGCCGATGCGCACAACGCCGACCTGCTCGTTGAGAAACATCGCGGCAAAGATCACCACCAGGAGCGGCGCCGCATAGCCAAGTGCCGTCACCTCGGGCAGGGGCAGCATCCCCAAAGCGGCAAAGCCAAGGCCCATGGCCGCCGTGCCGACGAACCCACGCCAGAAATGATTGAGCGGCGAGGTGGCCTTGAGCCCGGTGCGCAGGTCCCCGCGCAGCGCCAGCCACAAGAGGATCACCGGAACGGCAAAGAACGAGCGGAAGAACACCGCCTCGCCCGGCGGCACATGCGCTGCCGTGGCCTTGATCAGCGATGACATGGTGATGAAGAGCGTCACCGAAATGAGCTTGAGCGATATTCCCGTCAGAGGGCGCATGGTCTTGGCTCCTACGCCCTCTGTTCGATGTCAGGCGTCGGTTTCTGCGGCCTTGCGCGGCAGCACCCAATCGGCGCGCGGAAAGTGGCAGGTATAGCCCTGCGGGAACCGCTTGAGATAATCCTGATGCTCGGGCTCTGCTTCCCAGAAATCCCCGACCGGCTCGACCTCGGTCACGACCTTGCCGGGCCACAGACCGCTGGCCTCGACATCGGCAATGGTGCGCAGCGCTTCGGCTTTTTGCGCGTCGTCGCAATAATAGATCGCCGAGCGATAGCTGAGACCGATGTCATTACCCTGCCGGTTCACTGTGGTCGGATCATGGATCTGGAAAAAGAATTCGAGGAGCCGCCGATAGCTGATGCGCGCCGGATCAAAGAAGATCTCGATCCCCTCGGCATGGGTCCCATGATTGCGATAGGTGGCATTTGCCACATCGCCGCCGGTATAGCCCACGCGGGTCGAGATCACGCCCGGCAGCTTGCGGATCAGATCCTGCATGCCCCAGAAACATCCCCCCGCCAGAACGGCGCGTTCGCTCATGTCACATCCTCCACCTGATCGAGATACGCTGCGTATCCCTCTGCTTCCATGTCGTCGCGATGAATGAATCGCAGGCTTGCCGAGTTGATGCAATAGCGCAGGCCGCCCCGATCACGCGGCCCGTCCGGAAAGACATGCCCCAGATGGCTGTCCCCATGCGCGCTGCGCACTTCGGTCCGGATCATGCCAAGGGTGAAATCGTGCAACTCCTTCACATGCGCGGGTTCTAGCGGCTTGGTGAAACTGGGCCAGCCGCAGCCGGATTCGTATTTGTCCGAACTGGCAAAGAGCGGCTCTCCGCTGACGATATCCACGTAAATCCCCGGCTCCTTGTTGTGCAGGTATTTGCCGGTGCCGGGATGCTCTGTCCCGTTCCTCTGAGTTACCCGGAATTCCTCGGGGCTGAGAGCCGCGATTTTTTCCGGCGTCTTGTGATATTGGGTCACGTCTGCGCCTCCTGTGATGGTCACATGCTATCAGATGGATCGGCGGTGGAAAAATCAAATAGGGGCGCGGTGATCCGTTGATCACAAGATCGCGTATTACATAAAAACAGGAGGATACCATGCGGTTCATCGCTATCTTGTTTGCGAGCGTCTTCGCGGTACCGGCCTTGGCGCTCGATCTTGATACGCCCTTTGGCAATATCGACGGGGGCGAAATCCGGCTCTCGGATTGGGCGGGTCAGCCGGTGCTGGTGGTCAATACCGCCTCGCGTTGCGGGTTTACCCCGCAATATGAAGGGCTTCAGGCGCTCTATGATGCGTATCGCGACCGTGGTTTGGTGGTGCTTGCGGTGCCCTCGGACGATTTCCGGCAAGAGCTGTCGAGCGAGGCGGAGGTCAAGGAATTCTGCGAGGTCAATTTCGGGCTCGACCTTCCGATGACGACCATCACCTCGGTACGGGGCGACGCGGTCCATCCGTTCTATGCCTCGGTTCTGGCTGAAACCGGGTTTGCGCCCAGCTGGAACTTCAACAAAGTTCTCATCACACCAGAAGGTGAGGCCGCAGGCACTTGGGGTTCGACCACGCGACCGACCTCGGTTGCGATTACGAAAAAGATCGAAGCGATGTTGAACTGACGCGGGCTTGCCTGCCGCGGTACTCCTGTTTCTCGGTACCGATGAGATGCAAAACCCCGGTGTTTCCACCGGGGCGAGCATTGGCGTGCATGTACGTGAGTGATGGCCCAGCCAATTACCAAGAAACAGAGTCTGGAGAACAAGTATACCTATCCACACGGATATATTTCGCAGAAGCACCGGCGTCTTTCACGGGGAATAACCGCGGAGCGCGAACCGTAAGGGAAACCTTACCTCTGCGGGTCATCTAGTCCGCAGTCATGAAAAAAGCCCCGGCGTTTCCGCCGGGGCCTCTTTTCTCCTCTAAAGAAGCCTTATTCGGCTTGTTTGTCGCCCTTCTCCGGCGCGATCTCTTCGCCGGTTACCTGATCGACGACCTTCATCGACAGGCGCACCTTGCCGCGATCGTCAAAGCCCAAGAGCTTAACCTTGACGTCCTGACCTTCCTTGAGCACATCGCTCGGGTGGTTCAGGCGGCGGTTCTCGATCTGGCTGACATGCACGAGACCGTCGCGCTTGCCAAAGAAATTGACGAAAGCACCGAAATCCACGAGCTTGACGACCTTGCCGTCATAGATCTTGCCTTCTTCCGGCTCTGCCACGATCGACCAGATCATGTCATAGGCCTTTTTGATCGACTCACCGTTCGGAGAGGCGATCTTGATGATGCCCTCGTCGTTGATGTCGACCTTGGCCCCGGACACTTCGACGATCTCGCGGATCACCTTGCCGCCCGACCCGATGACTTCGCGGATCTTGTCGGTGGGAATCTGCATGGTCTCGATGCGCGGTGCGTGAATGCTGAACTCTGCCGCACCCGACAGCGCCTTGTTCATCTCACCAAGGATGTGCAGACGACCGGCCTTGGCCTGTTCCAGCGCCTTTTTCATGATCTCGGGCGTGATGCCCGCAACCTTGATGTCCATCTGGAGCGAGGTGATGCCCTCGGCGGTGCCAGCCACCTTGAAATCCATGTCGCCCAGGTGATCTTCATCGCCCAGAATATCCGACAGGATCGCAAAAGAGCCGTCTTCTTCGAGCACGAGGCCCATGGCCACACCAGCGACTGAGGTCTTGAGCGGCACACCAGCATCCATCATCGACAGCGACCCGCCACAGACCGACGCCATGGACGATGACCCGTTCGATTCGGTGATCTCGGACACCAGACGAACCGTGTAGGGGAAATCGGTCGCGGGCGGCAGAACCGCCTGAAGCGCGCGCCAAGCAAGCTTGCCATGGCCGATTTCACGGCGCCCCGGAGCGCCAACGCGTCCGGCTTCGCCCACCGAATAGGGAGGGAAGTTGTAGTGTAGCAGGAAGTTCGATTTGAAATTCCCGTGCAGCGCGTCGATGAACTGTTCGTCATCGCCGGTGCCAAGCGTGGTTACGACCAGTGCCTGCGTTTCGCCGCGTGTGAACAGCGACGACCCATGGGTGCGCGGCAGAAGGCCGGTTTCGCAGACGATGGGGCGAATCTCGTCCAGACGACGCCCGTCGATCCGGTTGCCATTCTTGACCACATCGCCCCGCAGAACCGCCGATTCCAGCTTCTTGAACGCGGAACCGAGGTTTTCGTCTGCCAGTTGCTCTTCGCTCAGCTTGGCCTTGATGGCCTCGCGGGCTGCGGAAATCGCATGGGTGCGTTCCTGCTTGTCGCGAATGGCAAAAGCGGCACGCATCTGCTCTTCACCGGCCGCTTTCACGGCTGCATAGAGATCAGAGTAATCCGGCGGGGTGAAATTGAACGGCTCTTTGGCACATTCTTCAGCCAGCGAAATGATCAGATCACAGACCGGCTTGATCTGCTCATGCGCAAAGGTGACAGCGCCCAGCATTTCCTCTTCGGTCAGCTCGTAGGCTTCGGATTCAACCATCATCACGGCGTCTTTGGTGCCGGCCACAACCAGATCAAGACGCTGCTCGGGGTTGTTGCGCAGATCGTGCATGTCGTCGATCTCGGGGTTGAGGATGTATTCCCCATCCACAAAACCCACGCGGCACCCTGCGATTGGACCCATGAACGGCGCGCCCGAAATTGTCAGGGCTGCAGAGGTTGCGATCAGCGCCACGATATCAGGGTCATTCACCAGATCGTGACTGAGCACAGTGCACATCACCAGCGTTTCATGTTTGAAGCCCGGCACGAACAGTGGGCGGATCGGGCGGTCGATCAGGCGCGCGGTCAGTGTCTCTTTCTCAGAGGGCCGTGCCTCACGCTTGAAGAAGCCGCCAGGCACCTTGCCTGCGGCATAGTATTTCTCTTGATAATGCACGGTCAGCGGAAAGAAATCCTGACCGGGTTTTGCCTCTTTGGCAAAGGTTACGTTGGCCATGACCGAGGTCTCGCCAAGCGTGGCAATAACCGTCCCGTCCGCCTGACGGGCGATTTTGCCAGTTTCCAGAGTGAGGGTTTCCTCCCCCCACTGCATCGATTTTTTCGTCTCTTTGAACATCACGTTTCCTAAGTTGGCCGGTCCGGGCGTATCCCGTCGGGCCCATTTGCATCCGGGGCCGCATTGCCCCGCGGCTTTTGGTTCTTCATCCTGCATTCCCGGCAAAGCCGGACCGGGACAGCAATCGGATCATACGAAAACCGCGCCCTTTTGGAGGCGCGGTATTTTGTCTTAGCGGCGGATGCCGAGGCGCTTGATGAGGTCCTGATAGCGGGCCTCATTCTTGCCCTTGAGGTAGTCCAGCAGTTTGCGGCGCTGTGCGACCATCATCAAGAGACCACGACGACCGTGGTTGTCTTTCTTGTGGGTCTTGAAATGCTCGGTTAGCGTGGTGATCCGCGAGGTCAGGATCGCAATCTGCACTTCGGGCGAACCGGTGTCGCCTTCTTTGGTTGCGAATTCCTTGATAACGCGTTCTTTTTCTGCAGCAGTAATCGACATCGGGGTCTCCTTGCATAAAAGTGTCGGGCACAAGCCGGGATGTCGTCCAGCAAGGTCCATGGAATACCCTTGGGACCATGCCCAAAGGATACGCGCGTATAGGGGAAAAACCCTGAAATGGAAAGCGTGAATCGCGACGCCCCGCGCGTCTGCGGCTAGAGACCGCGGATCACCGGCAGAGCCTCGCGTGGAAAGAGCGCGATATGGTCCAGCGTGAGGCCTGTGGCATTGCCAATCGTGGCAATCTGCACCCCGTTCAGTAGCAGCGCTTGCGCGGTTTCACCCTCAGGTCCGCGTTCAAGCGTCAGGTTCGGCTCAACCCCCGCCTGAGCCTCATAAAACACAAACAGTCGATCCTCTTCGGGGTGGAAATCGAGAATTTCTGCCGCCTGACCGTCTGTGATCCAATCCCCTACCATCACAGTGTCGCTGCCCGATCCGGGATCGACCAGATCACCTTGGCCTGCAAGGAGCACATCATCCCCGCCGCCGCCATTAAGGAAATCCCCGCCATCCGTATCGTCGAGCGTGCTTGTTGCCGGATCATCGCGCAGGCCCAGGATCACATCGTCGCCCCATCCACCCCAGAGGGTGTCGCGCCCCGGACCCCCGTGCAGCGTGTCATCGCCGATGTCGCCATGCAGCGCATCGTCGCCCGCACCCCCGCGCAAGAGATCGTTGCCGGCGCTGCCGACCACGCTGTCATTGCCTTCGCCGCCAGATAGATCATCATGGCCATTGTGGCCAAAGAGGGTATCTGCGCCCGCGCCGCCGAAAAGGGAATCCGCCCCATTTCCGCCGTGCAGCACATCATCGCCGATATCGCCGGACACGAGGTCATCGTCCTCGCCGCCAAGCAAAATGTCATCCCCGGCGCCGCCGGAAATAGTGTCCTGCGCACCCGAGCCGTTGATCTGATCGTCTAGGGCGGTTCCGGTCAGGATCTCTGACCAGGGTGTCCCAGTTATGATTTCCCCTTCGCCCGCGGGGGCATTTGGCCCGATCACGGTTTCCAGCATATCGGGCGCTTCGTCAGTCTCTTGTGCCTCTGCGCCGTGATCCTCGGTTTCCTCGGACACAGGCTGTAAACCCACAAATGCCGCCGCGCCGACAGCAACCATCCCCAGGAGACCCGCAAACATCAACATCGCACGCCACTCACATTGACCCGCGATGATTAGACGCCCTGCGCACCGAACTGGCAATTGCTTATGAACTCTGTGGTTAACGCCTTAGCGGCCCGGCGGGACCACCTCATAACCCTGTTCCTCGGGCTCATCATCCACCATTTCGGCCGGAAATCCCGGCGCGCGAATGTCGAGGCCGGTCGCCTCTTCCAGCCGTTTGATGATGTCATCGGACTGCGCGCGCTCGCCATAGCGCCGGATGCCATCGTCGAAGATCGAGATCATCAGCGGCGAAATTTCCAGCGGCACGCCTGCGTCGTCGGCGATCTTCTGGAAGAGGCCGATATCCTTTTTCACCAGATCCATCGTAAAACTGATGTCGCGGCTTCCGTTCAGAATGACTTGGCTTTCGGTCTCATGCACAAAGGAATTGCCGGAACTGATCTTGATCGCCTCGTAGGTTGTCGCGAGGTCAAGCCCCGCCCCCTTCATCGTCACCATAGCCTCGCAGAGCGTCAGCAGATTGGCGGTCGCCAGATAGTTCGTCATCACCTTGAGCAAGGAGGCGCTGCCGATCTCACCCGTATGCAAGAGCCGCCGACCCAAGGTTTTCAACAGCGGTAGAATCCGCTCGAACGTGGCCCGGTCGCAGCCCGCGAAGATCGAGATATTGCCGGTATCCGCTCGATGGCAGCCACCCGACACGGGGCAATCCACCGCCGCCCCGCCCGCTGCGATCACGAGCCCGCCCAGACGGCGGATCTCATCTGCATCGGTGGTGGACATTTCCATCCAGATCTTGCCGGGCCCGACCTCGGGCAGCATCTGTTGCATGACGGCATCGGACGCGGCAGGCGAGGGCAGGCAGGTGATCACCACGTCGCAATCGCGCATCATCTGTGCCGGGCTTGTGGCCGCTTTGGCCCCGCGCGCGACAAAGTCGGCGACCAAGTCGCCGTTCAGGTCATGCACCGTCAGATCATGGCCATTGCGCAGCAGACTGCCCGAAAGTTTGCCGCCCACATTGCCTAGCCCGATGAAACCAATTTTCATGTCTTTTAATTCCTCTCCCTGCGCCTCTCACTGGGCGACTCCGCGCAGACTTTTGCGATTCTGTTCCGAATTGCAAAGCCATTGGCGACAGAATTGGGGAAAAGATGGTCAGCGTCGCCGCAATGTGTCGCCAAGGCTCAGCGTTGGCTCTAGCGTGACGCGCACCGGCGCGCTGTCGTCGGGATTGGCCGCGCGGGCGGCTATGATCTCGGCGGCGCGCCGTCCGATTTCCAGACGGCAGGCGTCCATCGTTGCAAGGGCCCGCGGCAACCCTTCAAGAAGCTCGACGCCGTTGAAACCCGCAAGCCCCATATCTTTGGGAATGTCGATGCCCTGCTCGAGAAGGTAGAGAAGCCCACCCGCCCCGATCATGTCGTTGGAGTAGTAGAGGAAATCGAGATCCGGCGTGCGCCGCAGCATCTCGGCGGTCATTTCGCGCCCCTTGAGAAGCGCCGAACCGCCGGAATAGAATTCATGATCCGCCATCTCGATCCCGGCCTTGGCCAGCGCCTCGGTAAAGCCCTCGAACCGTTTGCGCGCCCGGTGATCCAGCGGCATCTTGGTGCCCATGAACCCGATCCGCCGATAGCCGGCCTTGATGATCGCCTGCGCCATTTGCTGCCCGGCGCGCCTGTGCGAAATTCCCACGACCGAGTCGATGGGCGTGCCGTCCACATCCATGATCTCGACCACGGGGATGCCGCTGGCGCGCAGCATGGCGCGGCTGGCATCCGAATGTTCCAGCCCCGCGATGATCACGCCAGAGGGACGCCAGGACAGCATTTCATAGAGGACCTTTTCCTCTTTCTCGGGCCGATAACCGGTCAGACCGACAACGGGCTGCAACTCGGTTTCCTCGAGCACGCGGCTAATACCGGTCATAACCTCGGGAAACACCATGTTCGACATCGAGGGAATGATCACGGCCACCAGATTGACCCGCTGACTGGCCAAGGCACCCGCGATCTTGTTGGGCACATAGCCGAGCCGCTTGGCCGCCTCGAGCACGCGCTGGCGTGTGCCATCCGATACATCGCCCTTGTTGCGCAGAACCCGGCTGACTGTCATCTCGGACACACCTGCGGCCTCGGACACGTCGCGCAGGGTCAGGGGGTGTCTGTCATGCTGGGTCACGGGGGGATGTCCACAAGGTCCTGCGCCTTTGTTACCGCGAAGACCGTCACAGGATCAAGCTGCCTGCGCGATTCGAGTTCAAAACGTCGCGGCGCGGAAATCGGACGATGACAAACGCCCCTGCCCGCGCTAATCAGGTGCCCGCGTGGCCCCGTGGCTCAACAGGATAGAGCAGCCCCCTCCTAAGGGGCAGGTTGCAGGTTCGAATCCTGCCGGGGTCACCAGATCGAAGAAGTCTTTCAGTTCAACTGCGTTAGAATCCGGTAGAACCGACTTGGTGGTGTGACCTGCGCCACTGCGGGGCAGCGCCGGGTTCCTGTAATGCGATGGAGTCACAATCGAGGTGACTGCGGAACTGCCAAATGCCTTGGCGGATTGCCGGTGGCGGAGGGTAGATTTTCCGGGTAACCTGAATGCGTATAGATTGTGTCTCGCGTGCTGAGGCGTGTATCCCGCTGGCGCGTCGCGGGTGGATCAGGCACCAGCCGGGTCAAGACGCGGGCGTTTAAAGATTATCTTTTCAAACCAGACATTTAGCCCCTTGATGGGTGATGAAAGATAAGCGACGATAGATGCAGATCATGTCAGTCTCGCAACCGGAAACACGCAGAACCGTCAGCAAGCCCCGGCTCCTGTTTCGCCCCGATCCCGTTTTGGGGTGGCGGCTATCGGCGGACCATAGCGTTCGCGTGGCTTTCCGCAGCAACATCCTTCAGCATATAGCGGCCGATGGCTGGCGGCATGTTCCCGGGTCACAGACAGCGCAGGGGCCGCGTGTCGCCTTTTATGGCTGCTCGTTTACCTATGGCACGGGTTTGGCGGATGAGGAAACCTTTACCGCCCTGCTCCAACGCGACATGCCAGATGTCAGGATTTTGAATCGTGGCATTGGCGGCCATGGCTCTGTGCAAAATCTGCTGCAACTCCGCCGCGACATTGCGGCAGGGGCGATAGATGCCGCCGTCTTTTCCGTGATCAGCGACCATCGGTTTCGCAACATCGCCCACCCACAGCGCATGCGGCAATATCTAAGCGCAGAGTGGTATAAATTAAGGGTCGAACACGTGCCCGTTGCCCAGCTCGATGGCAAAGGGCAGGTACAGATCGTGTATCGAGAGATTTGGCAACCGGCGCTGCGGGTTGTCAATTTCGGGGTCTTTCTGCCGGACGACCATATGGTCAACCTCGTCACTCTTGCAGTTCTGGAGCTGGTCCGCGAGACGGCCAGGGCCGCCGGGATTCCGTTGCAGTTTGCCCTGCTCGATTCTCTGGACCGGGATTTCAACAGCGCCGTTTGCGATCGGTTTTCCGAAGCTCTCGATATTTCATGCCCGCATGACCGGCAGCACACATTTCAGCCTTTGGACAATCACCCCAACATGAGAGCCAACAGTCTCTTTGCCGAACGGCTGCAACCGCTGATCAAACCCCTTCTTGGCAAGGGTCCTGCCCGTAGAGGTGACGTGTGACCGCCCCTCGCTACACGTTAGGCATCTCGTCGCATTTTCACGATTCCGCGGCGGCCCTGGTGCAGGGCACACGCATTCTGGCCGCTGCGCAGGAAGAGCGGTTCACACGGCAGAAGGCTGATTGGCACTTTCCAAAGAACGCGATCAGCTATTGCCTGTCGCAGTTGCCTGACGGCGCGGCGATCGATCGCGTCGCCTATTATGAGGATCCCGGCCTCAAACTCCGGCGCATTCTGCAAAACGCCCAAACCCGGCTTCCGACGGGTGCGCGGCTCTGGCCGCGGATGGTGGAAACCCTGCGCAGCCTTGCGGATGAGCTGCCTCTGCAACTGAGCAAGATCGCCGGGGATCCGGACCGGACCGTCTTTGTGCCGCATCACCGGTCACATGCGGCGTCGGCGTTCTATCCTGCGCCCTTTTCGGAGGCGGCGGTGCTGGTGCTGGATGGGGTCGGGGAATATTCCACCACGAGTCTTTGGTCAGGCACCGCTGCCGAGTTGCGGGCCGAAGCCGAGATCAGCTTTCCACATTCTCTGGGTCTGTTTTATAGCGCATTCACGCAATACTGCGGCTTCAAGGTGAATTCCGGCGAATACAAGCTGATGGGCCTCGCCCCCTTTGGCACGCCGGAGTTTCGCGAAAAAATCCGTGACGAGATGATCGCGCTGCAACCGGATGGTGGTTTCGCGCTCAACATGGATTATTTCGATTTTGACCGGGGGCTGAGCACCACGTCGCCGCTCTTTGAAATGCTGTTCGGTCAACCACAGCGCAAGGAGTCCGGGACGTTGACACAGTTCCATATGAACCTTGCCGCCTCTGCCCAAGCGGTGCTCGAAGATGCGGTGTTGGCCTTGGCCAGAACCGCCTTGGACCGCGCGCAAAGCCGGAACCTCTGTCTCGCGGGGGGTGTCGCTCTGAATTGTGTGGCCAATAGTCGTCTGATCCGCGACCTGCCCGGCCTCGGCAACCTTTGGATTCAGCCCGCGTCCGGGGATGCTGGAGGGGCCCTTGGCGCGGCCCTCGAGGTGGCGCGCGAGGGTGCAGCCACCGACCGGCCGTCCACGACCAGGGACACCATGTCTGGTGGTTTTCTTGGGCCGCAGTTCACCGATGCCGACATCTGCGCCGCGCTGGATGCGGCGGGGCTGGTCTATGAGGAGGTGTCCGATCCTGCGCGCTATGCCGATACCGTTGCAGGGGCACTGGCCGAAGGCCAGGTTGTCGGCCATTTCAACGGACGCATGGAATTCGGGCCGCGCGCTTTGGGCAACCGCTCGATCCTTGCCGATCCGCGTGGCAAGGACACGCTGAGCCGCGTCAACAAGTCGATCAAGTTCCGGGAAGACTGGCGCCCCTTCGCCCCGATGGTTCTGGCCGATCAGGCACCCGTCTATTTCGAGGAGCCGACCGACAGCCCCTATATGCTGCTTGTGGCACAGCTCAGACCCGAGTTTTGCGGGACGACCACCGTGTCAGACGCGCGCGGGCGCGGCTTGCACGGCCCGATGCAATTGCAGAACGCCGTTGTCAGCGATTTCGCCGCTGTCACGCATGTGGATTTCAGCGCCAGGCTGCAAACGGTTGCGCCCGGCACTGGCGCACGGGCGGGAACGATCCTTGCGGCGTTTCACGCCATGACCGGCTGTCCCATGCTGCTCAACACCTCTTTCAACGTGCGCGGGGAACCCATCATCTGTAGCCCGAAGGACGCGATAGACTGCTTTCTGAACACTCATATCGACCTGTTGGCGATCGGTGGGATGATCGTTCGAAAATCGTCCCAGCCAGACTGGGCTCAGGAAAAGATCGGGAGGATGCGCTTTGCCGCAGATTGACCACGCCGAGTTTCTGGAGCGGATGATGACCCTGCTGGGCGCTCATCCGGTCGCGCCCTTGGCCGACACGGCGGGCCTCGCACCGCCAATGGCCGCGCTCAATGCCGCACCGCGCGGTTTTGCAGAGGTGTATGGCAGCGAAGGTCTGCTTGTGCAGACAGGCATCCGTGCTGAAAAAGACGGCGATCCAGGTATGGCGGCTCTGCTGGCCGATCTGAAACGTGCCCTTGATACCGGCAAGCTCGATCTCGCGCCGCGATCAAAGCCTGCGCCCCGGTTAGGCGGGTTTGTTTATCCCGTTGTCTAGGGATGAAATTGCCACTTGCGGCGGATGTATCCCGCCGCAAGTGGCGATTGCGCGCCTAGTTCCGCGGCGGGAATATCCCCTGAAGCGCGATGCAGTAGCGGATGACCTGTGTCGGGTCCTGTACATTCACGGGTTGACCGCCGCCTGAAGGCGCGATCATTTGCGACGACATCTGCACATTGGCCGCCTTATCGGAATAGATCGTCTCCTGCCCGGTGCCGCCATCCGGTGCGGCGGCCAGAATCTTGCCGCCAGGCCCGGGAAGATTGCCGTCGCTATTGGTGGCGTTTACCGTGTGGCTATGTGATGCCAGCTGGTTCGTGGTGAGTGTCACTGCCTCTTGCCCGCCGACCTGTCCCCAGGCACGCGGGCTAAGACCGGGACCGGTGCCTTGCCCGATCGGCAAGCGCCCACGCAAGTCCGGAAGTCCAAAAGTTACTCTACCGTCGCCGCCGAATGTCGTGCCGATCAGGGCAAATAAGGCGTCGTTCTCAGTGATCGGTAGAATTTGCCCCTCGGCGCTGGCCCAACCGGCGGGACAAAAACCGACAATACCCATGGGGGCTATCTCACCGACATAGGGATCGGAACTGGCCAGAGCCGCGTGCGGCGTTGCGAAGGTGACAATCCCCAGAGCCAGCGCTGTCAGCGCCTCACGGGATCTCATTTTTGAATGTGTCATCGAAGTCTCCAAAGTCTTGATACAGAACGGCAATCTGCCGCCAAATAGGGTGCTCCCCAGACGACTGGATCAGCTGCGTGGCGGAAACGAGCCCTGCACGGCAATACAGTGAATGAGGCCCAGGGTCGGATCTTGGGTGCTGATCACAGCGTTTGACCCGGCCGGCGAAATCATCGCCGGACTCATCGTGACATTCGGGTTGGCCTGGGAATAGATCGTTTCGTTACCGGTGCCACCTGTCGGTGCCGCCGCCAAAAGCTTGCCACCCGGACCAGGCAGGTCGCCGTCCAGATTGTTTGCATTAACCATATGGTTATGCTGCGGCAGCGTGGCCTCCGTCATCATCTTGACCTCAGAGCCAAAGCTCTGCCCGGCCTGCCGTGGCGTTAGGCCGTTCCCACTTCCTTGGCCCAGCGTAATCCGACCGCGCAGATCCGGAAGGGCAAATGTCGTGGTCCCATTTCCGCCAAATTGTGTGCCAAGCAGCGAGAAAAGAGCTTGGTTTTGCGCAATGGGCAAAATTTGCCCTGCCGCCTGGGACCAACCGCTCGGACAGAAATTGAAACTGACGATCATGATGTCCCCAAGATAGGCGTCCATTCCAGCTTCTGCTTGGTTCGGAGTGGCAACAGCGCCCAACGTCAGGCCCAGCATCCCAACTGCTGCAAGCGCGCTCTTATTCAAATCTTTCATTACGGACTCCAAAATTAAAGTTGTGTTTGATACTTGCGAAACGTCGCGCCCGCAGCGTCAGCCGGGGCCGCTAGCCTCTTTTCAGTTCCGCGGCGGAAATACTCCTTGGATGGCAATACAATAGCGCATCACCAGCGTCGGATCCTCGACGTTGAATGCCTGGCTCCGACCAGATGCTCCGATCATCGCGGATGACATGGTTACGTTTGCATCCTTGTCCGAATAAATCGTTTCAGATCCAACGCCGCTCGGTGGAGCGGCGGCCAAGAGCTTGCCCCCCGGGCCAGGAAGATCTCCGTCCAGATTGTTGGCATTTACCGCGTGACTATGGCTCGGCATCTGATTGATGCTTAGCGTGACCGCTTCGGCCCCCGTCATTTGCCCTTGGACGCGCGGTGTAAGTCCCGGCCCGGTCCCCTGTCCCATTGCGCCCCGACCCCGCAGGTCGGGCAGACCAAAGGTGCTCGTGCCGTTTCCGCCGTAGGTTGTGCCGATCAAGGCGAACAGTGCAGTGTTGCTTGAAATCGGCAGAATTTGTCCTTCCGCACTCATCCATCCACGTGGGCAAAAACTATAGCCGACGGCAATTATGTCTCCAATGAAAGGGTCCGTTCCGGCCTTTGCGCTCTCTGGCACAAGACTGCCTCCCGCGGCGAGCCCAAAGACAAGTGTGCAAATGAACGCCGACCTTCTTACAAAATCCATTCTATATCTCCAAATGCAGGTTATAACTTTAAGTTGAGTGTTCACATTCCTACGATTCCTGAAATAACGCAAAACTATTCTTAATGGCTGGGCGCCCAAGAGCTATGCTGGGGCACGGCGCTCTGATCGGACGAGGTTCGAACAGGGTCTTGCGAGGTTTGAGTCAGGGATCAAAACACAGGATGTTCTACCCACAACCAGAACCCCATGCAGCCACCCGCTCGGCCAGCGATCCGCATGTCGCAATTGGCGGTCTCGGGGGGTCGGGCACCCGCGTCTTTGCAGCCACGCTGTCGTCGGTGGGCATCCGGCTTGGCACACGATTGAACGGGCCGCTCGATAACCTGTGGTTCACCGTGCTTTTCAAGCGTGCGGACTGGGTGCGACAGCGCCCTTCGGATGCAGAGGTCGTTCAGGCCGCCGACCTCTTGCGTCGCGCCATGACCACCGGGCTGAGTGGAACCCTCAGTGAAGAGGAGCACGCGTTGCTGATCCGTCTGCGGGACACGCTTCCGCCGATCGGGCCATGGCAATGCGGTGTGCGCGCGCCTGATGCCGAGAGTCTCATTGACAGCGTGCCGCCTGCTGTGGGCGGCGATCTTCCCTGGGGCTGGAAAGAGCCGAACACCCATGTATTCCTGCCGCATCTCGCGCGATGTTTTCCGGGCCTTCGCTATATCCATGTGGTGCGTAACGGGCTCGACATGGCGTTTAGCAACAACACATGGCAAGCACGGCACTGGAGCCCTTATTATGGGGTGGCATTGGAGCCAGCTACGCCCCTGCCGGTGCATCAGCTGCGCTATTGGACCGCCGCAAATCGCGCTGCGATGAAGTTTGGCGCGGCCCATATGCCGGGGCGTTTCCTGGCGATTTCCTACGAGGCATATTGCGCTGATCCGGGCCGGCACTGGCCCCGTCTTCGGCGATTTCTGGGCTTGCCGGATGACACGCACCCGCCTGCCAATACCTTGCAACCCACCACCATCGGGCGCAGCAAAGAGCATGACCTCTCGCAATTCCCGTCTGAGACACTCTCTCTTGCGCGCGATCTGCAAGCCGAGGTGGACGCGCTGACCCCCTGAGGTGCCGTCGCCTCGAAAGAGGCGTCACGCGGCGCGTGGCAGGTCACAGGACCGCGCGTTACCCGTTCTGCGCGTCTGCGGCCTCTGCCTCGATGCGCGCGCGTTCTGCATCGCTCTCGTAGCTGGCCCAGGGCCGGTCCGTGCCGGTGGGCGGCAGATCGGCGGGCTTATGCACCAGATGCAGATGCGTCTTGGCGATGAAATGCCCGGTGATCGGTGCGGTCAGGAACAGGAACAGCGCGATCATGAACTCGTGAAACGAAAAATCCCCGACCTTGAAATAGAAGAACAGCATGGAGGCGATCAGCGCCCCGCCCACGCCCAGTGTCGTCGCCTTGGTCGGCGCATGCAGGCGCATCATGGGATCGGGCAGTTTGATCAGGCCAAAGGAGCCGACCAAGCCGAATACGCCGCTGATCACCAGACAGGCCGAAATGAGAATATCCACAACCATGATCGGCCTCCTATTCGATGATGTCGCCGCGCAACAAGAAGCGCGTGTAGGACACGGTCGAGATAAAGCCGGTCATGGCGATGATCATCGACGCCTCGAAATACATGGTCGTGCCCTTGAGAATACCGAACAGCGACAGCAGCGCGATCATGTTCACCACCATCGTATCCAGCGCCAGGATGCGGTCGCCGACGGTGGGTGAACTGATCACGCGATAGATATTGAGCAGCAATCCCAGTCCGAAACAGCCGAAGGCGAAAAAGAGCGCGTATTCGATCATTCGAAAATCTCCTTGAGCCGGCGTTCGTAGCGCGCCTTGATGTCATCGCGCACGGCGTCCGGGTCGGGCGCGTCCAGACAATGCACCAGCAGGCTGCGGCCATCTGCGGACAGATCGCTCGACACGGTGCCGGGCGTCATGGTGATCGTGCCTGCCAGAACCGTGATTGCTTCGGGAGTGCGCAACTCCAGCGGAATGGTGATCCAGGCGGGCTTGGTGTTGGCGTTGGTCTTGAACAGGATGATTATCGCCACCTGCACGTTGGCCACACAGATATCCCAGAGCACCACGAGCACGAATTCCACGATCCGTGGCAGGCTCGAGAGGCGCGGCCGGTTGGGCCAGTAGGGCGAGGTTATGATCGGGATGATCAACCCGAGAATCGTTCCCAGGACCAGATTGCCAAAGGTCAGCTTGTTGACCAGCATCTGCCAGACCACGATCAGGGTCAGCGTCAGGAACGGATGGGGCAGGATCTTGCGCAGCATCGTCTTTCCTCCCTCAACCACCGTTCAGCACGGCGGCGATATAGCTCTCTGGCGCGTGCAGTTGTTGTGCCGTGGCCTCGATATAGCCCATGACCGGACCGGCCAGCACCGAGAGCGCCACAATGCCGCCCAGCATCGCGAAACAGGCCACCATGGGCAGAGCGGGTTGCGGTTCCGGTTCCGGTTCGTCACCCGTTTCGGGGGCCAGTTTCCAGAAGATCGCGCTGCCCGCCTGGCCCAGACCAAGGATGGCCACCAGCGAGGTGCTGAGGATCACGGCCCAGATGAGCCAAACCTGATCCATCTCGCGCACCGCGTCGAGAATGAGCAGCTTGCCGACAAAGCCCGAGAGCGGCGGCATGCCCGCCGTGGCAATCGCTGAGCCAAAGAAGAGCGCGGCAATCATCCCGTGTTGCGCCATGCGCGGCCCCGGCAGAAATGCCCCTGCAATGGATCCCCGCCGCTCGCGCACGAGATCGACCACGAGGAACAGGAGCGCGCCCGCCAGCGTCGAATGGATCATGTAATAGAGGGCGGCCGCCGTGGTTTCAGGCCGGAAGCCCGCGATGGCAATCAGGAGCGTGCCCATCGAGCCGATTGCGGCGAAGGCGGCGAGGCGGCCCAGCCGTCTGGCCCCCAGGATACCGACCATCCCGGCAACAAGCGTGATCAGCGCGGCATAGGTCAGCATCTGGTCAATCAGCGCCGCCGTTGCCCCAAGGTCGGGGCCAAAGACCAGCGTATACATGCGCAGGATCGCATAGGCGCCCACCTTGGTCATGATGGCAAAGAGCGCCGCCACCGGGGCCGGAGCCTCGGCATAGGTTTCCGGCAGCCAGAAATGCAGCGGCAAGAGCGCCGCCTTGATGGCGAAGACGAGGAAAAGCAGCATCGCCCCCACGCGCAGGAGCGCGCTGTCCTCTACCGGAATCTCTGCTGCCCGCACCGCGAGATCGGCCATGTTGAGCGTACCCGTCACCGCATAAAGCGTGCCGAGCGCGAAGAGAAAGAGGGTCGAGCCG
>SWCD01024114.1_pt1 | contig 21640 bp, 13 predicted proteins | sample 4693011 | NCBI WGS metagenome assembly SWCD01 (sample SAMN10267278, study PRJNA491770) | bioreactor metagenome | isolation source: DHS bioreactor inoculated with marine | place: Japan: Omine Ridge, Nankai Trough | reverse complement strand
TTTAATACCTTCGTTCGCCCGCGCGCTCTCATCTCCCAGGACGGCACACTAGGAGGCGGGTTCGCGCTTGCGCGGAACTTTGAGCGCGGACAGATCCTGGCGGAGGCAACCTACTTCAACGGAATTGAAACGCCGGAACTTGGGATCGGAAACGATGCCTTGCGTTACAGGATTGAGCTCGACGCCACAGCGGCCCCCGCCCCTGCCCGCTTCCGCACCGTTGTGACCGCCAATGCGCTGATCGAGGAAGACGTGGACGGCGACCAGCGCACCGAAATCCTCGCCCGTCAGGTAACAACGTTCCGTGCCATGAACTTTTCCAACCAGGTCCGTTGGACCGACGCCCAAGAAGAGATGACCTTCACTGGCCGGACGATCCTGAGCCGCCGCCGGCAGAACTTTGATGGCCGGATCGCCTTTGATTACGACTTTGATGGGGACGAGATTCTAACCCGCGCGGAAGCAAGCGTCAGCTTCCAACAGCCAGGCGGGCAATGGCGCTGGACCGCGAGCGCCGCGCACGATTTTGAAGGCGATGCGAGCACGGTTGCAGGCACGCTGTCCCGGCGGTTTGAAAACTTTGACCTCGGACTTACCGGCGAAGTGGACAGCAATGGCGACGCACGCGTTGGTCTCCGGCTCTCCTCCACACTGGGTTACACCGAACAGGACGGCCTTTCGGTCGCCGCCGGTGACATCACCGGCGCGGGGATTGCCCAGGTATCCGTTTTCCTCGACAACAATGGCAACGGTGTCCGCGATCAAGGCGAAGCGTCCTTGCCCGACGTAGGCGTCCGGGTCAACGGCGGGATCATCCGGGAACGGACAGATCAAAACGGGAATGTGATGTTGCGAGACCTCAGTGTGCGAGGGCAGAGCGCCATCACGATCGACCTTCGGACCCTCGAAGATCCTATGTTACTGCCTGGCAATGAGGGGGTCAGCCTCATTGCCCGACCGGGTACGCTGGCGCGCCTTGAATTACCTGTGGTGGAAACGGGGCTTATCGACGGCACACTTATGATCCCAGACGGCCGAGTATTGGCAGGCGCCATAGTCATAGTATCAAACGCGGATGGAACGCAGGTCGGTCGTGGAGAAACCGCCTATGACGGCTACTTCCATTTCGAGGGCCTTCCGATGGGCACTTATCTGGTCCGAGCCCTAGGGGCCACGCGGGAGGAATCAGTCACGATCACCTCGAACGAGCCATTTGTGTTCGGCTTAGCACTCATCCTTGACTAAGGTGCCGTCAAAGCCGCAATCCGCTGCAGCGCGCTGAATTTTGAAGTAACTTCCCTGCAGCTTCCACGCGACTGCAGCAGGCCGCCCCAAAAAGGGTGCCAACCCTAACTCAGAGATCTTTATGCAGAAAATTGGAGGGCCCACGGGGACTCGAACCCCGGACCCGCTGATTAAGAGTTCTGTGACAAGCCAATCAAATCAACGGCGTTAGACACTTTAAATGCCCGTTTCCTGCGCTGAGATGCAGAGAGATACACGAAAGTGTCTAACGCCGCTTGACCTCTTTAACTTGGATCCGCTAGGCCGCGCCGCCTCTTCAAACGACACGACAAGTCGGCTAGGTCAACCTCCGAAAGCCGGACACGCGCTAGCGGCAGGATAATCCCGCTTTCGATTGCCGACAGCCGCCGCAGACCGGTGAGCAGTTCCCCCGTCTGCCGTTGCAGGGCCTTCGACGGGCCGCCTTCGCTTCGACGTTCCAGGTGGCCAACCAACGCCTTCACCGTTTTCACGGCAAGGGACCGCACTGTCTTCTGCGCTTCGGCGAGCTCCTCGAGCACCGGCATAATATTGTCCGATGGTTTGCACCGGTCCCGCAACAACGGCACAAGATCGTCGGCCACATCAAACTGATGCAAAGGATAGTCAACTGACAGGTATTCGCAGGCTGCAATAATTTCGTTCGCCGGCGCTTCCCCTGTCATGAAGTGATCGATGGTTTGGCAAACCTGGCGCTGACGATACGTGTCGCCCCGCAGAAATTCCAGCGGCTCCTCCACCGATGCGGTGCCGCCTTTTGTCGGTTTGACCGGAGGCTTACGTTTGGCGGGCGGCACGGTGCGTCACCTCCCTACTCCACAGGATAGGATTGCGCTTTGGCCCGGCCCCGGCTGCGCACAACCTGATAGCCCGGACGCCAGAGATAGCGCACGGGGGCAGAGAACATATGCACGAGCCTTGTGAAGGGAAAGACCGCGAAGATGGTCAGGCCCAGCACGATATGCAGCTTGAAGATCAGCGGTGCGTGAAGGATGTAGCCCGCAATATCCGGCTGGAACGTGACGACCCCGAAAGCCCAGTTCATGAACAAGACCATCGTGTGCCCGTCGAGATGGTTGAGCGAGACGAAAATCGTTCCCAGACCGAGCAGCAGTTGGGCGAGCAGGAGCACGAGGATGCCGATGTCCCAGAAGCTCGAGGTCTTGCGGATGCGGCTGTCCGTCAGGCGGCGGTGGAGCAACATGACAAGACCGATGAGGCAAAGGACCCCGGCAATCCCGCCCGCGATCACGGCGAGCAATTGCTTGGCCCCATGGGGCACGCCCAAGGCGTCCCAAACGGCGATCGGCGTGAGCAGACCGACGAAGTGACCCGCAAAGATCACCAGAATGCCCACATGGAACAGCACCGAGCCCCAGACAAGCTGCTTGCGCCGCAAGAGCTGGCTTGAATTGGCGCGCCAGGTATAGGGCTCATGGTCATAGCGGATGACCGACCCCACAAAGAGCACCGTCAGCGCGATGTAGGGAAAAATACCGAACAGAAACGTGTTGATGAGTTCAGCCATTGGTCTATTCCCCCACGTCCATTCGTTTCAGCATGTCCGAGACTTTCGGGCAGCCGTCCGAGAGGGCCGCGCCGGCGCCGAATTCCACCGCCGCGTCTTCCCACGCCTTGTCGAGGGCTTCGAGATCATCGGGGTCTTCGGTAGGAAACTTCAGGAGCTCCGCCACGGCGGCGGCGGAAACCTCGCCATCGGCCAATGCCTCCAACGCCGCGAAGACCGCCGCGTAATCCGACTCTCGCTCCGTCAACCGCACCTTCAACGCTGCAAAGATGTGGAAGGTCTGGAGCAGGTAATCGCGCGCTTCCTCCCATGTTCGGGTCGAGAGGAACTCGAGAAAGGCAGGAATGAAATCCGGCAGCTCATGCGCGGCGAAATCAAACCCCGCGTGTTCGTACATCTTTTTGAGATCGACCATGGCCTGGCCGCGGTCGCGCCCTTCGCCGTGCACATGTTCAAAGAGATGAAGCGACAGGGATTTGGTACGGTCAAAGAGGAAGACGTAGGCCTCTTGCAGGTCATAGATATCCTGCGTTCCGAGGGCCATCAGTAACGGCTCCAGCGCTTCACGGGGCGCACCCTTGAGCATCCCTTCGTCGTCCAGCGCCGTGCGCAATTCCGTCACGCCCGCCACGAGATCCCGCGTGGGATAGTCGAGCAAAAGGGACAGGACTTTCAGTGTCGTAATCATTCTCCGGGCTCCACGAATTTCGTCGCGCTTGGCCGATGGGCCTTGCCGAACAGGTTAGGTTCCGAATTGCCGCCCGAGCAGCCATTGCCAAAGGAAAATCCGCAGGTGCCGCGCATTTCATAGAGGTCTTGTGCATCTTCGCGGTGCGTGGTGGGCACCACGAACCGGTCCTCGTAATTGGCGATCGCCATCACGTGGTACATCTCGTCCATCTGGTCCTTGGTGAGGCCTACGCGTTCAAGAATGTCCGCGCGGTCTGTCTGGTCCACCGTCTTACCGCGCATGTAGGCGCGCATGGCGAGCATGCGTTCGAGCGCACCGCGCACCGGCGCCTCGTCACCGGCGGTCAAAAGGTTCGCGAGATATTTCACCGGAATGCGCATGGAACTCACGTCCGGAAGGCCGTCATCCCAGCCGATCTTGCCGCTTTCCGCCGCCGATTGGATGGGCGAGAGCGGCGGCACGTACCACACCATGGGAAGCGTGCGGTATTCGGGATGGAGCGGAAACGCCACCTTCCAGTCCATAGCCATCTTGTAGACCGGCGACTTTTTCGCGGCCTCGAGCCACGACTCGGGCACACCGTCTGCCCTCGCCTGCGCAATCACTTCCGGATCGTTGGGATCAAGGAAGACCGAGAGTTGCGCCTCGTAAAGACCCTCTTCATCTTCCGTGCTGGCGGCTTCCTCGATGCGGTCGGCGTCATAGAGCACGACACCGAGATAGCGGATACGACCGACGCAGGTTTCCGAACACACCGTCGGCATACCGGCTTCGATGCGCGGGTAACAGAAGGTGCACTTTTCCGATTTTCCCGATTGCCAGTTGTAGTAGATCTTTTTGTAGGGGCAGCCCGACACACACATACGCCAGCCCCGGCATTTTTCCTGATCGATCAGGACGATGCCGTCTTCCTCGCGCTTGTAGATGGCGCCGGAAGGACATACGGCCGCGCAGCTCGGGTTGAGGCAGTGCTCACACAGACGCGGCAAATACATCATGAAGGTGTTTTCGAACTGGCCGTAAATCTCCTTCTCGATCTCCTCGAAATTGTAATCCTTCGAGCGCCGCGAAAATTCCGTGCCGAGAATTTCTTCCCAGTTAGGCCCATGCTCAATCTTTTCCATGCGTTCGCCGGTGACAAGCGAGCGCGGTCGCGCCGTGGGCGGGGCCTTCATTTCCGGCGCCTTCTGGAGGTGCTCGTAGTCGAACGTGAAGGGCTCGTAGTAGTCGTCGATTTCCGGGAGGCTGGGGTTCGCGAAAATCTTCGCCAGCACGCCCAGCTTGCCGCCCAGTTTGGGCCGCAAGGTCTTGCCGGACTTGCCGATAGTATCGACCAGCGTCCAGCCGCCATTCCAGCGTTGCTGGTTCTCCCAGTCATTGGGATAACCGATGCCGGGTTTGGTCTCCACATTGTTGAACCAGGCGTATTCAACGCCTTCTCGGCTGGTCCATACGTTCTTGCAGGTTACGGAACAGGTATGACACCCGATACATTTATCGAGGTTCAGGACCATGCCGATTTGTGCGCGTACTTTCATGTCCGGTCCTCCCTCTATTCTGCTGCCAAAGCTGGCTCGTCGAGCCAGTCGACCTTGTCCAACTTGCGCACGATGACGAACTCGTCGCGGTTTGAACCAACCGTGCCGTGGTAGTTGAAGCCGTAGGATTGCTGCGCATAGCCGCCAATCATGTGCGTCGGTTTCAGCACCGCGCGTGTGACGGAGTTATGAATGCCGCCGCGCGTGCCGGTAATCGGCGAGCCCGGCGTATTCACGATTTTCTCCTGGGCGTGATACATAAAGAGCGTGCCTTCCTTCATGCGCTGGCTCACCACCGCACGGGCGACAAGCGCACCGTTGGAATTCCAGGTTTCCACCCAGTCGTTATCCTTGATGCCCGCTTTCGCCGCGTCTACTTCACTGAGCCACACGATCGGCCCGCCTCGTGACATAGTGAGCATCAGAAGGTTGTCGGTATAGGTCGAGTGGATGCCCCACTTCTGGTGCGGCGTGATAAAGTTCAGAATAATCTGCTTGCCGCCACCGCCCTTGGCTTCGATCTCCGGCGTGATGGTCTTGGTATCGATGGGCGGGCGATAGAGACAGAACCCCTCGCCGAAGGCCCGCATCCACAGGTGATCCTGATAGAGCTGCTGACGGCCCGTAAGTGTGCGCCAGGGGATCAGCTCATGCACATTGGTGTAGCCCGCGTTGTAGCAAACCTTCTCGCTTTCAATCCCCGACCAGGTAGGGGACGAGATAATCTTGCGCGGTTGGGCCACCACGTCGCGGAAGCGGATCTTTTCGTCTTCCTTGGGCAGCGCCAGGTGGGTGTGATCGATGCCGGTTTTTTTCGACAGTGCCTCCCACGATTTGACCGCCACTTCGCCGTTGGTTTCCGGCGCCATCATCAGGATCGCCTCGCAGGCGTCGATGTCGTCTTCCAGGCTCGCCATGCCCTTGGTCGGGCCTTCCGCGGTGACGGAGCCGTTGAGCGCACGCAGGTTCTCGATCTCGTGCTTGGTGTCCCAATTGATACCCTTGCCACCGTTACCCACTTTTTCCATGAGCGGGCCGATGGCGGTAAAGCGCTTGTAGAGATTGGGATAGTCGCGCTCCACCACCGCCACGTTCGGCATGGTCTTACCTGGGAGGGGGTCGATTTCCCTGCGCTTCCAGTCCTTTACATCGAAAGGCTGGGCAATCTCACCCGGCGTGTCGTGAAGGATCGGCACCAGGACCGTGTCCTTCTCGACACCCAGCACTTCCGGCGCGATGTCCGAGAATTTCTTGGCAAGGTCGCGGAAAATCTTCCAGTCAGACTTGGCTTCCCATGCCGGGTCCACTGCCTCGGTCAGCGGGTGGATGAAGGGGTGCATGTCGGACGTATTGAGGTCGTTCTTCTCATACCAGGTGGCCGTGGGCAGAACGATGTCGGAGTAAACGCAGGTCGTCGACATGCGGAAGTCGATGGTGACGAGCAGGTCGAGCTTGCCGCGCGGCGCCTCCTCATGCCACGTCACATCCTGCGGTTTCTGTCCGCCGGTCTCGCCCAAGTCCTTGCCTTGCACGCCGTGCGTCGTGCCAAGCAAGTGCTTCAAGAAATACTCGTGGCCCTTCCCAGAGGAGCCGAGCAGGTTCGAGCGCCACACAAACATATTGCGCGGCCAGTTGTCCGGGTCGTCCGGGTCATCGCAGGACATATTGAGGGCGCCGGATTTGAGGCTTTGCGCCACATAGGCGGGCACTTCCATCCCCGCGGCCTCGGCGGCGGCGGCGATCCCCAGCGGGTTCTGCTTCAGCTGCGGCGCGGAGGGCAGCCAGCCCATGCGCTCCGACCGCACATTGTAGTCGATCAGCGAGCCCGACCAGTCACCCTTCGGTGCGGTGGGCGAGAGGATTTCATCGACCCCCAACGTCTCATAACGCCACTGATCTGTGTGCGCATAAAAGAAGCTGGTGGAATTCATCTGCCGCGGCGGACGATTCCAGTCGAGCCCGAAGGCGACCGGCAGCCAGCCCGTTTGCGGGCGCAGCTTTTCCTGCCCCACATAGTGGCACCAGCCCCCGCCCGACTGCCCGATGCAGCCGCACATGATCAGGAGATTGATGATCCCCCGATAATTCATGTCCATGTGATACCAGTGGTTCAACCCCGCACCGAGAATGACCATGGATTTGCCATTGGTCTTTTCCGCGTTGGAGGCGAATTCGCGCGCCACAGTTACGATCTGCGCGGCCGGCGTGCCGGTGATGCGTTCCGCCCATGCCGGCGTATAGGGCACATCCTCGTCAAAGGTTCTTGCCACGTGCTCGCCACCAAGCCCCCGGTCGAGGCCGTAGTTGGCACAAAGCAGGTCAAACACCGTGGCGACCAGCGCCTCGCCCTCTTTCAGCTTGAGCGACCGCACCGGCACATTGCGCACCAGAACCTCTGGGTGTTCCGTGCCTTTGAAATAGTCGTGTTCGCGGCTACCGAAGTAAGGGAAGGAAACACCAGCGACGTTGTCGTGTTCGTCAATGAAGCTGAGCTTTAGTTCCGTGTCGGAGCCGTCGGCGGATTTTTCTTGAAGGTTCCATAGCCCCTCCTCCCCCCAGCGGAAACCGACGGAGCCCCGCGGCACTACGTAAGTCTGTGACTTGTCGTCAAAGGCGATGGTCTTCCATTCGGGATTGTTGGCTTCACCGCAGGTGTCATCGAAGTCGGACGCGCGGATCAACCGTTCGGGGACCAGTTGGTCGTCCTGCTGCACAAGCCGCACCAGCATAGGCATGTCAGTATACTTGCGCGCATATTCGGTGAAATACGGCACTTGCCGGTCGAGGTGGAATTCACGCAGCACCACATGACCAAAGGCCATGGCGAGCGCCGCGTCCGTCCCCTGCTTGGGGTGCAGCCAGATGTCGGCGAATTTTGAGGCCTCAGAATAGTCGGGGCAGATGACAGCCGACTTTGTGCCCTTGTAGCGCGCCTCGGTATAAAAGTGTGCATCGGGCGTCCGCGTTTGCGGCACGTTCGAGCCCCACAACATGATAAAGCCCGAATTGTACCAGTCGGCGCTTTCGGGCACGTCCGTCTGCTCGCCCCAGGTTTGAGGACTGGCAGGCGGCAGATCGCAATACCAGTCATAGAACGACATGCAGACGCCGCCCATGAGCGAGAGATAACGCGAGCCCGCGGCATAAGAGATCATCGACATGGCCGGAATGGGCGAGAAGCCGATGATCCGGTCCGGGCCGTGCCGTTTCGCCGTATAGGCGTTCGCCGCAGCAATGATCTCGTTCACCTCGTCCCAACTTGAACGGATGAACCCGCCGAGGCCCCGTTTGGAGGTGTAGCTTTCGCGTGCGGCCGCATCCTCCACGATGGAGGCCCAGGCGGCCACGGGGGTACGGGTCGCCCGCGCCGCCCGCCACAGCTTCACAAGGTGCGAACGCACCAAGGGATACTTGAGCCTGTTGCCCGAATAGAGATACCAGCTGTAACTGGCGCCCCGGCTGCACCCGCGCGGTTCGTGGTTCGGCAGATCGGGCCGCGTGCGCGGATAATCCGTCTGCTGAGTTTCCCAGGTGACGATCCCGCCCTTGACGTAGATCTTCCACGAACACGATCCCGTGCAGTTAGCCCCGTGCGTGGAGCGCACAATCTTGTCGTGCTGCCACCGCTTGCGGTAGCTCTCCTCCCAGTCACGGTTTTCCTCGGTCGTAATGCCGTGGCCGTTCGAGAACTTTTCCTTTTTCGCGAAGAAATTCAGCCGGTCGAGAAGCAAGCTCATGGTCTTCTCCCTACGGGTTCTTCACGTCCGCACCGGGACGCAAATAGAACCAGAAATTGATGACGATGCAGACGGTGTAGAAGATGGCGAAGCCGTAAAGCGCGTATTCCGGCGTCGTGGCGCGAATCTGTTCACCAAAGACTTGCGGAATGATGAAGGCGCCGTATGCCGCCACCGCGGAGGTCCAACCCAATACCGGTCCCGCCTGTTCCCGGTCAAAGACCACCGCAATGGTGCGGAAGGTCGAGCCGTTCCCGATGCCCGTCGCGGCAAAGAGAATGAGGAACAGCACCATGAAGGGCAGGAAGAACTCTTCCGGGGTTGCGGACCCGTAGGCTGCCTTCATGAAGTAGGCGACCCCGAGTGCGCAGGCGACCATCACAACAGAGATGATCTGCGTGACCAGCGCCCCGCCCACCTTGTCGGCAATCCAGCCGCCCACGGGGCGGATCAGCGCGCCGATAAATGGGCCAGTCCAGGCGAACATGAGCGCGCTCGGGCCCGCCGCATTCACCGTGCCGTGGGTCATCACCCCGTCCACCAGAATGTGTTGGTAGCCAAAGATGACCTTGATCGCGAGACCGAAGGCCGCGCTGTAGCCGATGAAGGAGCCAAAGGTCATGGTGTAGATGACCGTCATCGCCCAGGTGTGCCGGTTGTTGAAGATGCGATACTGGTGCTTGAGGCTTTCGCCGATCTTGCCCGGTATGGCGCGCAGGGCGAACACCGTCGCGGCGATCACCACGGGCAGCACCAGCCATTTGGAAACGCCCCAGCCCGAACCGCCCGCGTTTTGAGGCAGCATGAGCCAGAGACCAGCCGCGGCGATCACAAGACCGATCAGAAGCATGCCAGTCATCTTGCCGAATGCCGAAAACGGTGAGCCGATATTGGGTGAGACGTGTTCATCCACAATGTTGTTCATGCCGAACCAAGCCGCGATGACGAGCGGCACCAGGATCACCACCCAGACATATCCCGCGTTGTGCAGAAACGTTTCCGTTCCCGCCGGAATACGGCCAATGAGCGTGCCGGAGGTGTTTTGCAGGATCATCGGCGCGCCGATGACGCCGAACGTCATGACCAGCGGCACAAGGATCTGCATGGTTGTGACACCAAAGTTCCCGAGCCCCGCGTTCATGCCGAGCGAGAACCCCTGCACGCGCTTGGGGAAGAAGAAGGAGATGTTGGACATAGAGGAAGCGAAGTTGCCGCCGCCAAAACCCGACAGCAGGGCCATGGCCTGGAACTGCCAGAGCGGCGTGTCGGGGTTTTGCAACAGTAACCCCGTGCCAAAGGCCGGGATGATCAGCAGCGCGGTGGTGAAGAAGATGGTGTTGCGCCCGCCCGCCATGCGGATGAAGAAGGTGGAGGGGATGCGCAGCGTCGCGCCCGTCAGACCTGCCACGGCGGCCAGAGTGAAGAGCTGGCTGTCGTCGAAATCGAAGCCCAGGTTTTTCATCTGAACCGTGATGATCCCCCAATAGAGCCAGACGGCAAAGCCGCACAAAAGGCAGGGGATCGAAATCCAGAGGTTGCGATAGGCAATGGCTTTGCCGCCCGCTTCCCACTGGGCATTGTCTTCGGGGTTCCAGTTTCTGAGGTCTTCAGCCATGAGAGGCTCCCTGATCCAGTATTGACGGGCCGCCGCGCGGGCGACGGCCCATAGGTTGTTGTCCTAGTTCGTTGCGCTGCCGAGCGGTTGTTCGGGCACATCGGACAGGAACTTTTCTTCCATGAGTTCGGGATACTTGCGCCGTTCCATGCGGCGGATGGCGACATGCATCCATATAGTGCTGACCACGACCAACGCGAAGAGCAGCATGAAGCAGCTGGTCCAGACGTGGAAATAGTCGCTCGCCATGCCGAAGAGGATCGGCAGCACGAACCCACCAAGCCCGCCGATCATGCCCACGAGGCCGCCTACTGCGCCCACGTGTTCGGGATAGTAGACGGGGATGTGCTTGTAGACGGCCGCCTTGCCCAGCGACATGACGAAGCCGAGCACGACGGTGAGGCCCGCAAAGACCGGCCAGCTGATGCCGAAGGAGAATTCGATCGGCCCATCGATTCCCTGAACGATGTAGCGTGTCTCGGGATAGCTGAGAATGAAGAGGACAACGAGCGAGACGATGAATGTCAGATACATCACGAAGCGCGCGCCCCAAAGGTCGGACCACCACCCCCCGAGGGCGCGGAAGACGGACCCCGGCAAGGCATAGGCGGCCGCAAGCATCCCCGCTGTCGTCAGCTCCAGCCCATAAGCGCCTACATAATAGCGCGGCAGCCAGGACGCGAGCGCCACGAAGCCGCCGAAGACAAAGAAGTAGTAGGTCGCGAAGCGCCAGACCTGGATGTTTTTCAGTGGGGCAAGCTGCATCCAGGCGGACCGGGCGCTCTCGCCCGTTTCGCGCCGCCGCTTGGTCATGGGGTCGACATCGGTGAGGAAGTAGAAGGCAATCGCCATAAGCAGCATGACACCGGCATAGATCTGCGCCGTGGTTTCCCATCCGAACGCGACAACGAGGAAGGGCGCACCGAAGTTCGTCACCGCGGCGCCCACATTGCCCGCGCCGAAAATGCCGAGCGCCGTGCCTTGGGTTTCCTTTGAATACCAATGAGAGACATAGGTGATGCCGACAATGAAGGACCCGCCGGCGAGCCCGACGCCCAGGGCAGCGACCAAGAACATCTCGTAGGTGTGCACGGTCGATAGCAGATAGGCGGCAATGGCCGTGAGGATCATCTGCAGCGGAAAGATGATTCGCCCGCCGTATTGTTCGGTCCAGACCCCCAGAAAGATACGGCTTATGGATCCGGTCAGAACCGGTGTCGCCACCAGCAGGCCAAATTGCGTGTCCGTCAGCCCCAAATCCTGTTTGATCTTGACGCCGATGATCGAAAAAATCGTCCAAACGGCGAAGCACACCGTAAACGCCAACGTGCTCATGCCAAGCATCCAGTGTTGTTTGCCCGGCGTTACACCTTCGAGATGGTTCATAGCATTTGCCCCACGTTGCAGACCGGCGATTCCGGTCGAAGATGGTCGTGGGGGCATCATCGATTTGCGCGCGTCCCAACGGTTGATCTCTGTCAAATTGGGGACTGCCAAAGGGCAAAATAATCGGGTACAAGAATTAGGCTGTTTGTGCCGCGTACGCTGATCAACGATACAAGTTACGCCCGACGTAACGATGCTTGATGATCGTCATGTCTTGCTTGATAATCATCAATTGTAATGGGAGGAGCAACGCCTTGCGCGGAATCGATGTGCCGAAAGTCCGGGAACTCTCGCTATTTTCCGGGATGAGCGACGAGCATTTCGATGAAATGCTGCAAATGGCCTATCTCCAGCGCTTTCCGCCCCAGGTCCAATTGATCACCGAGGGCGATCCGGCTGACTTTCTTCATGTCATCGTGGATGGAACGGTCGAGCTGTTCGGCACCTCCAATGGTCGTGAGACCACCATGGCGATCCTGCGGCCGATCTCCACATTCATCCTGGCGGCCGTGCTCAAGGATGCGGTCTACCTCATGTCCGCGCGCACACTCGACCGCGCGCAGGTGCTGATGATCCCTGCCGAGAACGTTCGCGCCACCATGGAAACCGATCCGGCCTTTTCCCGCGCCATGGTGCTGGAGCTCGCCAGCGGGTTCCGCTCTCTCGTCAAGACATTGAAAGAACAGAAGCTGCGCACCGCGGTGGAACGGCTCGCCAATTATTTACTGCGCGCGCATGAACAGCGTGGTGGGAATGGCGATCTCGAGCTGACGGAGGACAAACGCACCCTCGCCGCCCTCATGGGCATGACGCCGGAAAACCTGAGCCGCGCCTTTGGCACGCTGAAGGAATATGGCGTGGAGGTGCATGGCAGCCATATCAAGCTGAACAATATCGAAGACCTGACCAAGCTCGCCAAGCCAACACCACTGATCGATCACCGCTCGATTTGACCGCCCTTATCCGCGGCGCGCGGAAGCGCCAGAAGCGGCCCATAGCGCAAGGCAAATAGCGCGAATGAGGTCGCCCACAGGGCGCCAGCACCAATCAACAGCGGTAGATAGAGCGCAAATGGCGCAAAGCCACTCGCAACTCGCACCAATGCTGCGGTGATGACAAGGCTGTAGATCACCATGGTCCAGCGATCAGCTTTGCGCGCTTTTCCGGTGTGGCCGAGTGTTGCGCGGGTCATTACGGCAAGGATCATCACGCCCATGGCGCCTGCCGTCAGCGCGTGGATGGCGGCGCTTGCGGGAATAGCTTGCGGTAGAAGGATCGAGAGACCCAAAAGCACCATCGCCACGGCGAGCCAGCCATATCCCATATGCAGGATCCAGACGAGTGCTTCCGCCCCTGTGTTCCAGCCCCGCCACCGCCAGAGGCGCAGAGCGTGAACGATGCCCGCACCGAGCAGCAAAACGCCAGTAACCATATGAAAGGGCATAACCATCCAGGCGGCGAAAGCGATGGCGGCCAGAACCAGCGCGAAGAGGTCGAACCGTCCCGCCCGCGCGGGAAGCGCCGTTTCCCCCTGCTGCGCAAGCCAGTTCCGCGTAAAGCTCGGAACGATCCGCCCGCCAATGAGGGCAATCAACAGAGCGGGAATTGCAAGCGCCGCCCGCTGCACCATCTGCAGGGCGACGGGATCGTTTCGGAACACATGAAAGGCGATATTGGCTGCGGCGAGAGCTGTGACCATGAGACTGACAGGCAAGTTGCGCGTGTTCTTGCCCGCCAAAATCTCGCGCCAGACCAGCCCGGCGAAGGCGACAAGAAAACAGCAATCCACTACGGTCACAAGCCAGGGCCAAGGCAATGGCACAGTCATGACCACACGGCCCAGAAGCCAGAGGCCGAACAACACAGCCAGACTGATTCCCCTCACCGGCAGCCGTCCGGTCCAGTTCGGAATCGCCGTTAGCAAAAAGCCGGCGGCGATAGCGGCAAAAAACCCAAACAACATTTCGTGGATGTGCCACTCAAGGGCGGGGCGTCCGCCGATCACCGGTTCGGCGAAGACATAAGCCGCCATCCAGATGACAATCGCAATTGCCGTGAAGATGGATCCGCCCAGAAAGAATGGACGAAATCCAAAACTCCAAATCGCGGGGCCGCTGTAGCTTTGCCGTCTTGACTCTTCCTGGGGCAATCGCATCTTGATCCCGATCTCTATCTCGTTCAGGTCAAAGAGTAGTGTCTGCGCTTATGCGACGCTCTCCTCACCAAACGCAAGGGCAGTGACGTCGCACTTGTTCGGCCGAAGAAACAAAAACCGGAGAGACCCTGGCTATGACGGACCATTCGCCTGTCATCGGCATCATTGGCTGGAAGAATAGTGGCAAGACCGCGCTGGTCACCGATCTGGTGCGGCACTTTCGCGGCAAAGGCCTTACTGTTTCTACGGTCAAACACGCGCATCATGGATTCGATATTGACCAGCCGGGCAAAGACAGCTTTCAACATCGGCAAGCGGGCGCGGGTGAGGTTATGATTGCGTCGGACAAACGCTGGGCCCTGATGGCGGAGCATGATCTTGGCACGCGTCCAGCGCTGCGCGATCTTTTGACGCGCATGGCGCCCGCCGATGTGATTCTCGCCGAAGGGTTCAAAGGCGATCCCCATCCCAAGATCGAAGTTTTTCGCGATCCAGCCCAGCCGCTGATCGCGCGGGAGGACCCTTCGGTCATTGCCGTGGTGACGCCGGATACAAAGACGCTCGCCGACTGCCCCTGCCACGTAGTTGCGCGGGACGATCTTGAGGCAATCGGCGAGCTTGTCATGCGCCAGATCAGAAGCGTGCAGTGAACGTCAGCCAGACCTTTTGCGTATCCGTATTCCAGTTGTCGGCTTCATAGTCAGCGGCCTTGAGCGAAATGGAGAAATGGTCACCCAAAGGCACATTTACCACCGCATCCCACTCTGTGCCGTAGTCCATGGACCCGCGATCAGACTGAAAGTCATGATAGGCGACTGTCAGGTTGACCCCATGGAGCGGCTCCGGCGCGCCCTCGCCAAAGCGGTAGGACACGGATGCATAGGTATCTTGCAGCCCGTTCGATGGCGTCGTCAGGAACTGGTCGGCCCAGCCATTGTAGGCATGAAGCAGGGCAAAGGGGGTCTGGAAGGCATTTGCGCCGTCGCCTTCGAGCACTTCATAGCCCGCGCGCAATGTGAACCCGCCCGCGGCGACGGACGGCTCGACCCGGTAGTAGTTGAGATCAAAGCTGCCCGGGTTGTTGCCATAGTCGGACTGGTTCGCGAATTCCAGCGTGTAACCCAACGTGACATTATTCACCTGAGTGGTGCCGGTGAAATTGGCCCCATAGGTTTGCGATGAAAGGCCGAGGGCAAAGGCATCGTCGAAATCGTTGACGTAGGCATAGCCCGTCAGATCGCCGATCGCGAGCCCGGAATAGGTCGCATTGAAAAGGTGGAAATCGCCGTCGAAATTGCCCACGGGCGATTCGTCGGTAAAGGCGCGGTTGACGTTGCTGGCATAGGCATAACGAACCGCCACATCATTGACCGGGCCATATTCCACGACAACGCCATCAAAGGACCGGTTGTTCTGGCGCCAGCCCAGCGCACTTACAAAGCGTTGATTGCCCCAGTTGAGTTTGCGCCGGCCCACCGTGACGGAAAACTGCGATGCCCGCGAATAGCGCAGGTAGAACTGATCGACCTCGCCCGCGTCGGGATCGGCCTCCACCGGATACTGGGTCAGGCCGTTGATCGTGCTGTTGTAGCGCTCATCCCCAATAACACCCACCTGGCGGAGTTGCACCATGCCGCTGAACCCGTTCCAGGTGCCCGTCTCGTACCCTAGCAGGAGCTGATAGGTGGAGGCGCGCGCCTCTTCGGGCTTGCCGTCCTGGTCGATATAGGCATAGCGGTAGCGGAAGCTGCCAGAAAACTCACCGCCGGTAAGGGCATCAACGAAACTCGTCGACGTGGCTTCAGTCGGCTCAACTGCAAGTGCGGCCCCCGAATACAAACCCGCCCAGGCAACGATCGCCAGGGCTAACTGTCTTGTGCATCTCATGACGTCAATCCTTCGAACTTCCCGGATACATTCGTCCGGATGCGGATTGATTATTGAGGCGTTTGTATTTTCGAAATGATCGAGATCAATCGAACGCGCCCCTCCTCGCATTTCTTACATCGTTTGCGCGACAAACAATTGAGCGCAAAGCCATTGACAGGACGTCAATTGACCTTTGCTCCTTGATCACCTGACAAATGACAATAATTACGCCGACGGGAGCCAGCGCCGCAAAATGGTCAGAAGAAGGAAAATTGGAGGGCCCACGGGGACTCGAACCCCGGACCCGCTGATTAAGAGTTCTGTGACAAGCCAATCAAATCAACGGCGTTAGAAACTTTAAATGCCCGTTTCCTGCGCTGAGATGCAGAGAGATACACGAAAGTGTCTAACATCGCTTTTCTGTTGTTGACCGAGCGACCCATCCAGCCTCCGAAGTCAAAGCAGCACAGGCCGGGCTTGCCTATAGCTCTATAGTCTCGTGCAGCTTCGGCGTGCGTACGTCTTTCGCGTTCAGCTTGGTCGCAATTGTCTCCATTGGCTTTTCTTCTCCATGCACTAGGAAGATATGCTTGGGATTCGACGATGCTTGCCACTCCAGCAATTCGGCTTGATCTGCATGTGCAGAAAAGCCGTTGATGGTGTAGATGTCCGCATTGACCGGGAGTTCGTCACCAAAGAGGCTTATCGTCTTGGCGCCATCAATGATACGTCGTGCCGGTGTGCCCATAGCCGCGTAGCCAACAAAGATAAGGCTGGAATCGGCACGCGCCACATTTTGAACCAGATGATGACGAACACGCCCTCCAGTACACATACCGCTGCCGGCAAGGATCACCGCGCCGCTGACCTTGTTGAGGTTCATCGATTCTGCGGTCTCCCGGGTCATGCTCAGCCCCGAAGGAGAGAATGCATCGCGTCCTTTTTTGAACAGGGCCTGTAAATTGGGCCGATATAGCTCAGGAAAACGGCTATAGACGTCCGTCGCCGCGATCGCCATGGGCGAATCGAGAAATACCCTCAGATGCGCGGGCAACTGGCCCGACCGTTCGCCTTCGTGGATGATGTACAAGAGCTCTTGCGCCCGGTCGAGCGCAAAGGTCGGGATAATCGCATTGCCCCCTTTTTCCATTGTCAGGTTGATCGCGCCATAGAGCTCGTCGACAGATGCTTCGAAACTCCGATGCCGACGATCCCCATAGGTTGTTTCGAGAAGGAGGTAGTCCGTCTTGGGCGGTCTATCCGGTTCGGGCAAGACCGGGCGCCCGCTGTTCCCCAAATCGCCGGAAAAAAGCAATCGCCGTCGCTTGCCGTTCTCTTCGAGGTCGAGAAATATCCAGGCCGAACCAAGGATATGCCCAGCATTTCCAAACGTTGTGCTGACCCCCGGCGCGATCTGGATGGGTTTGCCGTAGACGGCGGTACGCCCGAAGCGTTCGAACGAGTTGAGCGCATCCAGTTCGGAATAAAGTGGCCCGTCGACATTTTCTTCCTGTTTGTGTTGGCTCCGTTTTCGCCTGCGACGCATACGCCGCTCTGCCTCTTCTTCCTGAAGATACGCCGCGTCCATCAGTGTGATGCGCGCCAAAGCGCGAGTTGGCGCGGTGGTTATGATTTCGCCCTTGAACCCCTGACGCTCCAAAAGCGGAATACGTCCGCAATGGTCGAGATGAGCATGGCTGAGAAGCAGAAAGTCGATCTCTCTTGGATCGAAGCCCAAGGGCTCGGTGTTTTCCTGCTCGATCTCATGGCTGCCCTGAAACAACCCGCAATCGAGCAGAATCTTGACCCCGGCACATTCAACCAAATGGCACGAACCAGTTACTCCGCCTGCCGCACCGTGAAAAGAGAGCCTCATCCTCATCTCCAATCAGAACCCGTTCGTGCCACCGACCATGCCGCACTGAGGTGAGCTTATGAAGGGGGAGATGCCAGAAAAGCAGAGCCTTTCTCAAACAATCCTTGTGAAGGCATCGACACGAGTGACGGGATCGCCGCGTTATGATTGTATTGGGCGCACCCTAATGTGATCGATCTCATTGCGAAGCGCCGCCCGAACCCCGAAGGTTGGGCAAACCGCCACTGAGCCAATTCTAGGAGCGTGCCTTTTGAGCGCCCACGTTTCCGACGATGCCCCTCATACGATACCCGTTGATGCGGTCCTTGAAGCTGTCGGCGGACAGAGGGCGGGATTGTCGTCTGCCGAAGCGGCGCAGCGCCTTGAACGGTTCGGCCCCAACAAACTGCCCGAGCCGCCGCGCCGCCACCCGGTCCTTCGCTTTCTGGCACATTTCAATCACGTTCTCATTTATGTGCTGCTTGGCGCGGCATTTATCACGGCGAGTCTAGGGCACGTGATTGATACCGGCGTCATCTTGGCGGTCGTGATTGCCAATGCGATTATCGGCTTCATCCAGGAAGGGCGCGCCGAACAGGCGATGGAAGCAATACGCCGGATGCTGACGCCGCGGTGTCCGGTCCTGCGCGATGGGGAGCGGCGCACCATCGATACCGCGGCCCTCGTTCCCGGCGACATTGTTCTTCTGGAAGCCGGTGAAAAGGTCCCTGCGGACCTGCGGCTCATCTCGGCGGCCGGCCTCAGGATCGACGAGGCCTTATTGACCGGCGAGTCCGTGCCCGTCGACAAGGCGGTCCAGCACGTAAAGGCGGACGCGGCACTGGGCGACCGTACTTGCATGGCCTTCAGCGGCACCCTTGTCACCAGCGGCGCGGGGCGCGGCGTCGTGGTCGCCACCGGGCCCGCGACGGAGATCGGCCATATCAGCGGCATGATCTCGAAAGTCGAAACCTTGACCACGCCCCTCGTGCATCAGATGAACGAGTTTTCACGATGGCTGACGATCCTGATCCTGCTTATGGCCGCCGCCTTGCTCGTTTACGGTTATTTTGTCGGACATTTTCCCTTTGCCGAACTATTCATGGCGGTTGTGGGGCTGTCGGTTGCGGCGATCCCCGAGGGTCTGCCGGCCATGCTGACCATTACGCTTGCCGTTGGCGTACAGGCGATGGCACGGCGCAACGCGATTGTCCGCCGCCTGCCCGCCATCGAAACGCTAGGGTCGGTATCTGTGATCTGCAGCGACAAGACCGGGACCTTGACCCGCAATGAAATGATGGTCACGGCAATCGCAAGCGCAGAGCACGTATTCTCCGTTGCCGGTAAAGGATATGCCCCTGAAGGCAGCATCCAGCTTGCGGCCGCGGAAGTCGACCCCGCCGAGCACGAGCTGCTCGACCGGTTCGCGCGCGCCTCGTTGCTTTGCAACGACGCGGCCTTGCATCCCGAGAAGCACGGTTGGCGTGTAGAAGGTGATCCGATGGAAGGTGCCCTTATAGCACTTGCGGGGAAAATCAAAGGCCGGGGAACCGATGCATTTTCGGAGTGGGAACGGATCGACTCAATCCCCTTCGATGCGCGCCATCGCTACATGGCGGTTCTCAACCACGACCCCGAGGGTAATGCATCAATCCACGTGAAAGGCGCACCAGAACAAGTGCTTTCCATGTGCTCGGCGCAATTCGAGGCGGACGGGGGCACGCACCCGCTGGACAAGGCCTACTGGTTTGAACGCGTTGACGAACTTGCTGCCCAGGGGCAACGGGTTCTCGCGCTCGCCGAACGCCCGGCTACGCAACATAAGACTGAACTGCACATTGGTGACCTCGATGGGCATCTGGTTCTGATAGGTTTGGTAGGGCTGATTGACCCGCCCCGCCCCGAGGCCATCGCGGCGATCGCCGAATGCCATACCGCGGGCATCCGCGTGAAAATGATAACCGGTGACCACGTAGGGACAGCCAGCGCCATTGCCCGACAGATCGGCCTTCAAAATCCCGACAGGGTTCTGACCGGAACGGACCTGGAACGGATGGACGAAGCGGAACTGGCGGCCATCGTCACCGACACGGACGTCTTTGCCCGCACAAATCCGCAACACAAGCTGCGCCTTGTGACCGCGCTGCAATCGCACGGCCTTACGGTTGCCATGACAGGAGACGGCGTGAATGACGCCCCGGCCCTCAAGCGCGCGGATGTGGGCATTGCCATGGGCCTGAAGGGCAGTGACGCGGCGCGTGAAGCTTCAGTGCTGGTGCTTGCCGATGACAATTTCGCTTCGATTGTCGCGGCGGTGCGGGAGGGGCGCACCGTCTACGACAACATCAAGAAGGTGATCAGTTGGACCTTGCCTACCAGTGCCGGGGAAGCATTGACGATCATCGCGGCACTGCTTATGGGGATGACCTTGCCGATTACGGCAGTTCAGATACTCTGGGTTAACCTGATTACAGTGATTACCCTCGCGCCGCCGCTCGCCTTCGAACCGGTCGAGAAGAACACCATGAAGCGCCCGCCCCGCTTGCGCTCCGAAGCTTTGCTAACTGGCACACTCACGTGGCACATCGTCCTTGTTTCCGGACTGTTCCTCGCAGCCGTCTTCAGCATGCATACCTATGCCCTCGACCGGGGCTATTCTCTCGATCTTGCGCGCACGATGGCGCTGAATATGCTGGTCGTGCTGGAAATCTTCCACCTCTTCTTCATTCGCAATATCCATGGTACCTCGCTCACGTGGAATGCTGCGCGAGGTACACCCATAGTCTGGATCTGCGTTAGCATCATCGTTATCGCGCAGTTCGCGGTAACCTACCTTCCGCCGCTGCAACAGGTTTTCGGCACCGAAGCCGTGCCGCTGTTCGACGGCATGCTGATCGTGGCGGTGGGAGCCGTATTCTTTGCGATCATCGAAACGGAGAAGCAATTGCGGCTCGCGTTCCGCCGTCAAGCGAACGTGGCGGCAGAGGCATCGTAGTCGCAGATTGCTTGGAGTTGACCGGGTCCGCGACTAGGTCTGAAAGACGGGTACATAAAGAAAAGCGGTCTTTGCCCGGCAACGCGGGATCGCGGAATGCCGCATCACGACAATCGAATCTCATTTTAGTATAGATTGCCGCCATATACCTTCGATGTGCCAGACAAGTTCAAAGTGGCAAGCAGGATTAACAAGAGAGATGACTGAACCCACACAGAACACGGCCACAAACAGCAGTGTAGACGCGCTCTTGCCATCCGACGTGGCGCGCGCTTGCGAGGCCACCGGCGCGTCCAAGGCCTGCCGTGATACAGTTACGCTTCTGGTATTGGGGATTCTAGCTGGCGCCTTTATTGCTTTCGGCGCCATATCAATGACGGTCGTTCTGACCGGAGCCGAAGATCTCCCATGGGGTGTCGCGCGCCTTCTTGGCGGGCTTGCCTTTTCACTTGGGCTCATTTTGGTCATTGTCGGGGGCGCGGAACTATTCACCGGCGACTCGCTCATGATTGTCGCGTACGCGAGCCGGCGGATCACGCTCACAGCGCTGCTTCGCGCCTGGGTCATCGTCTATGTCGGCAACATTATCGGTGCCCTCGGGACAGTCGCAATCATGTTTCTTTCCGGCCAACACTTGTTTGCAGATGGCGCCGTCGCGGAGACCGCCCTCTCAATCGCAGCAGCGAAATCAGAACTTCCCACGATCCGCCTATTCTTTTTGGCCCTACTCTGTAATGTACTGGTTTGCTTGGCCGTATGGATGTCCTTCAGTGCACGTACGACAGCCGGAAAAGTGATGGTCATCATCCCCCCCATAACGGCATTTGTTGCAGCCGGCTTTGAACACTCGATCGCGAACCTATACCTTTTGCCTCTCGGCCTTGCGATTAAAGCCTGGTCGGGACCTGAGGTCTGGTCTGCCATCGGCGCAAGCGCCGCAAGCTTTCCTCAGCTGACAATAGGTGGAGCAATTCACAACATTGCTGT
>SWCD01011293.1_pt1 | contig 21645 bp, 19 predicted proteins | sample 4693011 | NCBI WGS metagenome assembly SWCD01 (sample SAMN10267278, study PRJNA491770) | bioreactor metagenome | isolation source: DHS bioreactor inoculated with marine | place: Japan: Omine Ridge, Nankai Trough | reverse complement strand
AAGGCTCCCAGTTACGTACATGGTGCAAGTACACAATCGTTGCTGCCTCTCACAGTTGCCGGTTTGTTGGAGAAGACAGCCGGTCTTCATGGGGACGCTGATGCGCTGATAGTTCCTCATCAGGGCATTCGATGGACGTACCGGAAGCTCCAGAATGAGGTGGAACGGTATGCAGCGGGTTTTGCGGCGCTGGACCTGAAACCTGGCGAGCGCATCGGCATCTGGGCGCCCAACTGCTGGGAGTGGGTGGTAACGCAGTTTGCAAGTGCGCGCGCAGGCCTGATCCTGGTCAACATCAATCCGGCCTACCGGCTCGGCGAGTTGACATACGCTCTGGAAACGACAGGCTGTGCAGCGTTGATCGCTACACGCCAGTTCAAGACCAGCAACTATCTGGACATGTTGAGGGAACTGATCCCCGAGCTGGCCGATGCGAAACCGGGGCAACTGGTCTCCGCCAGGTTTCCCGATCTCCGCCTGATGTTGTTGTTGGGCGATGAAGAAGAAACCGGCTTCACCCGGTTCGAGACCATTCTGGACATAGCAGGTAAAACGCACCTGGAGCAGATTGAGACGTTGCAAGACCGGTTGCAGTTTGATGATCCCATTAACATTCAGTTCACCAGCGGCACGACGGGCACCCCTAAAGCCTCGACTCTCACCCACCATAATATCGTCAACAATGCCTACTTCGTCGGCCTGCAGATGAAGCTGAGCGAAGCGGACAGGATGTGCATTCCTGTTCCCATGTATCACTGTTTCGGCATGGTGCTTGGCACGTTGTGCTGTGTGGCCTTCGGCAGCGCCATGGTGTTTTCATCGACGGGGTTCGATGCTGCGGAAGTTCTCAGAACGGTAGATGCAGAGTGCTGCACCGTGTTGCATGGCGTGCCGACCATGTTCATTGCCGAACTGGAGGTGCCCGAATTCAAGCAACGCAAGCTGACTTCGTTGCGCACGGGGATCATGGCAGGCGCACCATGTCCGGTGGAACTGATGCGGCGGGTGATGGACGAGATGCATCTCACCGAGATCACCATTGCCTACGGCATGACGGAAACAGGCCCGGTGAGTTTCCAGACGTCGGTGGATGATCCGGTTCAACGGCGGGTTTCTACTGTTGGCCGTGTGCTGCCGCACATTGAGATCAAGATTGTCGACAAGGAGGGTCTTGTTGTTCCGCGTGGCGAAGCCGGCGAACTGCTTACCCGCGGGTACTGTGTCATGCCATGCTACTGGAACGATCCCGAGCGCACGGCCAAGGCCATAGACGAGGCGCACTGGATCGCCAGCGGAGATGTGGCAACGATTGACGGTGAAGGCTACTGCGAGATTGTCGGTCGGATCAAGGACATGCTGATCCGGGGCGGTGAAAACATATTCCCCCGCGAAATCGAGGAATACCTCTATCAGCACCCCGACATTGAACAGGTGGAGGTGATCGGCGTGCCGGACGAAAAGTTCGGTGAGCAGGTGTGCGCGTGGGTCAAGCTGCGCGTGGGTTCCTGCACGACAGCAGAAGACATTCGCGATTTCTGCAAAGGCAAGATCGCGCACTTCAAGGTCCCCCAGTACGTCAAGTTCGTGGAGGAATTCCCGATGACGGTAACCGGCAAAGTGCAAAAATACATCATGCGAGAGAAGATGGTCGATGAACTCAAGAACCAACAAAGCAAAACCGGCTGATGGGGTTCGCCCGATCGACGAGGGCATGACCCACATTGCCCGGTTCGACATCTTTTGCAGGCAGTACATCGCGCCGGAAGGCAAGACTGTCGCTGATTTGCCCGAGGCGGCAAACGATGCTGATTTGCTGAAAACGCTCTACCGTCAAATGGTCCTCACGCGGATATTCGATCAGAAAGCGATTGCCCTGCAACGCACCGGCAGGCTCGGCACATACGCATCCGTTCTGGGTCAGGAGGCTGTCGGAACCGGCGTGGCAAGTGCAATGTGTGAGGATGATATCCTGCTTCCCTCATTCAGGGAGCACGGTGCGCAGTTGCAGCGCGGGGTCAGCATGCATGAACTTCTGCTTTACTGGGGAGGCGATGAACGCGGCAGTGATTTTGCGGGTCCCCGGCACGATTTTCCGGTTTGCATTCCGGTCGGCTCGCATTTTCCGCATGCAGCCGGGGCGGCACTGGCTATCAAGTTGCGCGGCTCGAACGATGTGGCTGTTGTCATTGCCGGTGATGGGGCGACATCCAAAGGCGAATTCTATGAAGCGTTGAATATTGCCGGCGTGTGGCAGCTGCCGTTGCTGGTGATCATTGCCAATAACCAGTGGGCAATATCAGTTTCCCGCAAGGATCAGACCCAGGCCGGAACTCTGGCGCAGAAAGCCATCGCGGCAGGCGTCCCCGGCGAACAAGTCGATGGCAATGATGCCGTTGCTGTTTATGTGGCTACACTGGAAGCGCTGGAGGCCATACGGTCAGGGCAGGGCCCACGCCTGATTGAGGCGGTGACCTACAGACTGGGTGACCACACGACTGCAGATAATGCCAGTCGGTACCGGGATGACGAAGAGGTTTCCCGCCACTGGCATGAGGACCCTGTGTCCCGGCTGCGTGATTACCTCACGGGGCAGGATTTTTGGACAAAGCAGGACGAGCAATCCCTGCTCGAAGGGTGCCGGGCACAGGTCGATACCGAGACCGACGCCTATCTTGCAACTCCGGTCCAGCCTGTATCGGCCATGTTCGACTATTTGTTCGAGGAACTGCCGGACACTCTCTTGGCCCAGCGCGAACATGCCATAAAGGCGGAACAGGGTGAGCGCGATGGCTGAGATCGACATGTTGGGCGCTGTAAATCTTGCCCTCGCGCGCGCCATGCAAGACGATGAGACCACCCTGGTTCTTGGCGAGGATGTCGGGATCAATGGCGGCGTGTTCAGGGCAACCGACGGCCTGCAGGCGAGGTTTGGCGCCACCCGGGTTCTGGATACTCCGCTTGCCGAATGTGCCATTGCCGGTATTGCTGTAGGTGTTGCCTCTCAAGGGTTTCGGCCCATCGCCGAAATACAGTTCGCCGGTTTCATCTACCCCGTCATCGACCAAATGCTCAATCATGCATCCCGGCTGCGCACACGCACCCGCGGCAGGTTGAGTTGTCCCATGGTTCTGCGCGCGCCCTATGGCGGAGGGGTTCATGCGCCTGAACATCACTCTGAAAGTCCAGAAGCTTTGTTCGCCCACATTCCGGGCCTGAGAGTTGTCATTCCATCATCTCCATGCCGGGCATATGGTCTGCTGCTCGCGGCAATCAGAAACCCTGACCCGGTTGTCTTCCTGGAGCCAAAGCGGCTCTACCATGCTTTCAAAGAGGAAGTCGCAGATGACGGCCAAGAAGTGCCGCTGGATGAACCAGCCTGCCTCAGACAGGGCCATGATGTCACGCTGGTCACGTGGGGCGCAATGACACCCGAGACTTTGCGTGCAGCCGAACAGCTCGAGACGGAAGGCATATCGGCAGAAGTGATCGATGTAATGACCTTGTCGCCACTCAACGATGAACCGATCTGTGCTTCGGTGGAAAAGACAGGCCGCTGTGTCGTTGTTCATGAAGCGGCGCGCACAGGAGGCTTCGGGGCGGAGATTGCGGCCCGGATCGCAGACCGGTCGCTGACGTTTCTGCTGGCGCCTGTGCGCCGCGTCACCAGCTATGACACGGTGATCCCGTTACCTCGCCTGGAGGCACACTATATGCCCGGGCAGAAACAAATCGTCGAAACTGCCCGGGAAGTGATGGAACTGTCATGAACACCTTTTGCCTGCCCGACCTGGGAGAAGGCCTCAAGGAGGCGGAGATTGTCGCCTGGCAGGTGTCTGAAGGCGATCATGTGGTTGCCGATCAGCCCTTGGTGTCTGTAGAGACGGAAAAGGCAGTAGTGGAAATTCCCTCGCCGCAATCGGGTCGCGTCACAAAACTCCATGGCCAACCCGGCGACATCGTTCCCGTTGGGCACCCCCTGGTGGAGTATGATGGCGGGGGCGACGGACAATCGGATACGGTTGTCGGAGAGCTGCCTCACGGTGAAGCGGAAGCGGCGGCACCTGTTACTGCTTCTGCGAAGACCCGAGCGAAGGCAGCGCCCGCAGTGCGCAAACTTGCGCGAGAACTGGGCGTCGATCTTGCCATCATCCCGGGTAGCGGCTCTGCCGGGGCAATCACTACCGAAGACGTCATGCAAGCAGCCTCAACAGGCGATGGCGACACCGCGGGAGACCGTTTGCGGGGTCCCCGGCGCACCATGGCGCTGGCAATGACAAAGGCCGGGGCAGAGGTGGTTCCGGCAACCCTGACCAGCAGTGCGGATATTACCGGATGGTCCGGCGAAGATGATCCGACCGTTCACCTCATTGCTGCTGTGGTGGCAGGCTGCAGGGCCGAGCCGGCCCTGAATGCATGGTACCATTCTGCCGGCATGACGGTCTCCCGGCACAAGGAGATTCATCTCGGTGTTGCGATGGACACCACAGACGGGCTGTTCGTGCCGGTTGTCCGCAACGCAGGCGCGTTAACCGCAACTGAGTTGCGTGAAACAGTCGATAGGCTGAAGTCACAGGTGGACAACAGAAACATCGCGCGTGAACACCTGACCGGTCAAACCATTACGTTGTCGAATTTCGGCACGATGGCCGGACAATTTGCAAGCCTCGTCGTCATGCCGCCGCAGGTGGCGATCCTGGGTGCCGGTCAGGGCAATGAGCAGGTCGTACCACGGGAAGGCAAGCCGGTGATCCGCCGTATCCTGCCTCTGTCCCTGACATTTGATCACCGGGTGGTGACAGGTGGCGAGGCGGCCAGGTTCATGAACGCAGTAACTGATGCTCTGGAAAACATTGATGGAGATAGCTGATGACAACGCCTTTTCAGCTTGGCGATGAACTGGGACCCGTCAAGATATTGCATTTGGTGAACGCGGCCATTGGTCTGAAGGCCATTGTTGTTGTGGACAATATTGCATGCGGGCCGGCAATCGGAGGCACCCGCATGGCACCGGATGTCTCGCTCGAGGAATGTGCCAGGCTGGCGCGTGCGATGAGCTTCAAAAATGCAGCCGCCGGGCTGGCACATGGCGGCGCCAAATCGGTGATTTTTGCCGACCCTTCTATGAAGCTGGAGCAGAAGGAAAAGCTGATCCGGGCATTCGCCTGTGCCATAGCAGATGTTCGCAGTTACATTCCCGGTCCGGACATGGGTACAGACGAGTTGTGCATGGCCTGGATTCACGACGAGATCGGGCGATCGGTAGGTCTGCCGCGCGAGATAGGCGGCATACCCCTGGACGAGTTGGGGGCAACCGGCTTCGGCTTGGCTGTTGCGGCTGAAGTCGCCGAGGCGTTCGGTGGCGTCAAGCTTGACGGGGCACGAATGGCCATCCAGGGCTTTGGTGCCGTGGGCCAGCATGCAGCCCGGCAACTGGCTGCGCGCGGTGCCATCCTCGTTGCTGCGGCAGACTCCCGAAACACTGTAACCAACAAGTCCGGTATGGATGTCGACGCCCTGATCCGCACCAAGACGCAACAAGGGCGCTTGGCGGCGCATCCGGATGTCGAGGTTCTGGACAGCGAGCACATAGTCGGGGTCGATTGTGATATATGGATACCGGCGGCTCGCCCGGATGTGCTGACGGCAGAGAACGTGGAATCTGTGCAGGCAAAGCTCATCATTCAAGGTGCAAATATTCCGGCCACGGCGGAGGCAGAAGAAAGTCTGCATCGCCGCGGCATCTTGTCTGTGCCCGATTTCATTGCCAACGCAGGTGGTGTGATATGTGCAGCTGTCGAGTTTCACGGGGGAACGCAGGTGGCGGCCTTTGCTGAAATCGAGGACAAGATAAGGCGCAACACGGGTGAAGTTCTGCGCCGTGCCAGGACCAATGACGAACTGCCGCGAACCTCGGCGGTAGCGATGGCGCGTCAGCGTATCGGCAATGCCATGAGCCTGCGCCGCTGGCACTGAGCAGGCCGTGCCAAGGCGGTGAGGATCCGAGATCTGCCTCTCAACCTGTTGTTGCCAATTCCTGTTTAACCAAGCCAGTCTTGCGCATTCAATACACAAGGCGGTTGACCTGTCACCTGCCCAGCAGCCGCGTCATTGCCATCTCAGCGATATGTTCAGCAGTTTGCTGTTGCTCGGCAATAGCCAGAAAATTGATCCGCATTCCCTGATCCTGATGGGGGGGTGACAACAATACTACTCCAGACAAAGTCGTGTGTTGCTGGTACAGAAGGCCGTCCAGGCAGTTGATCAATTGCGCTGTTGAACAAGGGTTTGCGTTGCCCAGTGACTGCTGAACAACGACAAATCCGCAAGGTGGTTTAGTAGGTTGCAGTCGATTGGCCAATGTCAGAGGAATGGAAACGCCGCCCCAGCGAGCATTGCACTCGATCCAGTGCAGCTGTAGATCCGTTCCGGGAGGTTGCGAGATGATGGCGTCGAAACTACAGCGGCCATAGTAGCCAAGTTTCTGTAACAGGCTGGCAAACAGCATGGCCTCGCTGACCAACTGATCATGCAGGTCCTGGCTCAGTGCGGCCCGCCTGGCGCCAATGAAGGTGCCTGCCTTGCCTCGAACTGCTTGCTCGAACACGCCCTCGACGATCGGCAGCCCTTCTGTTGGCAGTGGTATCCAGAATTGGACGGACGGACTGGACACCACGTCGCAATCCCAGACACCTACGAGTACGGGGTAGCGTTGGCTCCAACCCCTTGATTGCAAGACCTCCAGCAGTTCGTTGCGTATTTCGGCGACTGTCTTGCCGCGCAGGTCATTGCTGTCAAACGCTATATTGCCGACGGAACCGGCACTGTCGGGTATTTTCAACACAACACGTCGATGGTGTTTCGCCAACCGGGCAATATGACCGGCTGCGGCAGCCGGTCCATAGACTCCGTGAGTTGGTGTCATCGCATCAGGGCCGAGCAACTCGCGGACCCGGTTGGTAAACCAGATCTTGTCGTTTGCCCGGCGAGCCACACGAGGCAAAGGTCCGGCCACGGAGACCGCAACTCCAGTGCGCCGGCTGATGTCTTGCGCAAGCCGCCAGACGTTGCCGGTTGTGTTGAAAGCCAGCAATTGCAGTTCGCCGGCCCTTTGGGCAACCATGGCAATAGCAGCGCTCAACTGGTTGTTGGTGCGGCATTCAATGGACATTGGCCCCGGGTGATGATCTTGCGGCGTGTGAGGATCGATGAAGGTGAGGCCGGAAATGTCGAGATATTCTGTTAGGTAAGTTTCAAAGGCTTTGTCACGTTGATGAACCGCGACTATGTCGCCCGACTGCGCCAGTGTGGCCATCCGGAACTCTAGAGGAGAGGGGGCATTGCCGGAAAACAAGCTGATCTCTTGCTGGTCGCCAATGATCAGCGCCGGGGCGCTGGTCACGCCCTGTTTTACCAGGGGCGCGAAACGAGTTGTACCATCGAGGGCGGGTTCGTCGCGCATCAACCGACTGGCTATTGTCTGAACCTGCGCGTCTGCCTGCTCGCCAAGTTTTGATGTGCAGCAGGGAACAATCGTCAGCGATGTTCGATCATGTCTGTGTACCTGGTTGTTTGACGCGGTTGCCATACTTGAAAAGCCTAATGTCTCCGTAACTCGACGCGCTTGATATGGATCATGGTCGCTACCGACACTGTCGTGTTTCCTTTTACGGTAGTCAGGAGAACGTCAATGTGCCGTCTATATGCCATGCATGCAAATGAACCAACTCGTGTGGAATGCAGCCTGGTCAAGGCGCAGAACGCCTTGATGCGTCAAAGCCAGGGCGACAGCGAAGGCCTGATGCACGGTCATGGCTGGGGTGTGGCCGATTACGACGATGGCCTCCCGTTGGTGGAAAAACAGACTTGGGCAGCGTTTGACGGTCAGCACTTCGAACGCAAGGCTGCAAGGGTCTATGCCCGCACGGTGGTGGCACATGTCAGGCGGGCAACAGTTGGACCGCCTGCAATAGAGAATACCCATCCGTTTGAACACGGGCGCTGGATTTTTGCCCATAACGGAACATTGCCCGGGTTCGACCTGATGCGCCCCATGCTGCTCGACGCAACGGACCGGCTTCACAGAACCGAAATCCACGGGGCAACGGACAGCGAGCATGTCTTCAGATATCTCCTGTCGTTGTGGATGCACCATCCCGAACGTGATCTGCTCTCCATTGTGCGCCTCGGTGTTGAACAAGTGGTGGCCTGGTGCCGTGAGGTGAAACCGGATGCCAAGCCGGGGCTCAACATAATTCTGACTGATGGTGATCATCTGGTTGGCACGCGGCTTAACAGGACGCTCTGGTTCATGGAACGCACGGCTATGTTCAAATGCGATATCTGCGGCAAGTCACATGTGCATCATGAACCAAAGCAGGAATACCGGGCCGTTGAACTGGCCTCGGAGCGGATAACAGCGGAAACGGAATGGAAAGCCATTCCCAATGCGACTGTATTTTCGGTGGATAATGACTACTGCTTGCGGTTCGAGCCTCTGAGCGTGGGTGAGGCTGCCTGAATGCAGCATCAGGAGATCATGCCGTGACGACACAGAACTTCAGCCTTGGTCAGCTGTGCGAAGATGACACAAATGTCGAACTTGTGGAACGCAAGGGCAAGGGCCATCCCGATACCATGGCGGATGCGCTGTCAGAAGCGTTCTCGCGCGCATTGTCCAACCAGTACCTCAAGCAATGTGGAACCATCCTGCATCACAATGTCGACAAACTGCTCATTGCAGCCGGGCGCTCCAGGCCTGCCTTTGGCGGCGGCGAGATCATCATGCCTTTCGACATATATCTGGCAGGACGCGCCAGCATGTCTGCAAACGATATGGACATCCCGGTTGAAGACATCGCCCGGCAGACGGTGATGGATTGGCTGGCAGCCAGTTTTCACGCTCTTGATCCTGTGCAGAGCGCCAATGTGCGATGCCTGGTTCGCCCTGGTGCCTCCGAACTTGTGGAGCTTTTTGGCCGCCAAACCATGCCCCTGGCCAACGACACCTCCATTGGTGCAGCCTTTGCGCCGCTCAGTCCGACCGAAAAACTCGTACTGGCAGCAGAACGCTATCTGACGTCACAGGCATCCACCACCCAACACCGCGAGCGTGGTGAGGATGTCAAGGTTATGGCCATGCGCAACGGGTCCGAGGTGCGCCTGACCATCGCTTGTGCGATGATAGGCAAGTATCTGGACACACTTGAAGACTATGCAGAAGCTAAGCGCTCGCTGGCAGCTGATGTGCTTGCGTTGCCGGAAGCCGCAGCTGCCGGCGATGTTGCCATAAATGTAAACGCCGCCGATGATCTGGCTAGAGGGTCGGTTTATCTGACTGTAACCGGCACCTCCGCGGAAGCCGGGGATGACGGACAGACCGGTCGGGGCAACCGCGTCAACGGGCTCATAACCCCGCTCAAGCCAACCAGCATGGAAGCCATTGCCGGTAAAAACCCGGTCAACCATGTTGGCAAGCTCTACAATGTCATTGCCCAACGGATTTGTGACACGATCATCGAGCAGCTTGGAGAGGTAACGAGGGTGCATTGCGCCTTGTTGAGTGAGATCGGTCAACCCATTGACCGACCGGCGAGAATACTTGTCCGGGTCATGCCAGTTGCGGGCTGTTCAGTAGAAAAGTTGCGCGCGCCTGTCGAACGCATCGTGGACAGGCACCTGCAGCAGATTACTGATCTCACGCTTGAATTCGCCGCTGGCACAGTTGCAATCTATTGAAGCTCAAGGCGTAAGTGGTGCGCGCGGGTGCTGGCAATCATGAGTGGGGTGTGAGAGCAAATGCAGAAAGATGATGCACAAAATGGGTACCTCGCCAGGCGCGAAGCCATGGTACAGCAACAACTGGTCGAGCGCGGCATCCAGGATGAACGGGTTCTGGATGCCATGAGGAAAGTGCCCCGCGAGCAGTTCGTGCCGGAAATCGAGCGGGACTTTGCTTATGGCGACGGTCCGCTTCCCATCGGCGCCGGCCAGACGATCTCGCAACCTTACATAGTCGCGCTGATGACCGAGACCCTGCAACTCAAGGGTGGGGAACGGGTGCTGGAGATAGGCACGGGGTCAGGTTATGCGGCGGCAATCCTGGCAGAGATTGCCGGTGAGGTGTTCACGGTGGAACGGGTGAAGCAACTGGCGGACCAGGCTGCTGAAGTTCTGGCTGGACAGGGCTATGTGAATACGCATGTCCTGCATGGAGACGGCACCCTTGGCTGGACCGAGCATGCGCCATACGATGCGATTGTTGTAACCGCTGGCGGTCCGAAAGTTCCTGAAAATCTCAAGCAGCAACTGGCGGTTGGCGGACGGCTGGTGATGCCGGTCGGCACAAGTCAGTCGTACCAGCGACTCGTACAAGTGGTCCGCAGGTCGCCTGATCGTTTTGACAGCACTGATCTTGGCGGGGTCAGGTTTGTTGCCCTTGTTGGCGAAGAAGGATGGCAGGAGAGCAACACATGAATTGTCCTGTTCATGATCAACCACCTCCGCCAATGCCGGTTGATTTACGTCAATTGTGCGCTTGAGCTTGTGGTCTAGAGTGTTTTGCAGTCACAGACGGAGACCTGTTGTGAGTGCAGTGGATGAAGTGCCAGTCGGCCCTGATGCTACCTGTATTTTCCAGTTGTTCTTTTGTTTGCTCGTGACCTGATGGGTTAGCAATTCCATAGGAGTTTGAGACATGGCCAAGACCAAGAATACCAAGGTCGGCAAGAGTGGCGGCAAGAAAAAGCAAACAGGCGCAAAAACCAAATCGGTCGCGGAGGTGTCAGCCAGCGGCAAGGTTTCAACATTTGAACCTTTCCAGGCATTGCGAAAACAGGTGGATGATCTTTTTACCAATTTTACCGGTAGCTGGCCGCATTTTGAAATGCCGAAGATTGAATGGCCAACACTGATCGATGCCGGCACCGAGAGCGCGGTTGCCAAGTTTGATCTTAGCGAGAACGGCAAATCGGTGAAGGTGGTTGCCGACATTCCCGGCGTCGACGAGAAAGACATTGAGGTACTCGTTGAAGGTGGTGTTCTCACGATCAAGGGAAAAAAGGAAACCGAACGCGAAGAAGAAAAGGGAAGTGTCTACATCTCGGAGCGCAGCTTCGGTTCATTCAGCCGCGCATTTCGCTTGCCGGACGGTATTGATGAGGAGGCTGTAGACGCAAGCTTTGACAAGGGTGTGCTGACCGTGACCCTGCCGAAGACAGCAAAGGATACAACCGGGGCTCGACATGTGACGGTGAAGAAGAAGTAGCCGCGAGCTGGACTGGAAGTCGGTCGTTGATCTGGATTTTCGAGGAGCATTGCAATGCCGACAACGCTGCTGCTGACGCGGTCAGAAATCGGGACGCTGCTTGACGACGACGAGTTGCTGCAGCATTTGAAGAGTGGCTTTGCCGCTTTGGCGGAAGCCGGTCCAGAATGCCGTGGCAGACGCTTCCCTGTTTCGCTCAATGCCCAAGACGCCAATGCTGCCGGCATGGTTCTCGCGCCAGGACTGATACCGGGAATTCCGGCATACACAGTCAAGGTGAATGCGAAATTCCCGTCTCACCCTCCTGCCATCAAGGGGCTGGTTGTGATGCACAGCCTGGCGGATGGTGGCATATTGGCGCTGCTGGATTCCGGTTACCTGACCGCCAGACGCACAGCGGCTGCCGGCGCTGTCGGTGCTGATACACTTGCCCGGCCAGACAGTGAAACAGTCTCCGTCATCGGGTGCGGAGTGCAAGGCTATGCCCAACTGGTCTGGATGCTCAAGATACGACCGATAAAGAAGGTTTTTGTGTATGATACGGTACCGGATAATGCACTGACTTTCGCCCAGAAGGCGGGTGCCGAATTCGGCGTCCAGATCGAGATATGTGAGACGGCAAAACAGGCAGCGGGCCTGGGTGACATTGTGATCACGGCCACATGGGCGCGTGAACCATTCCTGTTTTGCGGAGATGTACGTGCGGGGACCCATATTACGACCCTTGGTCCGGATGGGCCCGGTGAGTGTGAAGTTGCGGCAGAACTGGTGAAAGCATCCCTGTTCTTTGCCGATGATGCGGCGCTGCAGATCGAGATGGGAGCCATTGGGGGTGCCGGGCTTGGTGCCGAGGCAATCTCCGCAACCATAGGTGAAGTGCTCGCGGGCCGGAAGGCCGGCCGGGGAACTCCTGACGATATCACCATTTACGGCATGGTCGGGTTGCCTTTCGAAGACCTTGCGGCAAGTTGGCTGGTTTACAAAAAGGCGCTGAAGAGCGGTATTGGAACACCGGTCGATCTGGCTGCATAGCCACCGGGTGGAGTGTTGAACCGCGCGTCCCGACATCAAACAAGAGGCTCAAATACCGAAGGAAGGGAAATCATGTCCGTTACCTGGCCTACGTTCACAAAGACTGCCGAAACGCGGGCGGGGACGGAGCTTGGTGACTATGACCAGGTTTACCAGGCGTTTTCCTGGGATGACGCGCGGGCTTTGCTCGACTATCTGCCGGATGGTGGCCTGAACATATGTCATGAGGCGGTCGACCGCCATGTGGACAACGGCAATGGTGAGGTCACCGCGTTGCGCTGGATTGGACGCAACGACGATATTCAGGAGTTCACATATGTGGACCTGAAGCGGGAGACCGCAAAATTTGCCAATGTGCTAAAGGCAAGTCAGATCGGCCGGGGTGACCGTGTGTTCTCTTTACTGGGGCGCATTCCACAGCTCTACATTGCCGCACTGGGAACCCTGAAGAATGGCAGTGTCTATTCACCCCTTTTCGCTGCTTTTGGCCCCGATCCGGTGCGCTCGAGGATGGAGATCGGTGAGGCGACGGCGCTCGTAACCACACTGCAGCTGTATCGCCGAAAGGTCGAGCCATGGCGTCACGAACTGCCAAGCCTGAAGCAGGTGTTTCTGACCGATGATGATATCGGTGATTTGCCTGGTGGCACGGTCAGTCTGAACACCGCCATGGCGACCGCCTCTGCAGAGTTTGAAACAGTCCACACCAAGCCGGAAGACATGGCGCTGCTGCACTTTACCAGTGGTACGACCGGGCGTCCAAAAGGCGCAATCCATGTTCATGAAGCGGTGGTCGCACATGGCATTACCGGCCGCTTTGCCCTGGATTTGCATGCAGGCGACATCTATTGGTGCACAGCGGATCCTGGTTGGGTGACCGGAACATCCTACGGGATCATTTCACCATTGGTGAACGGCGTGACAATGATTGTCGATGAAGCCGATTTTGAGGTCGAGCGCTGGTATCGCATTCTTGAGCAACACCATGTCAGCGTCTGGTACACGGCGCCTACTGCGGTACGAATGCTGATGAGGTCGGGTGCTGAGCAAGTGGGCAAGTATGACCTTTCAAGCTTGCGCTTTCTGTCAAGTGTAGGCGAACCGCTCAATCCCGAAGCCGTCGTGTGGAGCGGAAAAACATTTCCCACCCCGTTCCACGACAACTGGTGGCAGACTGAAACCGGTGGCATCATGATTGCGAATTTTGCTTCGATGGATGTCAAACCGGGATCGATGGGCAAACCGCTGCCCGGCATCACGGCCGGCATCGTCGAGCGCCAGGGTGATCAGGTCGTCGAGTTGACCACGCCCGGTGCATTGGGCGAACTGGCATTGAGGCCGGGATGGCCGTCCATGATGCGTGGCTACCTGAAAGAAGAGCAACGTTACAGGAAGTGTTTCGCTGGTGGCTGGTATTTGAGCGGCGATCTGGTCTCCAGGGATGCGGATGGGTATTACTGGTTTGTTGGCCGGGCCGACGATCTGATCAAGAGTGCAGGCCATCTGATCGGGCCATTCGAGGTGGAAAGCGCTCTCATTGCCGATCCGGCTGTTGCCGAGGCGGCGGTTATCGGGTTGCCGGACGAGACCGCCGGTGAAGTGGTCAAGGCCTATGTGACCCTCAATCCTGGCTTCGAGCCGGATGACACCTTGCGCAAGGCGATCATCGGGGCTGCGCGCAAGAAGCTCGGTCCTGCGGTAGCTCCAAGACAGGTCGAATTTCGCGACGTGCTGCCAAAAACCCGCAGCGGCAAGATCATGCGCCGGTTGTTGAAGGCGCGCGAACTTGGACTGCCGGAAGGCGATACCTCAACACTGGAGAACACTTGATGGCAACGGGCACGGACACGAGAGTTCATCTGGTTCGAGAACACGCGCTTGAACTGTTGACGCAGATGATCTTGATCAGGAGATTCGAGGAAAAATGCGCGGAACTGTACAGCGCCGAGAAAATTCGCGGATTTCTGCATCTCTATATCGGCGAAGAAGCAAATGCGGTCGGGGTGATGCAGGCTCTTGGACCGGATGACGCGATCGTGGCCACCTACCGGGAACACGGGCACGCCCTTGCGCGGGGCCTGCCGCCCGGCGAGATCATGGCCGAGATGTACGGCAAGGCGAGCGGGTCCAGCCGGGGTCGCGGTGGATCGATGCATATCTTTGACGCACGTCACCGGTTTTACGGCGGCAATGCCATCGTCGGCGGCGGCCTTCCGCTCGCAGTCGGGCTGGCGTTGGCGGACAAGATGCAGTCCAACAATCGGGTCACCTGCTGCTTCTTTGGGGAGGGTGCTGCCGCCGAAGGCGAGTTTCACGAATCTCTCAACCTGGCCGCACTCTGGAACCTGCCGGTACTCTTCATCTGTGAGAACAACGGCTATGCGATGGGCACTGCGCTGGAACGTTCGGAATCCAATCCGGATATCTCGCGGCACGCCGAAGCCTATTCGATTGCATCGGAGGACGTGGACGGCATGAATGTGGTTGACGTGGAATCAGCGGCGCGGCGCGCCGTGGCAGCAATTCGCGCCGGCGGTGGGCCAAGGTTCCTGGAGAACAAGACATACCGGTTCCGGGCACACTCGATGTTCGATGCAGAACTGTATCGGGACAAGGCCGAGGTCGAGAAATGGAAGAAAATCGGGCCGGTAGTGCGATTTACCGACTGGCTTGTCGAGAGCGGGATGATCCACCAGGCAGATATAGATAGCATCGAGCAGGATGTGGAGCAGATAATTGACGACGCCGTCAGCTTCGCCGAGCAGGCACCGTGGGAACCGGTGGAGGATTTGACACGGGATGTCATGACACCCACCACGCATGATGGAGCACTGTCATGACGGCTACCCGCACGCTCACATACCGCGAAGCAATCCGTGAGGCCTTGCGAGAAGCGATGCAGCGCGACGAGCGCGTGTTCCTGATGGGGGAAGATGTCGGGCGCTATGGTGGTGCTTATGCGTGTTCCAAAGGCTTGATCGAGGAATTCGGTGAAGCGCGCATTCGCGATACTCCGCTGTCCGAGTCCGGTTTCACAGGTGCCGGAATTGGTGCTGCACTTGGCGGCATGCGACCCATCGTGGAGATCATGACTGTCAATTTCAGCCTGCTCGCGCTGGACCAGATCGTCAATACGGCTGCGACCCTGAGACATATGTCGGGTGGGCAATTTTCCGTCCCTGTCGTCATACGCATGGCTACCGGTGCCGGCAGGCAACTGGCCGCGCAGCATTCGCACAGTCTGGAGTGCTGGTTTGCACATGTACCCGGGTTGCGCGTTGTGGCACCCGCAACTGTGGCCGATGCTCGCGGCATGTTGTGGACTGCATTGCAGGACCCGGATCCGGTGATCATGTTTGAACATGCCACGCTATACAATGATGAAGGCGAGGTTGCTTCTGAAGGCGAGGTTGCCTGTGACCTGGACAAGGCAGCCATCAGGAGGGCAGGCAAGGATGTGTCATTGATAACCTATTCGGGCAGCCTGAAAAAAACACTCGACGCCGCACAGCGCCTTTCCGCGGAGGGTGTTGACTGTGAAGTCATCGATCTCAGGTCACTTCGACCTCTGGACGATGCAACCATCATGAGTTCGGTAAACAAGACGACACGCGCTGTGATTGTTGATGAGGGCTGGCGGTCCGGCAGTCTGGCGGGTGAGATATCGGCGCGCATTCAGGAACAGGCATTTTATTCCCTGGATGCACCGGTAGAACGGGTGTGCAGTGTTGAAGTCCCGATACCCTATCCGAGCCATCTCGAAATGGCGGCAACCCCGCATGCCGAAGGCATCATGGCTGCGGTGCGGAAGACACTGCGAAAATGATCGAGTTCAAAATGCCATCGTTGGGTGCGGATATGGATGAAGGCACTCTCGTCGAGTGGCTCAAACAGCCAGGAGATCGCATTCACAAAGGCGACATACTGGCTGTTGTGGAAACCCAGAAGGGCGCGATCGAGATCGAGGTCTTCAGCGATGGTGTTCTCCGCGACTGTCTCGCCAATCCAGGTGATCGTGTTCCGGTCGGCGAGGTTATTGCCATGTTGGACAGTGGAAAAGCGTCGGCCGCACCAACCGGCAACGCTGCACTAGCTCCCGTTGCAGATGCAAGGGCCTCGCTGGAGCCGTTGGTGCCGGGACGCAAGGTGACGCCGGCGGCACGCAGATTGGCGCGAGAATCTGGTATGGATATCAGCCGTATTGTGCCGGACGGCACCGGTGTGGTGGGTCTGCAACAGGTGCGCACGCATGCGGAAACAACGGCTCCGCCCGCTGGTCCCACCGGCCGGACTGACTTGAAGGAAATGCGCAAGGCAATCGCTGCCGCCATGGCGCGCTCAAAGCGCGAAATTCCGCATTACTATGTCAGTTCCGATATCGATGTGACAGCGCTCATGGATTGGCTGGCGAAAGAAAACGCCGCCCGGTCAGTTGCCGACCGTCTGCTGTATGCGGTTCCGCTGTTTGGTATTCTGGCCCGCACATTACTGGAAACGCCGGAATTGAATGGCCACTACGAGGCTGGCGAGTTTTCGCCGTCCCAGTCCGTACATGCTGGAATCGCCATTGCGATGCGCGGCGGCGGACTTATCGCGCCGGCAATTCGGAATGTTGCCGGCAAGAGTCTCGATGAATTGCGGCTATCGCTGACGGATCTGGTTGGCAGGGTCCGCAGTGGCAGGCTCAGAAGCTCCGAATTGTCCGGTGCGAGCGTTACGTTCTCCAATCTGGGGGAGAATACGGCAGACACGTTGATGCCGATAATCTATCCGCCACAGGTTGCCATTATCGGATGCGGGCAAATTGCCACCCGGCCATGGGTGAAGGACGGTGAGGTTCAGATTCGCCAGATCATGTCGATAACAGTTGCAGGCGATCACCGTGTCAGTGATGGACGAAGCGCAGCGCGGTTCCTGTCGCGGCTTGAAAAGCATCTGGCAACACCGGAGGTGTCATGAACGACCTGGAATTGACTGACATGGTGAAACGAGTGCTGTTTGACGTCGCTCCCGATCTGGAAGGTGAGACCGTTGATCCCGATATCCCGTTTCGAGAGCAGTTTGAGTTCGATTCCATGGATTTTCTGAATTTCATCATTGGACTTCATCAAGCTTCGGGCATTCAGATTCCAGAAGCGGATTATCCACAACTTGCGGGTCTCGACGATTGCGTTGCTTACCTGAAGGCGAGGAATGTCTAGGTCTTCCATGAAAGCAGAAGCGTCGCAAAATATGCCTGTTTCCAACACCGGGCCACCGCCGGTGGCAGCGCTGGAGCACCTCACGGGGCCGATGCGGGGTACGACTACCTGGATAGCGGAAAAAGACATCAGTATCACTTTGAGCCCGAGCCGGATCATTCATGTGGTACCCGGACCGGTTGCAGCGAATGACAGCGGCTTGATTGCACGTCTGCGGCGCTCAGGTGAAAGTTTTGAAATTGAAACAACCGGCGACGATCCAATATGGGTGAACGGCCGGTCTGTTCGTTCAATCCGTCTCAAGCATCAAGACATGATTGAGTTCTGCGAGACGGGACCGATGTCGCGATACCTGCTTTACCGCGATGGACAGTCGCCGCACGCAACCATCATGGAGGTCGTGAGTGATGCCGTAGCCTATGTTCGTTCCAGCCAACGACCCTTGATCTCACGCGTTTTCAACGCGTCCGGGCAAATTCTGCGGCGTCTGGTTCGCGAGACCACTATCTTGTTCCGTATGGGCGTTATTGCCGCGCTGGTTATGCTGGCTGCAGTGGCCTACCAGCAAAGTCGCATCAACACGCTGCTACATGAACAAATCGATGCCGGTGCCGCCCAGGTCGAAAGTTTCTCCAGGACACTCGCGCGTACCACAGAGCAAGCGTTGACACCGGATGACCTGGAGAGCCTGCGCCGTGAACTGGGGAAGGGTCTGGGTACAACCGCTGAGCGCCTGTCAGAGCTTGAACGCCTCTCTACCGCCAGTGCGCGGATCATCGCCCGGTCCAGGTTGTCGATTGTGTTCTTGCAGGGTGCCTATGGTTTTCGGCACAAGGTGACCGGGAGCATGTTGCGTCAGGTGGTGGGCCAGAACGGCAGACCGATGGTGCTACCCAACGGTATGCCGCTATTGTCACTTGATGGTGATGGTCCGGTCGCCGAGCGCCAGTTTGTCGGCAGCGGTTTTGTATTGGCTGACAACAATCTCCTGATTACCAACAGGCATCTGGGTGTGCCATGGGAGCACGACCGCAATGTAGGTCAGTTTGCCGGTCAGGAACTCGAACCGGCAATGATCAAGTTGATTGCTTATCTGCCAGGCAGTGCACGTGCGGAAACCGTTGAATTGATCCGAGCCAGTACAAAGGCAGATGTTGCAATATTGCGTTTCGAGAGTTTGAAAGAGTATCCGCACGGCCTGCGATTGGCTGAAACGGTACCGGTTCCAGGCGATGAGGTGATTGTCATGGGATATCCGACAGGCATGCGCTCCATGCTGGCGCAAGCCGGTGAAGACTTCATCAAACAGCTTCAACTTGTGAAGCAGCTTGATTTCTGGGGTATTGCGGCGCGACTTGCTGATGCGGGGCGCATTGTGCCGTTGGCAAGTCGGGGGATTGTAGGGCAGGCGTCGACTGAAACCATCGCATATGATGCAGAAACGACGCGAGGCGGCAGTGGCGGACCGGTTCTCGACAGAAACGGTGAAGTGGTTGCTGTCAACACTGCCATACTACCCGAGTTCGGAGGCTCCAATCTGGGTGTGCCGGTTGACATGGTGCGTCAACTCATCAGCGAGTTACCGGAGATACACTGATTGAAAGTCGTATTTCCTTAATCGAAATCAAAAGCCGACCACCTGTTTTCTGCAACACTCTGCGCAAAGGAGTGTTCAAATGGTTGCAAATGACACAGACAAGATTGCCCGCGACACGATGCTGCGTTTTGCGCAGGTGTCGGGGCTGACACCACGCAACAGTCATCCGGTGCGCTATCTCTGGACTGATGCGTATGCTGTCTGCAACTTTCTGGCGGTTTATCGCCGTACAGATGAAGACAGGTATCTTCAACTGGCTCTCGATCTGGTAAAACAGGTTCATGAAACCCTTGGCAGACATCGTGAGGATGACGAGCGTGGCGGTTGGATCAGTGGGCTTGATGAAGATGAAGGATACCGTCACCCGACCGCCGGTGGCTTGCGAATTGGCAAGTTGCTGCCTGACAAACAACCATACGAACCTGAAGATGCAGATGTCGAATGGGACAGGGATGGTCAGTATTTTCACTATCTGACCAAGTGGATGCATGCATTGCGTCAGGTGAGCAAGGTTACAGGGGATAAAACCTATATCGGGTGGGCGTGTGAACTGGGCAAGGTGGCGTATCGGCAGTTTTGCCGTCGAAGTGCGGACGGATCCATCGCCGGCCTGTACTGGAAAATGAGTGTGGACCTGACTTACCCGGTGGTGTCCAGCATGGGACATCACGATCCACTTGATGGGTACGTCACGTTTCTGGAGATAGACCGGCTATGGTCCAAGGAAGACAGCGACTATCCGGCCTGCGATCTCTCGACCGAACGCCATGGTCTCCAGGGCGTTTGCGAAGGCAGCAATTGGGTGACCAGCGATATTCTCGGGATTGGCGGTTTGCTGTTTGATGCCAACCGACTGATGCAACTGCCTGCCGGTCGCGACAGCGAATTTGTCAAAACGACAGTCACATCACTTCTCGAGGCGTCACTGCGCGGTATCAATCACGTCCTGACCAGCGGTGTTCTGGAGGAAGCTGCGGTTCAGCGGCTGGCTTTCCGGGAGTTGGGCTTGTCCATCGGGCTGCACGCAGTTCCCATGATGAGGGACCTGGCAGCCTCATCAACCGGACACAACCTGAATTTCCATGTGGAACATATGCTTGAAGATCTGGGGCGCGTCCTGCCAGTGGCACATTCCATAGAAGACTTCTGGCTGCACCCGGCAAACCGGCGTTCACGGGGCTGGCTGGGCCATGAAAACATCAACATGGTCATGCTCGCGACGAGTCTGATGCCTGAAGGTGTGTTGGAGTTATAGGCGCTCACCTGCGCTCCAGCGCGTGTTGATGTGCGTCAATTACAACGGGCCGTTGATGGCGATATCATTTCGCCCGGCAACGCGGAGTTTTCCCGGAAGCCGATATGGCGATGAACAAGGGAGTGATACAATGCAAATTGAACCACGAGTGAGCTTTCAGAATGTGGAACATTCCGAAGCGGTTGAAAAGGACATCCTCGGAAGAATAGACGATCTGGAAAAGTTTCACCCCCGGCTGATTGGCTGCCGGGTTGTTGTCGATGCGCCACACCGCGATCAGCGAAAGGGCCGCATTTATGAAATTCGGATCGATCTGTCGGTGCCGGGAAATGACATATCTGTGACGCGCGAAGCAGGTGTCAACCACGCCCATGAAGATATCTATGTTGCGATCCGGGATTCATTTGATGCAGCGAAACGATTGCTGGAAGACCGGGTCCGCAAGATGGACGCTCACAGGACAAAGCGCCATCCGGACGTGCAGCACGGCCGGCTTGCCCGCATATTCACGGAGGAGGGATATGCCTTTATCGAGTGTGAAGACGGTCACGAGGTGTATTTCGACCGGGACAGCATGACGAAGGATGTCTGGTCTCGCCTGGAAGTCGGTTGCAATTTCAGGTTCAAACAGCTGGACGGCGATAAGGGTCCATATGGCGTTCAGGTCACTCTTCTGGACTGATACCCGCAAATGCCGGACTTGCAGCCACTATCGTGGTTTGAAACAACCTGTTGAGTTTCAATTTTCGGCTGCTGTTGATCAAAGTCAATGCGACCCGAACATCGGATGCTCATATTTCCAGCCATGATGAAATCTTGTTTTTGGAGGTGCGAATGGTCGAGAAATCTCATACAGCCGGTTGGTGGCCCAACGTATATGAACCGCTTCGCCAGATGGGTGAAAAAGTTGCGGACTGGTTTGCACCGCGGTCGGAAGCCTCGGTGCTGGAAGATTGCTACGAGATCAATGTCGAGCTGCCGGGCGTAAAAGCAGAAGATGTTGACATTGCCATGCAGGATAACAGCCTGGTGGTGCGTGGTGAAAAACGTTCTGAAAGAAAAGAGACCGGTCAGTCATTCTATTTTTCCGAACGTGAGTACGGGACATTTCAGCGCGCATTCAGGCTGCCGCCTGATGCCGATGCCGACACCATTGACGCCGAATTCGGGGATGGTGTGCTTCGCTTGAAGATCGGTAAGAAAAGTCCGACCAAACCTGCCGCCAGGAAGATAGAAATCCGCCAATCATAGGGTTGATGAGGACAATCAAAATGTACCCATTGTTTTCCAGGTTGAT
>SWCD01024046.1_pt1 | contig 21653 bp, 23 predicted proteins | sample 4693011 | NCBI WGS metagenome assembly SWCD01 (sample SAMN10267278, study PRJNA491770) | bioreactor metagenome | isolation source: DHS bioreactor inoculated with marine | place: Japan: Omine Ridge, Nankai Trough | reverse complement strand
GGTCTGGGGTCAGATGGGTTAGTACATAAAGCTTCATTATTGGATCTTTCGTCGGATCTGCCGATGGTTATTGAACTTTTTGATAAACCGGAACAAATAAACGATATCATCACCACAATAAAAACACTGGTTGAGGCTGATCATATTGTCAGCTGGCCAGTTCAAAGCGGAATTTAACATGTTAGACCTCAAATTATTACGTACCGAACCGCAGGAAGTTGCAAAAGGTTTGGCTCGTCGTGGCTTTCAGCTTGACGTTGGATTGCTGGAAACCCTGGAAGCAGAACGCCGTCAGGCACAGCTTGATGCGCAGACATTGCAAACCGAGCGCAATGCTCGTTCCAAAATGATAGGTAAGGCAAAAGCTTCCGGTGAAGATATTGCGCCATTACTGGCCGAAATTGATGATTTAGGCGATCAGCATAAAGCTGCCGAGGCGAGATTAGCTAAAGTTCTGGAACAGCTTAATGAGCTGGCAATGGGAGTGCCGAATATCCCGCAGGCCGATGTGCCTGCCGGTAAAGATGAAAACGACAATGTAGAAATCTCTCGTTGGGGTACGCCGCGTCAATTTGATTTTGAACCGAAAGATCACGTGGATCTGGGCGCCGGTCTGCAGCAGATGGATTTTGAAACGGCGGCCAAAATTACGGGGGCGCGTTTTGTAACGTTAACCGGACAACTGGCCCGTCTGCAACGGGCATTAATCCAGTTGATGCTGGATACCCATATTACCGAGCATGAATATACTGAAACCTACGTGCCTTATCTGGTCAACGCTGATTCATTGCGTGGTACCGGACAATTGCCCAAGTTTGCTGAAGATTTGTTTGCCGTTGATGATGGCCAGCTCTATCTGATTCCAACCGCTGAAGTTCCAGTAACCAACATTGTGCGTGACAGTATTGTTGATGCTGCACAGTTGCCATTGAAGTTTGTCGCTCATACACCGTGTTTTCGCAGTGAAGCCGGTTCACATGGACGGGATGTGCGTGGTTTGATTCGTCAGCATCAATTCGAAAAAGTCGAGCTGGTACAGATTGTTGCGCCGGAAGCATCGGCTGAAGCACATGAGGAATTGACCGGACAAGCTGAAAAAATCCTGCAAATGCTGGGTTTACCCTATCGTAAAATGCTGCTTTGCACAGGTGATATGGGCTTTGCGTCTACTAAAACCTATGATTTGGAAGTCTGGTTACCCAGCCAGAATACCTATCGTGAAATATCATCCTGCAGTAACTTTGGTGATTTTCAGGCACGTCGCATGCAGGCGCGCTGGCGGAACCCTGAAACGGGAAAACCCGAACTGGTTCATACGCTTAATGGATCAGGGCTGGCTGTCGGCCGGACTTTGCTGGCTATTTTGGAAAATCATCAACAGGCCGATGGTAGCGTCATTATCCCCGAGCCACTTCGTGCCTATATGGGCGGTGTAGATAAAATTCATGGGTGACGAGTTTAGTCTGATCCAGAAGATCATTATCTGGACATTACCGGTTTTATTTGCGATTACCGTACATGAAGTCGCTCATGGTTGGGCTGCGTTAAAACTGGGTGATAAAACGGCCCAGATGATGGGGCGTCTGACACTCAATCCAATCAAGCATATTGATCCGCTGGGTACTATTCTGGTTCCGGGGTTATTGCTTATGTTTACCGGATTTATGTTTGGCTGGGCTAAACCCGTCCCGGTGACTTTCCAGAATCTGCGCAATCCAAAAAAAGATATGGCCTGGGTGGCTTTGGCCGGACCCGGAGCAAATCTGGTAATGGGTTTTTTATGGGCCATGGTCGCCAAGCTGGGTCTGGTGTTGGCAGTGAATGACGTACTGATTTCCGGACCGATGATTTACATGGGTGTGGCGGGTGTATTAGTGAATGGCATGTTGATGTTGCTAAATCTGTTACCTTTGCCTCCACTAGATGGCGGCAGGGTATTAGTCAGCATTTTGCCGCCTCACCTGGCATGGCGAGTGGAAAAAGTTGAACCTTACGGCTTTTTTATCTTGCTGGCGTTACTCTATTTTGGCATCGTTATGATGATTTTATGGCCTTTGATGCAGGCTTATATGGGATTGCTGGCATTTATTTTTGATATGCCAATGCAAGTATTCTTTATTTTATAAAACACTGAATTGAGCAAGCTCATCAGGAGATTATTTTGGACACGGTAGCGTATCAGTCACGTCGTATTGTTTCAGGCATGCGCCCGACAGGGCAATTGCACTTGGGGCATTATCATGGTGTGCTGAAAAATTGGATTAAATTACAACACGAATTTGATTGCTTCTTTTTCGTTGCTGATTGGCATGCGTTGACGACTCACTATGAAGATAGTCGAGTGATTGAAGACAGTGTCTGGGAAATGGTCGTTGATTGGCTGGCTGCCGGAATTGAGCCATCATCTGCTTCATTATTCCTGCAATCACGGGTGCCGGAACATGCTGAGCTGCATTTATTATTATCGATGATCACGCCTTTATCCTGGCTGGAACGCGTACCAACCTACAAAGATCAGCAGGAAAAACTTAAAGAAAAAGATTTATCGACCTATGGTTTTTTAGGTTATCCGCTGCTGCAAAGTGCTGATATTTTGATTTATCGGGCAGGTCAGGTACCGGTCGGTGAAGATCAAGTGGTGCATGTTGAATTAACACGTGAAATTGCCCGTCGCTTTAATCATATTTATGGACGTGAAGCGGATTTTGAAGAAAAAGCTGAAGCTGCCGTAAAGAAAATGGGTAAGAAAAACGCCAAGTTATATAACCATTTGCGTAAAGCCTATCAGGAGCAGGGTGATGCAGAAGCGTTACAGACTGCTCGTGAACTCTTAAAAAATCAGCAAAGTCTGGCGCTTGGTGATATGGAGCGTTTATTTGGTTTTCTGGAAGGTGGCGGTAAAGTCATCCTGCCCGAACCAAAAGCGCTGCTGACACCGGCTCCTAAAATGCCAGGACTGGATGGACAGAAAATGTCCAAATCCTATGGCAATACCATTTCTTTGCGTGAATCTGATCAATCTGTCGCCGAAAAAATTAAGCGCATGCCAACCGATCCAAACCGTGTACGCCGCACCGATCCGGGTGAACCCGATAAATGTCCGGTTTGGCAATTACATGAAGTCTATTCAGATGAAGGTCAGAAAAAATGGGTTCAGGAAGGTTGCCGCTCGGCTGGAATCGGTTGCCTTGATTGTAAAGGTCCATTGATCGATTCGGTGATTGCCGAACTCAAACCTATCCGTGAACGGGCAGATGATTTCAGCAGACATCCAGAAGATGTACGACGTATTATTGATGATGGCAGTGCTGCAGCAAGAGAAGTGGCTCAGGAAACATTGAGCGAAGTTCGTGCAGCAATGGGGCTGGCTTATAAATAGTCTACAGGGCCAAGTTATCTTTAATAGCCACCTCTGTTATGACTGAAAACCAGCCAAACAAGCTGAGAGAAGAGAGGTTGTGAGATAATTCCATGTATCTCACCCTAGTGGGACTTGCGCTCAAAAACGCTCCTGGCGTTTTGGTAGTGGCCCACAATAAACGATTAACATATTAGACCGGTGCGCACCTCCCTAGACGCGCGGTATATCGTCCATTCGTGGACGGAAGTGGCACATTTTCAGTCACAACCCATAGGGCTGGGACGAGATTTGTCTACATCTGCGTTAGAAATGACCTATGTAGAATGAGTACATTTCATCATTTCCGCCTTGTTATAAACAAATCTCGTTTCCAGCAGTGTTGGCGATGAAAAATAAACTGGCCCAAGGAAAAACTATTATGGCTGAAAGAATACAAAAAGTACTGGCACGTGCCGGCTATGGCTCACGACGCTTGATTGAGAGCTGGATAAAAGATGGAAAATTACAGGTCAACGGTGTTCCAGCAACGCTGGGTGATCAGATTACTGAAAAGGATAGAGTCACACTTGAAGGGCGACCTTTATCATCCAAGCGCATCTGGCAACAAAGCATGCCGCAGGTTTTGCTGTATCACAAACCGGTAGGTGAAGTGTGTACTCGCAGTGATCCGGAAGGCCGCAGAACCATATATCAATCTTTACCTGTGCCGGAAGAAGGTCGCTGGGTCAGTGTGGGACGTCTGGATTTGAATACCAGTGGTTTGATCATCCTGACCACAGATGGTGAATTGGCTAATCAGTTAATGCATCCATCCAATGAAATGGATCGTGAGTATGCAGTGCGTGTCCTTGGGGAAGTCACTTCGGAGATGATGCAAACCTTACGCGATGGTGTTGAACTGGAAGATGGGAAAGCCCATTTTTCTGATATTCAGCCAGGTGGTGGTGAAGGTGCAAACAGCTGGTTTCATGTAGTAATTCAGGAAGGCCGTAACCGTGAAGTCCGACGACTATGGGAAAGCCAGGGCGTGCAGGTAAGCCGTTTGGTTCGTCTGCGTTACGGTCCGGTCATCATGCCAAATAAACTCAAGCCTGGCCGCTGGATGATGCTGGAAGGCAAAGAGTTGGAATATCTATATGAAGAAGCTGGTTTAAAAACAAAAACCACTAAACGCGGTAGTGTGGAAAAAGTGGCGGCAGTCAAGGATGTGGAGGTAGAAAAAGCGCCAAAATCCAAGTGGCCAGATAAATCGGCAAAAAAGGCTTCACCCAGATCAAGAAAAGCTGATGATCAACCGGCTAAACGAGGCCCACGGATTCGTGGACGTAATGACCGTTAAAATATCTCGCGGGAAGATATGACCTGATTGCGACCAGCAAATTTTGCCTGATATAAGGCCTCATCTGCTTTAAGAAACAAGTTATCGGCTGATTCACCGACACACAAATCTGCCAGACCAATACTGACTGAAATGGGAAACTTCTGTTCGGTATTGGTCTGGTTCAACTCATTAATCGCCAAGCGTAATCTTTCTGCCGCCTGCAAAGCTGCTTCATGATTGCTATGGCTGAGTACTATCGCAAATTCTTCACCACCAATTCGAAACAGTGCATCACTGCGACGTAAACTGGACAATAATGTATCCGCTACCCGGCATAACGTATCATCACCGACCTGATGCCCAAAACTGTCATTAATTTTCTTGAAGTAATCAATATCAAGCACCATCAGCGATAGCGGCAGTTTTAGTCGATGAGCCAGGTCTATTTCACGTTCAATGGTGTTTTTATAAGCCTGCCGGTTAGGAAGCTGCGTTAACATATCCGTCAAAGCAGCATCTAATGCCCGAGCGTATTGCAGACTGTTTCTCAGTGGGTATACAAGTTTGCACAATAAATCCTCTACCAGATTGATTTCGCTATCAGAAAAGCGATATCCGCGACTGACAGTCAACTGACCAAGATATTCATGATCAATTTCAAGCTGATAATTACATTTATGATGACGCTTGGCGCCCAATCTGAACTCAAATTTATTATCTGGATGCGTAAACTGAAGACCACTGTGGGCGAGTAATGGTTTGATTTGCTCGTCAAACAATCTGAGGAGCTGTCTGGTATCCAGTGAAGTTTGCAGAATTAAGGGGAGTTTTGCCAACGCATCTTCGCGTTCCACTGAAACAGGAGTCGCTTGTACAACTGAAACGGTATTCTGTTCCAGGCGACGCAAATTTGTAGTGTCTGAAGGCAATGAATGAATCATGAGCACGCTCGTAAATAAGATAATTTACAATAACCATGCTAAATATATGCCATGGTTAAATTAATCAATAAATACAACGTGTTATATAGTTATGCCAAAACTTTGACGGGCAATTCCATCTGCGCATTCACACATTGGCCATGTAAATGGCCGCTTTGGTCACTGGCAAGATAGAGATATGCCGGTATGACCGCGCTTGGTTCGGGGAGGTGTTGAGGATCTGCTGCTGGATAAACCCGTGCATGCAATTTAGTTTTTACTTGGCCAGGTTCAATGCAATTCACCCTGACTTTCGCGGCAGCTTCCATTTCCAGGGCTAACTGGTGGCAAAAACATTCAATAGCCGCTTTGCTCAATCCATAAGCACCACGATAGGCCTTATCATGCTGACTGTCGGTAGTGAAAATAATAAAACTTTGCTGTTCGGTGGTTTGTAACAGGGGAAGACAGGCATGCGTCAGTAAAAAGGCGGCCGTCAAATTAACTTGAAGTGTTTCTGCCCATTGTTTGATGTCCTGATTGGCGATTGGAGCCAATTGTCCTACATCTGCTGCGCAATGCACTAATCCATCTAGTCGACCAAAAGTTACTTTTATGGTCTGTGCAAGTTGCTGATAGTCATCCGCTGTCGCACCTTTAAAATCCACTGGAAATATTGCGGGCTCAATGCCGCTTTCCTGCAGAATGACATCGTACAATTTTTCTAACTGAGCAATATTTTTGTCTAGCAGAATAATCGTCGCACCATGTCTTGCATAGGCCAAAGCGACTTCGCTACCGATGCCACCAAGGGCACCGGTAACAAGCACAACTTTACCGCTGAGTATGGACTGCTCAGCTTGTGACAACATACAGGTCTTTATTCAGATTTGGGAATAATACGTCCGTAGGTAACTTTACCATCAAGTAATTGTGCAATGATGGTAGCGTCATCATTATGCCACTCAAGTGTTTCCATATTCATTTGGTCTAATGTTCTTTCCTGAGCAATATCTGGTTCACCATAAGCTGAGATAAGTTCGTCTCTGGTCATTCCAGCTTGGATACCGTCTTCGCTACCTTCGGAGGTTGCTTCTGTTGCTTCAGGAGCAGATTCAACAGTTGCAGGAGATGATGTCTCTGTTTCGCTACTATCGGTAACAGCAGTATCGCTTTCATCACTGCAGGCGATCAGTGCCAGACTCAGAAAAAGACCGGTAAAAATTAAACGCATACGATTTAACATGACATCCCCTCTTTAGGTTTAATGAACTAATCTTCGAGTATAACAAGCAATCGCAAGGATATCGACATGTTGTTAGGAGAATTTTCCCGCTAAAATTTTTTCAGCGGCCCGATAGCCATTCATAACAGCACTCTCTAGTGTTGCTGGATAGGGATTTTCAGCGTAATCACCAGCGATCCAAAGGCCATCAATAGTTGTTTTACAGCTTGGTCTTTGGTTGTTTTCAACCACTCCGCAACAAAATGTAGCTCTTTTTTCACGAATAACATGTGCGTTGCAATAGTTAGCCGGTAATTCCGGTAAAAGCTCTGTTAATGCTAAAACGACCTGTTCAGTCAGTTGCTGTTTAGTCAGTGATTCATGTTCACCAGGGCCGCTGATAACGATAGCAATTAATCCCGGAGACTGATCTGATCTGTCAAAGACCCAATGGGGTAAGGTATTGCTCAAACCGATAATTGGTTCCTTTAGCCGGAATTGCGGTGAATACTGCAGATAGACTGTACTTATTGGATATTCAGAAACTGGTGAAAGATTAAGCTGCTCACCTAAAAGTTTATAGAGAATACCGGGGGGGACGGCGACAATAATATTATCTGCAGCAATATATTCTTTGTTACCGGTAATAACCCCAGCCACTTTGCCAGCCTCAATAATAATTTTTTCAATACGACTCTGTAACCTAACTTCCCCACCATGCTCTGTTATAAAACGTCTCGAAGGTTCAGGCAGTACATCACCCAGCGGCTTTTTCGGGATCAGCAAATCAGCCGATTTTCTTTTAGCGGTAAGACTATCCCTGAGAGTTGCAGCAAAAACACTGGCTGAAGCCTGTTCTATCGGTGTATTTAAAATCGCCAGACATAACGGGCCCCACAACTGTGTGATAAGTCTTGCCGATTGGCCTGTCTGGCGACACCACTGCTCTACAGTAATATTATGTGTATATGAGGGAGCGTTAAGTTGACGTGCTAATCGTAAAAAAAGCCGTAATTCTTGCCAGCCGAGACTGGAATAAAGTCTGGGTAAAAGAGCAAGTTGCCAGGGTAAAAGGCGATGTGCAGATAAATGCAATGGGGGGTACTTCGAATCAAGGATATTTAGATCCAAAGCTGTACGCTGAAAAACGTTGTTTTCTTCAATACCGACTCGTTGAAGCAGATCGAGCATGTTTTGGTATGCACCAATCATCAGATGCTGACCATTATCTATTTCGAGATCTTGCCATTTGACGGTGCGGGCCCGCCCACCAAGTTGTTTTGCTGCTTCGAACAGAATAGGCTTTTGCCCAGCTTCGGCTAAACGGACAGTCGCTGCAAGTCCGCTCCATCCACCACCAATAATGAGGGTGGGCATATTAATTCTGGCTTTTGGCGAGCTTTTTTTCACGTCGGTAAGTGCACCAGGCCAGCCATAATTTACGAATCGGGGTAAGTGAGACTCGCTGTTTCATTACTTGGAAATTATCAATGGTAATTTCCTGCAAAGTAGTGCGATAAATTTCGGCCATAATCAGTGCGGTGCATTGATGATACCGATCCTGCGGGGGCAGTAGCTGCATCGCTTCCTGATAAAACTGCTCGGCACGCTGCGCCTGAAACTCGAGTAACTTTGTCAGCGCTTCGGTTTGTTGTAAATCCAGAATACTTTGTTCGCTGACACCAAATTGTTGCATTTCGTCCATAGGCAGATAAATACGGCCGCGCTCAGCATCTTCACGAACATCACGGATAATATTGGTGAGTTGAAAAGCCAGTCCCAGTTTCTCGGCAAATTTCAGCGTACTTCGATCGGAAAAACCAAATATCTGTGCTGACAGTAAACCCACAACACTGGCAACTCGATGACAATATAAGGCCAGATTTTTATAGGCTGGATAACGATGTTGAGTTAAGTCCATTTCCATGCCATCAATGATCTCGTGAAAATATTCTTCATGCAGATCAAAATCCTGCAGGGTCTCAGCGAGGGCTTTTCCAACGGGATGAGTGGCTTGTCCGAGAAAGGTATTTGCTACTTCCTGACGCCACCAGGCGAGAGTTTGTGCAGCAACTAACGGATCACTTATCTCATCAACCGCATCGTCAACTTCACGACAAAAAGCATACAGAGCCATAATGGCATTGCGCTTTTTTGTGGGTAAAAAAAGGAAACTATAATAGAAGCTTGAACCACTTTTCGCCGCTTTATCCCGGCAATATTGTTGCGGTGTCATTTTAATAGTCGCTCAACAATTTTGCCGTTGACCAGGTGAGTGTCGATGATTTCATCGATATCTGCTTTATCATGATATTGATACCAGACACCTTCCGGATAAATCACCATGATCGGACCTAATTTGCAGCGATTCAGGCAACCTGAATTATTCACCCGGACTTTTTTCAGTTTGAGTTCTTTAACCCGTTGCTTGGCATAATCACGCAGTGACTGTGCGCCGTGTTCTTCACAATAATCGCTGCCATCATCGCGTTGATGGGTGCAAATGAACATATGATATTTATATATTTCAGCCATAGCCGTTCAGCCTAACCAAGCTAAGTTAAATATACAAAATGAATATCTACTCATAGCCGTATTTAAAAGTGGCGGGAAACAGCAAAATCAGCCAATCCGATTAAGGCCGCTTTGTATTGTGAATCTGGAACGATACTGAGATAGGCCTTGGCCTGCTCGACTTCCTTGCGGGCTGCCGCGGCGGTGTAGTCAATGGCGCCAGTGCTGTGGATAATGTCAATAATGTCATTGATTTTATCACGTTGGCCATGTTCAATTGCTTCACGAATGACCGCGGACTGTTCCCTGGAGCCATTTTGCATGGCATAAATCAGCGGTAACGTCGGTTTGCCTTCAGCAAGATCATCACCAATATTTTTGCCAATAGTTTCACTGGAAGCGCTGTAATCGAGTAAGTCATCCACCAGTTGGAAGGCACTGCCAAGATGCATCGCATACTGCGCTAATGCCGTTTCAATTTCCGCAGAGGCATTACTGATTAACGCACCTAGCTGCCCAGCCGCTTCAAATAATTTGGCGGTTTTATGATGAATGACCTGCAGATAGCGTTCTTCAGTGGTGTCTGCATCATGCACATTAAGTAGCTGTAAGACTTCACCCTCGGCAATCACGTTAGTGGTATGTGACAGGATTTGCATCAGGCGCATCGAATCCAGTTCCACCATCATTTCAAATGCGCGGGTATAAAGAAAATCACCCACCAATACACTGGCTTCATTTCCCCATACGCTGTTGGCCGTTTCCTGGCCCCGGCGCATCGTTGAATTGTCGACCACATCATCATGCAGCAGGGTCGCGGTGTGAATAAATTCAATGATGGTGGCAAGATTAATATGCGCAGTTGCCTGATGATTGCAGGCACGGGCACTTAACAAAGCAATAGCCGGGCGCAAGCGTTTGCCGCCACTATTGATGATGTAATGGCCAAGCTGATTAATTAATACAACCTCAGATTGCAGCCGATGTTGTATCATGGCGTCAACTGAATCCATATCCTGCTGGATGAGTGCGTAAATGGATTGTATATCCACGGGGCGTTTGTCTGCCTGTTCTAGATGAATTAAACGCGTACTTTCTCACGGGTAACAGCGATTCGCAAATAATTCAATTTGCATTTGATCTGAATGTAGAAAGCGGTTAAAATTCCCGGTCTTTTGTTGGGTTACCCACAATAACATTTATTTTTTTGGAGAAAGCGATGTACGCTATTGTCGCGACTGGTGGTAAGCAGTACCGAGTTAAAGAGGGCGAAAAGCTCCGCGTTGAAAAATTGCCAGGTGAAGTGGGTGATACCATTGAACTGGGTGAAGTTTTATTGATCGGTGAAGGCGAAGACATTAAAGTCGGCGCACCCTTCTTAGATGGCGCAAAAGTAACAGCAACTGTGGCCTCAGTTGGTCGTGCGGACAAAGTTAAAATCATCAAATTCCGTCGTCGTAAGCACCATCGGAAACAGATGGGACATCGCCAATCTTATACAGAAATCGAAATCACTGGCATCACTGCCTAAGATTTGACAAATTTAAAGAGGATTTAACATGGCTCATAAGAAAGCTGGTGGTAGTACCCGCAACGGTCGCGACTCCGAGTCGAAACGCCTTGGTGTTAAACGTTTTGGCGGTGAAGCAGTATTAGGCGGCAACATTCTGGTTCGTCAACGCGGCACTCGTTACCATGCAGGTCGTAACGTTGGTATCGGTAGAGACCACACATTGTTTGCGACAGCCAATGGTAAAGTTGTATTCGAAACCAAAGGTGCGAACAATCGCATGTTTGTCAGCGTCATCGCTGAATAAAGAATTTGTTAGCCCGTTGGGGCAAACAGCTGAAAGCCCCGCTGATGCGGGGTTTTTTGTTTGTGGCAATTATTAAAAAATTATCTGGTCGGCAGTATGAAATTTGTTGATGAAGCGAAAATAAAAATCAGCGCGGGTGCCGGCGGTAATGGTTGCCTGAGCTTTCGTCGTGAAAAATATATCCCCTTCGGTGGTCCGGATGGCGGTGATGGTGGTGACGGGGGCGATGTGTATCTGCTGGCAGATACACAAGTAAACACTCTTATCGATTTCCGCTATAAACGTAACTTTAAAGCCCAGCGTGGCGAACATGGCCGCGGCAAACTTTGCAGCGGTGCCCGTGGCGAAGATTTGGTTATTAAAGTGCCCGTAGGTACCGAAGCCTGGGATGAAGACACCAATGAACTGATTGGTGACTTAGCCAAACACGGCGATAAGCTTATGGTGGCAAAAGGTGGCTGGCACGGTCTGGGAAATGCCCGCTACAAATCCAGTATCAATCGTGCACCGCGCCAAACCTCAGATGGAACCCCAGGCGAAGAGCGTACCTTACGCCTTGAAATGAAATTATTAGCCGATGTCGGGTTATTGGGTTTACCAAATGCCGGAAAATCCACCTTTATCAGTCAGGTTTCTGCCGCCCAACCAAAAGTAGCCGATTATCCTTTTACGACGTTGCATCCAAATCTAGGTGTGGTGACACTCAGAGATGTACGCAGCTTTGTTATTGCCGATATTCCCGGCCTGGTTGAAGGTGCAGCTGAAGGTGCCGGTTTGGGTATTCAGTTCCTTAAGCATTTAACCCGCACTCGATTGCTATTACATCTGGTTGATATGGCCCCAGTTGATGTGAAACAGGATCCAGTGGAAAGCGTTAAAATTATTAACCGTGAATTACTCCATTACAGCGATGCCCTCGGCAAGCAGCCGCAATGGCTGATTCTGAATAAAATGGATTTGGTCCCGGATGATATCCGTGACGAACTTACACAGGAAGTGTTGACCCGTCTTGATTGGCAAGGACCTGTCTACAAAATCAGTGGACAGACTGGTGAAGGTTGCGCGCAGTTGTGTGAAGATATCATGCAATACTTGGATGATTTACGTCAGAGTGAGCAGCCTCCCGCTAAACCCATCGAGGAATAACTGTGGAAAATCCGCATCAGCAACTTTTATCAACCAAACGTTGGGTGATTAAAATTGGTAGTGCTTTATTAACCAAGCCCGGAGAAGGCCTGGATGTGGATCGTATTCGCTGGCTGAGTGGCGAAATTGCCGAATTGAGAAGTCAGGGTAAAGAGATCGTTCTGGTCACCTCCGGCTCAGTTGCCGCGGGTATGCAAAGACTGGGCTGGCGAAAACGTCCACATGCTTTGCATCAGTTACAAGCTGCAGCCAGTGTGGGACAGATGGGACTTATCCATGCTTATGCCACGGCGTGTGAACAACACGGCATTCACACCGCACAAATTCTACTGACTCACTCTGATCTAGCGGATCGTGGCCGCCATTTGAATGCGCGCAGTGCATTGCATACTTTGCTTGAGATGGGCATTCTGCCGGTCGTTAACGAAAACGATACCATTGCCACTGACGAAATCCGATTTGGAGATAATGACACTCTGGCAGCCATGACCGCTAATCTGGTTGAAGCCGATGTTTTGGTTATCCTGACCGATCAGGATGGCTTGTTTGATAGTGATCCACGATTAAACCCCAATGCCAGAATGCTGGCAGCCTCTGCGGCCAATAATCCAAATCTGGATGGTATGGCGGGTGACAGTAAAGGCGAATTAGGCCGTGGTGGTATGGCAACCAAATTAGCTGCGGCCAGACGCGCGGCAAGATCCGGCGCGACTACGGTGATTCTATCTGGCAAACATCCACTGAATTTACGTCATCTGGCGGCAGGTCAGGGCGTGGGCACATTACTATGGCCCGACATTAAACCGATTAAAGCTCGTCAGCAGTGGCTTGCCGGACATTTGGTTCCTAAAGGTCGTCTGATGCTTGATGATGGTGCTGTCGCGGTAATAAAACAGCAAGGTCGAAGTATTTTACCGGTAGGTGTGCGTCAGGTAGATGGACAGTTTACCCGTGGTGAACTGGTTTTATGCACAGATCTGCAGGGGCGGGAAGTGGCTCGCGGCCTGGTGAATTACAGCGCTGATGAGGCCGTAAGGATTATGGGGCAGCCTAGTCAGGCGATTCAAAGCTTATTAGGATACGTTGATGAACCGGAATTAATTCATCGGGATAATCTGGTCGTCACGGGATAAATGACAGACATAAAAAAACCGGCGCGAGCCGGTTTTTTTTAGCTGATTCTATAGAACAGTCAATTACATTGCGCGGACAGCGTTGTTTAAACGGCTTTTGCCACGTGCAGCAGTATTTTTATGAATCAGGCCTTTACGAGCCATGCGATCCAGAACTGGAACTGCAGCTTGAAATGCAGCAACGGCTTGTTCTTTATCACCAACAGCAATCGCTTTTCTGAGTGCTTTTACTTTAGTACGCATCGCTGAACGCTGACTAGCGTTCAATTGACGGTGAGTTTCCGCCTGACGGGCGCGTTTTTTTGCTTGTGCTGAGTTTGCCAAAGTGTTTCTCCTAAGAATCAGCTATTTGTATATGAACCGGGCATTATCCTGATTTTGCTTCCATTTGTAAATGGTATGATGCTGTCTTTTTTCAAGCACGAGTGAATGATGCGAATTATATCAGCGAATTTGAACGGGATCCGAGCCGCTGCGCGAAAAGGATTTTTTGACTGGTTAAAAAAACAAGATGCCGATGTTGTGTGTATTCAGGAAACAAAAGCGCAAGTACATCAGCTGGAAGACAAGATTTTCACTCCTGAAGGCTACCACTGCTATTACCACGACGCGGTCAAAAAAGGTTACAGCGGCGTAGCAATCTACAGCCGTCTTCAGCCGGATGAAGTTATTACCGGTATGGGCAATGCCGAGTTCGATATAGAAGGTCGATATATCGAAGCCAGATTTGGCAAGCTCAGCGTGATTTCCCTCTATCTGCCATCAGGAACATCTGGTGATGAACGCCAACAGGTGAAGTATCGCTGCATGGAGTTTTTCGAAAATAAAATGCAGGAAATGAAAGAATCCGGTCGTGATTACATTATTTGCGGCGACTGGAATATCGCCCATAAAAACGAAGATATCCGTAACTGGAAAGGCAATCAGAAAAACTCCGGCTTTTTACCGGAAGAGCGCGCCTGGCTGGACAAGTTGTTTTATGAGATGAATTTTGTCGATGCTTTCCGCGAGTTACCACAAGCAGAGCACGAGTACACCTGGTGGTCGAATCGTGGACAGGCCTGGGCCAATAACACCGGATGGCGCATTGATTACCATATTCTGAGCCCGAGTCTCAAAGGTAAAGTCAAAGCCACTAATATTTATCGGGATGAACGTTTCTCGGATCATGCGCCGTTGACCATTGATTACGATTACAAGCTAAATGATTAATGAACTTTCAGTGTTTGTTTCTCTCTGATTAGCATCTATCTCAGAGAAACAAACCATGTTTTCATTATTCAAGTCGGACCCCGTCAAAAAGTTAAAAAAGCAGCTTGCTCAAAAACAGGAGCAAGCCATGCTCGCACAGCGCAGTGGTGATATACGGAAATTTGCTACGCTTACCGAGGAGTCTCAAGTATTGGCAGATGAAATCAAGCGGCTTGAATCTTAATCCAGAGTAGGTTGAGCTGAGGTACGAAACTCAACAATCGGATTGAGATTTTCAACCTTGTCGTTACCGCTGGGGGTTCATTTATTTTGCGTACCCACAAATTCATCGCGAATCAAAATAAACGAACCAAACAAAAAGACAGTTTTGGGATTCACATACATCGGTAACAGGTTAATTCAACTACATGGGTTACCCCCGATCGCTCAATAACTTGTATTGTGACTTTCAACTTAGCAATTTCGGACTAAAGCCCGAGTTCATTTCTTTTGTTTGCCCAAAAGAAACGAACCAAAGAAAAGGGCAGCCCATGCTCGCCCTGCGGGTTCCCTGTGCTTCTCGATCTGGTCGGGCATGACGGAAACTCGCTGCGCTCAGACAGCCGTCATGCTGATCCGACCAGCTCTGCGATGCTCGGCTTCGCATAAGGGCATCAAGGAAAATGCCTCAAGCGTGTTGCTCGTGGATCCCCCTTTTGTGTTGACGAGTAGCGGCTTTTTGTCAGGATTAGAGACTTACCTGTTTGAGCGAAGCGAGTTTGGTGAGTCTCCCTGACAAAAAACGCAACGCAGTGGAGCCGCAGGCCAGCACAAGGGGTGCCCTTGGGTTGTTAGGGAATTGGGCACGCAATTCCCTGACTCGCATTCATGCGAAATCTGAATGGTGAATCGATTAGAAGCCCTTATTGATTTTCTAATCTTGAGATAGCTCCTTTAGCGGCAGCACAAAAGAAGATGGTTAGAAATCACTGCTGAATGCAATGAAGGCCAAATTAGCTAAAAACGTTAATAAATCGAAGCCCTGACACAACGAATCACCCCATAATCATAAGCTTCATCCAACGCTTCAAAAACGGTTTTTAAACTATCTGCTTCATCGCCAAGCGACTCAATGGTGGAGATGATTTCATTAAATTCATTATCAGCCAGATCCAGCACTTTTTTAACATCCAGCAAACCCGCTTCAATGCCGTCTGACAGGTGACTGTAAACCGTGCTCACTTTCAATTCACGCTGTTTCGCTATTTGATCAGGGCTCAATCCTTGTTCATGCAGCATTAACGTCTGATTCACCGTGTCACGTAAGCCGTTATTTAATAATTCCGATAATGGAAACTGCTGAATAACGGTTAAAAACCGTTGACCGTAATGTTCCAGTTTCTGAACGCCGACCCCGGAAATACGTGCCATGGTTTGCATATCATTAGGTCTGGTCTGACACATTTCCTGCAGCGTTGAATCATGAAAGATCACAAAAGGCGGCACGCCATTTTTCTGGGCGATCTCGGTTCGTAACTGGCGTAACGCTTCCCATAGCTCCTGATCCTGAGGACGCACGGTAGATTGTTTTTTCTCTTTTTTGCTGAGCGTTTGTTTGGCTTGCTGTTTACGCAGCAGCAGTTTTTGTTCGCCGCGTAAAATCGCCCGACATTTTTCAGTCAGACGTAATGCACCATAACGATTGATATCAATATCAAGATAGCCGGTAGCGATAAGCTGGCGGAAGATACCGCGCCATTGCGTAGCGGTCAGATCTGAGCCAATACCAAACGTACTGAGCTGATCATGCTGGTTGGTCTTGATGCGTTCATCTTCACTGCCCACTAACACATCAATTAGATAATTCACCCCAAAGCGTTGATCGGTTCGATAGACACATGACAAGGCTTTTTGGGCAACTTCAGTAGCATCAAAATGCTCTGGCGGATTCTGACAGTTATCACACTGACCGCAGGTTTCCGGTGACGTTTCATCAAAATAGGCGAGCAGGGCGTGACGCCGGCAGCTGATGGATTCGCATAAGCCCAACATGGCATCGAGTTTGTGATGTTCGACTCGTTTGATAAGGTCCGGCGCATCAGAATTCTGCATAAACTGACGCAGGGTGATGACATCCTGCAGCCCATACGCCATCCACGCATTTGCTGGTAAACCATCACGCCCGGCGCGGCCGGTTTCCTGATAATAGGCTTCGATATTTTTTGGCAAATTCAAATGCGCGACAAAGCGTACATCGGGTTTATCAATGCCCATACCAAACGCAATGGTGGCAACAATAATCACGCCCTCTTCGCGTAAAAACCGTTGCTGATGCTTTGCACGCATCTCTGATGATAAACCGGCGTGATAGGGCAAAGCGACGCGACCCTGGTCCGTCAACCACTCGGCAATTGCCTCGACCTTTTTACGAGACAAGCAATAAACAATCCCGGCATCATTGGCATGCTGGCTTTCAATAAACTGCCAAAGCTGTTGTTTGGCCTGATTGGCTTCGGCAATCGCATAAAAAATATTGCTTCGGTCAAAACTGTTCAGATAGACATTGGCGTCATGCAGATTGAGCTGTTCGATGATCTCAATACGAGTGCGTTTATCGGCGGTAGCAGTCAGCGCAATACGTGGAATATCGGGAAAACGTTTATGCAACATGCGCAGTTGCTGATATTCCGGGCGAAAATCATGGCCCCATTGCGATACACAATGCGCTTCATCAATGGCAAACAGTGAAACCTGAATCCGCGACAGCATCGACAGGGTGCGTTCGTTTAATAAACGCTCTGGAGCCACATACAGCAAATCTATACTGCCGGCTTCAAGCTGAGTCTCAACGGCATTTGCTTCAGCAGCGGATAAACTGGAATTGAGAAATGCCGCGTTCACGCCCAGTTGTTGCAACGCCATCACCTGATCCTGCATCAGGGCAATCAATGGTGACACCACAACACCAGTGCCCGGGCGAATCAGTGCGGGGAGCTGATAACACAAAGATTTACCACCACCAGTCGGCATTAATACCAAGGCGTCACTACCGGCAATCACATGGTCAACGATAGTTTGCTGATTGTGACGAAAAGCGCTGTAACCAAAAACGTTTTGTAACACTTCCAGCGCGGGTTGCCCGACATGCTGCATAAGAAATTCAGTGATAAAAGGAAAGGGGCATTATGGCAAATTGTGCTTGGTTTAACATGGGATCGGGACGATAAATTCGGTTTATCGTTCAAAGGCAGGCAAAATAGCGCAGGCAAATCACAAATCGCTTATCTCAAAACAGTCAGGTTTTGGGGATACATATCAATCTTTAGGAAATAAAATGAAAGAAATAACAGTGGACAGCAACCCCAGTGAAGCTCGTTTAAAACAACTGGGCGTGGCTCACTGGCCAACATGGGAAAAAGGCGTATCGGTTTTCCCATGGTCATTTGTCACTACAGAAATTGCTTATATCGTTGAAGGTGAATGTGTCATGACGCCTAACGATGGTGGCCTGCCAACAACTTTTAAAGCCGGTGATTTAGTGGTTTTCCCTAATGGGTTTAAAGGTACTTGGGAAGTTAAAAAAGCTTTGAAGAAGCAATTTAAGCACCAGGATGGAAATTTTGTGAAATGTGCTCTTAGCCGTTTTAAAATTTTGAAAAATAAATTTAAATCAAACGCTTAAGGTCTTCTGGGTATGTTGGGTTGAGCCTACAAAACCCAACAAATTAAAATGTTTTTGGCATAAGGTTTCGCCCTATGGGGCGAGTTCATTTTCTTTGTTTGCCCAAAGAAAACGAACCAAAAGAAAAGGCACCCCTTGTGCTGGCCTGCGGCTCCCCGATAAAAATGGCTATCTCCGGGAAATCGAAAAAACTCGCTGCGCTCAGACATTCCGATTTCTGATCCTGAGATAACCATTTTTACCGGCAGCACAAAAGGGGAGTTTGGGGAGTGTCTGTAGGTTGGGGTGAATAAAATGAAGCCCAACAATCGGCATGGGCACAGTTAAGCCGAGTTGATATTTAATAAATTTATTTCGACTTGATGTCGAGTTAGGGCACCCCCTTGTGTTGGCTTGCGGTTCCGCTGTGTTTCTCACTTTGTCTGGCGTCCGGCCAAAACTCACTGCGCTCAAACACTGGCCGTCCGTTATCCAGACAAAGCTCCGCTACTGATTCGTGGCATCCGTGCCACTCACCCTTCGGGCGCCTCCGGCGTCCAAATTTGTTCCAGACAAATTTGTCGTCAACACAAAAGGGGATTTTGTCTCCAACCTCAACGGCTCTCCCTAACGCCCTTATGCGAAGCCGAGCATCGCAGAGCTGGTCGGATCAGCATGACGGCTGTTTGAGCGCAGCGAGTTTCCGTCATGCCCGACCAGATTGAGAAGCGCAGGGAACCCGCAGGGCAAGCATGGGCTGCCCTTTTGTTTGGTTCGTTTATTTTGGGCACGCAAAATAAATGAACGCCCCGCGGCAGCGACAAAGTCGAAAATCTCAATCAGATTGTTGGGTTTCGTACCTCAACCCAACCTACTGGCTAAGCAATGTTTAAACTGGGATTATCTATGTTTCGACTTACAACTATTCTCACCATCAATCCTGCAACAAATGTAAGACCAGTTACTAATATTATTTGATGATGCGTGATTACTCGCGGTGCTTCTACAAGCGGGTAACCCATTAACTTGCCCTAAAAATTTTTCTTTTTCGTTTGGGTAGTAAAAATATACGTTGAAGTCACTGTTGTTAATTGCTCTTTCAGTATCGTCAAATGGCCACCACGAAAAATAATAAGCCGCAATTAATAAAGCAATAATTAAAACTGGCATCACCATCTCCTATCAATTTCATTGCGTGTTAACAGGGCGTATTTTCAATCGTGTGTGACCCCATTTATTTCTAGAAGCATGATACCGATTGTTGGGTTTCGTACCTCAACCCAACCTACGGTCTCAACAGAAAGCATTAATCTAGATTTAACGCTTTCAAAATAAAGTGACTTATTGTTGTAATTATTATGCCGGTAAATATAGTCAATAGAATGTGATCTCTAATCCACAAAATAAGCCTTATAAATTTTGAAGGCTCTACCAATCGTATTAAACCATTATTAATGATATTCACATTTCTATTTGCACCAACTTGTAAACCAAGACTTTGTAAGCCTGTTTTTTCAGGATGCGGCCCAATAATTATTCCTTCTCGAAGGAGATAGTTCATATGCTCTATAAATTTTTCGCTCAGTCGACTTTTTGATTCTTCATAATCTATATTTTTATTTTCAAGTTGGTCGAAATATTGAGAAACTTGTAGACCTAATTTTCCTTTTAATGGGAGCTTTAATTTTTTAAGGTATTTTTTATCGAGTTCCATGTCTGATATTCCTAATAAATATAAAGCACATTGTCGGGTGACCTTCTATATGCATATGGTTAAGTCAATATTATAAAAATAAGATCAGTATTAAATGTTTCATGTAATCAAAACTCACATATCAAGCCCAAATCCAACTGCGCCAGACCCTGCTCATCAACCACCGGCAAATCAAACCCACTCAAACTTAATCCCACCAACCTGACCGGTTTATGCGCAGCCTCCGTCCGAGCCAACAGTTTCGGAATCCATTCCTGCAAATCAGCAAAGCTAATGCTGTGGTCCAGCGTTTGAGCCCGGGTGACTTGCTGAAAGTCAGCATATTTCACTTTCACGGTAACCGTTCTGCCTTGCATATTGTGTTTGGATAAGCTTTCCACCACTTGCTGAGCGAGATCTAGCAGGATGTTGGTTAGCTCAGGAATTGACAGGATATCTTTGGAAAAAGTGGTTTCCTTGCCCAATGATTTACGGATACGTTGACTGCGTACCGGACGTTCATCAATCGCCCGGGCGATGTTGTAATAATACTGACCTGATTTACCGAAGCGCTCGGTGAGTTCAGTTAACGATTTCTGCCGTAAGTCATTACCAGTATGGATACCGAGGTTTTTCATCTTGGCTTCGGTGGCGGGGCCGATTCCGTGAAATTTGCCGATGGGTAGTTTGTTTACAAATTCCTGACCTTGCTCGGGGCGGATCAGATAAAGGCCATCGGGTTTATCCATATCAGAAGCAATTTTGGCGAGAAATTTATTGTAGGAGACGCCAGCCGAAGCGGTGAGTCCAGTCTCGGCGAGGATTTCAGCTTTGATGGCTTTGGCAATCAAGGTAGCAGAGCCATTAAATGATTCGGTATATGTGACATCCAGATAGGCTTCATCTAAAGAAAGCGGTTCGACTTCTGATGCATAGCGCCAGAATATTTCGCGGATCTGGTTGGACACTTCTTTATAGGCGTCAAAACGGGGGCGGACAAAAATGGCTTCGGGGCATAAACGATAAGCTCTTGATGAAGCCATCGCTGAATGAATACCAAATTTGCGCGCTTCATAACTGCACGCAGCGACTACGCCGCGGCTGTCGGGTTGACCACCGACGATTAGCGGTTTGCCTTTTAACTCGGGAAAGTCACGTTGTTCAACCGAGGCATAAAACGCGTCCATATCCACATGAATGATTTTTCGTTGTTTAGCCATTAAGAATTAGTGTTGGTAAGTTCTCGGTATTTTCTCATAAACCACATGCTGATGTGCCAATAGATATTGCTATCTTGATCCGACAGTCATTTCAGAGTGGATTGCCGGAAGCGTCAATGTTACTTTAGCGAATTAAACCTCATCAGTGAGCTTACGTTTGATTGCAAGTATCCGTTCCTGGCAAGAAAGTCTGCGGGCTTTTTTTACCCCCCAAGTTGTCACCATGCTGTTTCTCGGCATTGCGGCGGGGTTGCCGTTATTACTGATTTTTTCCTCTCTCAGCCTATGGTTACGTGAAGCGGGGGTCGATCGCAGCGCAGTCACTTATTTCAGTTGGGCGGCGCTGGGTTATTCATTTAAATTTGTCTGGGCGCCGCTGCTAGATATTCTGCCATTACCGATTTTGCATCGCCTGTTAGGTCGACGGCGTAGCTGGTTATTTTTGTCACAG
>SWCD01011723.1_pt1 | contig 21657 bp, 15 predicted proteins | sample 4693011 | NCBI WGS metagenome assembly SWCD01 (sample SAMN10267278, study PRJNA491770) | bioreactor metagenome | isolation source: DHS bioreactor inoculated with marine | place: Japan: Omine Ridge, Nankai Trough | reverse complement strand
GCGGGTCGGCAATGCGCACAATGAGCGCTATGCAACCGGCGTCACCGTGGTGCTGCCGGATGGACCCGTGGTGGCTGGGGTCGACATTCGCGGCGGCGCGCCGGGCACGCGCGACGTCTCATTGCTTGATCCTGCCTGCCTGGTGGACGCGATACACGGCATCGTGCTGTCGGGCGGATCGGTGTTCGGGCTGGATGCAGCCGGCGGCGTGATCTCGCACCTGGCCGGACACGGCGTCGGCATGCGGTTCGGCGGGGCCGGCGTGAGCATTCCCATCGTGCCGTCGGCCATCCTGTTTGACCTGACCTTCGGGCCGGACAAGACCTGGGGCGCAACGCCGCCCTATCGCGAGCTGGGCATTGCAGCCGCAAAGGCCGCCGGCGGCGAGTTCGAGTTGGGCAATGCCGGCGCGGGCTATGGTGCCACTGCCGGGACGCTCAAGGGCGGGCTGGGCAGCGCGTCGAGCGTGGTTGGCGGCTTTACTGTCGGGGCGCTGGTGGCGCTCAACCCGGTGGGGTCGTGCATCAACCCGGCGAGCAATGACCTGTGGGCCCGGCCGTTCGAACTGGATGGCGAGTTCGGCCCTGCCCCGGCACCGCCCGCCTCATCCGTCGCGCTGACGCCGCTTGGCGGCAGCAAGCTGGATGCGCAAGTCCCGGGCGCCAACACCACCATCGCGATCGTGGCCACCGATGCGGTGCTCGACAAGGCGCAGGCGCAGAGGCTGGCGATCATGGCGTCTGACGGCATGGCGCGCGCCATCCGGCCGATCCACACCCCGTTTGACGGCGACACGGTATTTGCGCTGGCCACCGGCGTGACAGCGCTGGGCGACCAGCCGCACCAGGCGCTGGCCATGCTGGGGTCTGCCGCTGCCGACTGCCTGGCACGCGCGATCGGGCGCGCCATGGCACATGCGATGACACTGCATGGCCGCGATGCCTGGCGGTCTGCGTGAGAGAATTCGCAAATGCCGGTCATCGGGTGCTTGCGTTTGGCGGAACAACCGGCTAGATACGTCCAGTCTTCAGCATATATGACGCTGAACGCGGGACACGTCTCCCGCCTTTAAGGGCACCGGTAGCTCAGTTGGATAGAGCACCAGACTACGAATCTGGGGGTCAGGAGTTCGAATCTTCTCCGGTGCACCATTAAAATCAGTAACTTGGCGAAATGATGAAACTACCGGATGTGCGAAAGTGATGCATGGGCAGCAGATTAATTGGTGCTACACTTCTTGTTCATAGTAAGAGTGCCGTATTTATTGAGTTTAACCATTGGGGAAGCCACAATTACCTTTGGTGATTTTTCTCACTGCACAATCTCCATCAGTTTACCATAGCTATCAACTACGTCGTACTTCACCTGGTCAGATGTGATTTTTGCAAAGAATTTCCTCGCGCAATCAATCTTGCTCTGCTCAATTTTCCGCAGATCAAGCGACGACAAGGATCCTTTAGTCTCTGCGACGAAATAAACGTGTTTGACCGCCCCATCTTTGAAGGCGATCGCCCAATCGGGATTGTAGTCACCAACTGGCGTTGGAATGGAAAAACCTCTCGGTAGCTTGGCGTAAACGACAACCTCGTTGCTGGCATCAAGCTCCTGCACAAAAGTCCGCTCGTTTTTGGAGTCAGTGAAGACGTAGTCGAAGATGTGTCGGTCGGTCTTTACCGCCTTGCTGAAATCCTCTTTGTTCTTTTCCTGCGTGAAAATATCCGAGCTGAACGCATCTCCTACCGGATCGTAAGACAGGTGCTCAACGATAACCGTCGCCTTCTGCTCATTGATCAGCCGGGATGCCTTGTGGATGAAGTCTTCCGGGTTGGATTTGTACTGGCTGAAGACAGCGATGTTCATGCCGTTCAAAATAGCCGCGATGGTGCCGCGCGTAAGCGTCGTCGCCTCGGCGATCTTGCCGATCAGGTCATATTTCACGGCGGAGTGAACCGACGCCTTGCGCGTAACCGTTGACGATTCCGAAACCTTGAAAGACTCGCCCTGCTTTACACCTTCGTAGGTCGCTTCATCGATCTGCTCGCCCGCAACGATATTGTACTGGAGTGGGCTGACCTTCAGTTCTCTGTCGAGGGCGAAGACGCACTTCGTGACCAGTTCGGTAGTGTCGAAATCAACCGAGTAGACCGCTTTGTGATTAATGCGCCCCCACAGTTCCTTGAATTCCTTTTTCTCGAAATTCGCGTTCAGCGGGTTCGTCTTGGTTTTGCGCTCGTCCGCGATCTCCGGCAATTGCGCGTCGCTGAATACGCTGTCGATTACCTGGAAGACCTGATCTGCATAGCCCGCAAGTTCCGATGGTAGCGCTGCCAGTGCCTCTTCCTTGCGGGCATCATGGTAAGCCTGTGTGACGCGGTCGCCGTCGTCGGTGTAGTCGTTCTTTAGCAGGTATTTGTATATCTGCTTGGCCATCTGCGGCGTCACGAGAATGTCGCCATCGTCGGTTTTTAGTACCTTGCCCTTGAAGTAGGCCTCATCGGCGATGCGGGGCCGTTCGGACAAAGAATCTCCGATATCGCGCTGAAGAGCGGTGACAAAATCCTTGTAGCTCTCGCTGGCAACGACTGTCAGGATGTTGACCTGGTGGACGGTCGCTGGGTGATCGACGCGGTCTCCGTTCTGGTTGACCGAAAGCCGCAAGCCGCGACCCACCTCCTGCCGCCGCGAGATCGTATTGTCGCTGTGCTTCAGCGTGCAGATGACAAAGACGTTGGGATTGTCCCACCCCTCCCGCAAGGCCGAGTGCGAGAAGATGAAGCGGACAGGCTCATCGAAGGATAGAAGCCGTTCTTTATCTTTCAGGATCAGGTCATAAGCGTCAACGTCGTCAGTTTCCGTTGAACGCTTTCCTACAGCAGGATCGACAAGATGCTTGGTCTTCTTGTCGATCGAGAAATAGCCATCATGAGTGCGGTTGGTTTGGATGCCCTTGAGATAGCGGTTGTAAGGTGTGTCCTCGATGGTCATCACCTCGTTTAGGGCAAGGTCATATTCCTCCTCGAATATGGCCGCATACTCGCCGGCTACAGCGCCGGTATCGTCGTAGCGTCGATACTTGGCGACCTCGTCGATGAAGAACAGGGACAATACCTTGATCCCTTGGACAAAGAGGGCCTGTTCCTTCTCGAAATGCGCCTTGATTGCCTCCCTGATCTGGATGCGGCGCAAGGCCATCTCGTTCACGTCACCCGTTGCTTCACCGCCCTCAATCTCGACGCCATTGGTGAAGCTGATGGTGTTCTTGAGCGCGTCGATATCGGCGACAACAAACCCCTTGTACTGGTCGAGTCCCTGCGACAGATCGAACAGGTTATCGTTGCGACCAACGTTGCGCACGATGCGTTTGACGCCTGAGGCCTGCTTGACCTCCATTTCCATCTTCGCGAGAGGCGGCTTGCTCGCCGATATCTGGATCGATTCCAGATAGAGATAGGCGTTTGTGCCGCTGAGGCCCTTAACAGTAATGCCGCGAACAGCGATCTTTTTGACCAGCTTCTGATTGTAGGCGTCGATGGCGTCGAGCCGGTAAACCTTGTTGTGCTCGGTCTTATGCGTCGCCGAATAGCGCAGGATCATGAGCGGATTAAACCCTGCCAGCGCGCTTAGCGTCTTCGCCCCTTCCATCTTCTGCGGCTCATCGAGGATCATGATCGGGCGGTTGCTCTTGATCACATCGATAGGCTTGCGCGACTGGAAATCATCCAACTCTTCATAAATTCGCCGCGCGTCCTTGCCGGTGGCATTAAACGCCTGGACGTTGATGATCATGACGTTGATGCCCGCGTCCGACGAAAAGCTCTCCAGATTGTGAAGCTGTTTGGAATTGTAGATAAAGAATCGCGCCCGCTTGCCGTATTCCTCCAAGAAGTGCTCGCCAGTGATGTCCAAGGATTTATGGACACCCTCACGGATCGCGATGCTCGGCACGACAACGATAAACTTGCTCCAGCCAAACCGCTTGTTCAGCTCGAACATGGTCTTGATGTAGCAATAGGTCTTGCCGGTGCCGGTCTCCATCTCGATATCGAGATTGACCGGGCTGACCTTGTTGCTCACCAGCGCCGATGACAGGGGCAGGTTCTGACGCTTTTGTACGGTATGGAGGTTCTCCAGAATCTTCGAAGCAGGGATCGCCATGTCGGCGTTCTTGAATCCCTCTAGCTCAAGATCGGACAATGTCTGGCCACTGGCATCAATCGTGCGGCCAGGATCGACGCGATATTTGATTCCCGCATTGTTCGGCTGTCCCGCGAAGCAGTCGGCAACGGCCTCGACGGCATCAGTCTGAAAGGGTTGCTTCTTGAACTTGAGCTTCAATTTCCTCTGCCCCCTAGATCGATTTCACATCGGTCTCGGGAGACAGAAGCTTGAATATCTGTTCGACGTTGATCTTCACGGCGTCGCTTGCAAAGCCGTTGTCGCGAAAGACGACTCGCAGCGGATGACGACCAGCGATTTCCTTGACTAATTCCTCGGACACGCCCTGATCAAAACAGGCCGCAAGAGCGTTTTCGTCAACGAAGTAGACCGCCTTGCCGGACATCGTCTCCTTACTGATGGGTAGAGACAGATCGACGCCCCAATCCAGCAACACCTGAAAAAGCAAATCCTCTGAGGTGCGGCCTTCTCGAATGTTGTCCACCTGAGAAAGGAGATCGTCCTTTTTCACCTCATCAGGTGAGTAGTAAACGTCCCGCATATTCGAACTATCAACATTCAGGACTCGGAAACCTGTATCCAAGGCCGTGCCTTTCTCAGCCTCCTTTTCAATTTTCGAACCCGCTCGCCTTAGACGCTCTTTAGTGAGTTCAGCTATATTACGAGGTTTACCCAATTTGTCGCAAAAATCTGCTGCAGTTTTCTGGTCTCTATTGTTCGGGTCAAGCTCTTCAGCCAGTTGCACCAATATGTACTGACGCGTTCCTCCGTCAATGGCGTTCTGTGCCATCACAGCCTGAGCCGTTGTGCCAGAGCCAGCAAAAAAATCCAATACGATATCGTTGGACTTCGTTGCCTGCTCTACCAAGGTGGATATTAGCTTGACGGGTTTGGGGAAAGAAAAAACCCTTTCCTCAAATAACTCCTTTACGTCCGCTGTACCGTCACGTGTGAACACTCCTTGGCCAATAATCGTCGAGAAACCAGTGAAATCTGAGCTCAACTCTTCGAGAAAGGCCTTCCGCCGGGGTCGCCCCTCTTCATTGCTAGGCCAAAGAATCCTATCTTCCGAAATCAGACGTGCCATAGTATTAGGGTCATATCTCCAGCCCATTTCGGGGCACCCGTAGTTAACGCCGGTACTTGGATTGACGAGATCATAGTGGAGGTTAGGCCTCCTATCGGCGGTCGCGATTCCAACCATGTTGGCACTGGCCCAATCACCGCGCGGATCATTATCTGGGTTGGAGTATTGTGATTTATTGCGCTCGTCTCCACGAATGGATTTGCCGTAGCAAAGAATGTATTCATGATCTATAGATGCCCCTGTAACGGTGCGATTATCTTTATTTTGGCGGCTTTTCCACACGAACGCTGATATAAATTTGTCATTCCCAAGCACTTCGTCGCAAATCTTTCTGAGATTATGAACCTCTCCATCGTCGATGCTTATGAATATTACACCATCATCGGCTAAAAGATTCCCCGCAAGTCGCAGACGCGGATACATCATACTTAGCCAGTCAGAATGGAATCGACCGTTTGATTCTGTATTCAGAACTAATCTTTTGCCTTGCTGATCTTTCTGGTTTGATTTCTGCAAGAAAACTTCAGTTTCTTCAGAAAAATCGTCATCATATACAAAATCACCGCCCGTGTTGTAAGGTGGATCGATGTAGATCATATTGATTTTGTTTAGGTAAGTCTCCTGAATTAGCTTCAGCGCATCTAAGTTGTCACCCTCAATGAAGAGATTCTTCGTTTCATCAAAATCAACACTTTCCTCGGGTGCGGGTCGTAGCGTCTTCGCGATCGGCGCGTTCGCCGCCAACAATGCCTCCCGTTTTCCCGGCCATGTAATCTGATAACGCTCGCGCGGCCCATCAACGACATGATCGGACAGTTCCTGTCGCAGCTGGTCGAAATCAATCGACCTGACCAGCTTTCCCTTCTCATCGGTGGCTTCCGTTACACAAGTGGGGAACAATTCGGCCAGCTTATCGATGTTTTGGGCCGTCAAATCAGGCGAATGTAGTTTTAGCTTTTCCATTATTTCCCCGCGCAATTCACATATTTACTTTAGTCATTTGGTCAATATCATTCTTTATTGACCGCATTTTCGCGTTTATTTCAACTTTTCTGTTGAATTGTTTTTCATTCCGCAGCCGCGATTCCAACTTCGCATACTCGGTCTTCATACTGCGGGCACGCGCTAACCGCTCCACCTGGTCTTTCAGGCTTTCGCCGCGCCGCGCCGGTTCGGCAATGAGAGCGCGAAGCATCTGTTCGTACACACCGGCAAGATCGAGTGCTACCGGGAGCGGCTTGCGCGGCGTATCCGCGTCTAACCAATGGCTTTGGTAATAGTCGCCGACAACCCATTTGGACGGATCGGCTTCGTTTGGACGTTTGTAGGTAGCCATGACCTTGACCTGTTTGTCGTAAGTCAGCTCGAATACGATGGGGAACGGGATGGCCTTGTCGACGGCGCGCAGGACATTTTCGTCCAGTTCCTTCTGTTTGAGCGCGATTTCGAATATCTGAACCTCGCGCACGCCTGGTCTTGCTGCAAGGCGGAGTGTTTCCGGCGCCAGCTTGTTGCGCCACATAATCTGGCCGACCTGCGAGACAAACAAGCCACGCAGCTTCGCACCCGGATTGGCATGCACGTAGATTTTGTTCTTCGGCAGCACGCGGACGAAGGCTGTCTTTGACGGGTATTCGAACAGGACATCCGTCATGAGACCTCCTGCACGACGACGAAGGCGATCAACTCAAAATCATCGAGTCCGGCGATTGTATCAACTAAGGCGGTGGTCTTGTGTCCGGAGAACAGGCTGTCCAAATCCTTGTCCTCTTTGAGATCGATCATAGAGCGGATCGCTTCCCCAAGAAGATCGGAATAGACTTTCATATCCCGCCCGTCACCAGTGCCGCGATTGAAAATGCGGCACGCTTCAAGGATGGGTTCAGACCTTCCTTTGCAGGCGGCGCGGAGGAGGTCAAGCAGCTTCTTGACCTCCATGTGGTTGGCTACCACTTCACCATCTTGGCCGACATAAATCAGGTAGAAGGGGTGCAGCCGGTTCTGCTGGTTGATATTGATGCCTTGATTGCGGTTACGCAGCGCGAATATCACGCCGGGTGGCAACCCCCTATCCGGCGCGGCAGCCACTACCGCGTGCATACCGTTCGGAATACATGCCAGGTCACCAGTCTCCTTGACGTAGTTCAGCAAGTCCATCCGGAACTCATTAAGGCCCAAGTCGGTGATCGATACGCCGGTCTTCAGGTCCTCTAGTTCGATAACCTCATCCTGTAGGCGGCGGAGCTGTTCCTTGCGATATGAGACATCGTTGGCTTTTGCGCTCAGGACATTGTCGTCGCCTGTTGCGGTCACGTCGGCTATAACCATGCGGTTTTCAACGCGTTCACGTAGATTGATATATTCATCGAGCGTGATGTCGGGCCAGTAATTTACGAGCTGGATGGCGGCGTTTTTCGAGCCGATGCGATCTACGCGCCCGAAACGCTGGATGATGCGCACCGGATTCCAGTGGATGTCGTAGTTGATGACCATGTCGCAATCCTGAAGGTTCTGCCCTTCGGATATGCAGTCTGTGCCAATCAGAATATCGATCTCCGCGGTCTCGTTAGGGAGGATCGCGGCCTTTTCTTTGGAGATCGGTGAAAACAGCGTTAGCAGGGTCTGAAAGTCGTACCCCTTGCCGACTGTCGATTTCGGGGTGTCGCTGCCAGTCACTTTTCCGGTGTGCAGCTTGTGTCGTTTCAGCAGGTCGGCTGCAATGTTGTTATAGAGATAATTGGCGGTATCGGCGAAGGCCGTGAAGAGAAGGATTTTCCGGTTGCCCGGGTTGATCGGCTCGGCAAGTTTCTTTTCGATCTGACCCTTGAGGTGCTGGAGCTTTGTGTCATCCTTTGGCGTGATCTTGTGCATTTCAGCGAGCAAGGCATTGATGATGGCAAGGTCGGCCTTCAGTTCATGTTCCCATGACGGCAGGTCCATGTCGGCCAGATTGACCCTGACCTTGCCGCCTATTTCCTGATCGTCGGGATCGGGCAGTTCATCATCGTCCGGTTCAGCATCCTCATAAGCCCTGGCAATGTCCATGAAGCCGGGGTCTCTGCCTGTCTTTTGAAAAGCAACGATCTTTTCGAGCGTGCGCTTGTGGTTGTCCGCCAGCTTTTTTAGCGTGATGCGGAAGGCTTCGACAGAGCTTTCCAGCCGTTTGAGCAAGTTCACTGTCATGAGGGCCTGAAGGCTGCGCTCGCGGTCGGCCTGCCTGAGCGTACCGCCGCCGCTCTTCACTTCGGTGTCGTATAGTTCGGCATATTTCCCGATGCGGCTTGGAAGGATGTAGCTGACCGGCGCATAGACCGCGAGTTTGAGCATGGTCAGCCTGTCGAAAATTTCATTGAGGCCGATCACGTCGATACGCCCAGTCAACGGGCAATGGAACGACATCGGCTTCAACCGTTCAGGGAAGCTTCCGATTTCCTTGGTATCATAGAAAGTCTGAATATGCTTTCGGGAGCGAGCGATTGTCACGCTGTCGAGCAACTCAAAGAAATCAAAATCGAGCGAACTCAGGATTGCTGCCGCTGTGCGCTCTTCTGGTGGCAGTTTCGACCACACATTGAACGTAGCCTGGGCACGCCGGAATATTTCATCGATGTTCTTGTCCGTCCGCAGCTTGTCACTGAGATTCTCGGACTCTCCTTCATAAGCAAGAGCAAGCTGGTTACGCAGATCGGTGAAGCGATTATTAACCGGCGTAGCCGAGAGCATCAGTACCTTGGTGTTCACGCCATCTTTGATAACGGCGTTCATCAGCCTCTGATAACGTGTCTCCTTGTCTTTGAAGGCATCATTGTTCCGGAAGTTGTGGGACTCGTCGATGACGACAAGATCGTAGTTGCCCCAGTTGATCCGGTTCAGCGGCGTGCCGAAGGATTCACCCGATGTGCGCTGTAAATCGGTGTGACAGAGAACGTCGTAGTTAAAACGGTCCTTTGCCAGAATGTTGGTTTTCAGATTGCGGTTATAATTAAGCCAGTTATCCGCCAGTTTTTTCGGACACAGCACTAAAACCGAGCGGTTGCGAAGCTCGTAATATTTAACAACGGCGAGCGCGGAGAAAGTCTTTCCTAGCCCCACGCTGTCAGCAAGGATGCAGCCGTTGTAGGTTTCGAGTTTATTGATGATGCCGGTCGCAGCGTCCTTCTGGAAGTTATAGAGCTTGTTCCAGATAACGCTGTCCTTGTACCCGGTCAGATCGTTCGGCAAAACATCTTCGCTGAGATTTTCAAGGAACTCGTTGAATATATTGTAGAGGATCAGGAAGTAGACTCGCTCCGGCGAATTCTCCTGATATACTGAGGCTATATGATCGCAGAGATATGAGGTTACGTCCTCAAGCTTGTCCGGATCATTCCAGATTTGTTCAAACAGATTAAGATAGGTAGCAGTGACCGGTGTTTCGTCCAGCCGGTTCATCAGATTTGATACGGCGTCACCCTTTTGGTACCCGAGATCAACGGCAGTGAAGCCGTGAAGCGGCAGATAGACGACATTGTCGCCACCATTGTCTACACACGCAAATTGCTGCATCGGGGCTTTGCCGCGATTGGAACTGAATTTGGCCTTTCGGCGCATCCAGTCAGCACATTCCTTGGCAATTGCCCGTTGCGTTAGCTTGTTCTTGAGCTGGATTTCGAACTCGCTGCCGTAGAAAGAGCGTTCGCGTTCGGCTTTGGGAATCTGGAATTCTCGATGTTCCTTTCGGAACTTATCCGTCACCTCTGTGGGCAGAAAGGCTGGCGCAGTAAATATGAACTCCAGAGAATCGATCTGTTCCAGCTCAGATTTTAGCACCTCGAAGGCGTATATAGAAAAGCATGACGCGGCGATCTTCAGACGCGATCCAGCTGTGATCGTCACCTTCAGATCGTCTCCGAAAAGATGGTTGATATTGTCGACTATCTTCATCACGTGCAAATTGAACCCATTATTGTTTCATAGACGAGGCAGACATCGGCCAGACTGCTAGCGCGTATCCGGTTAAATGCGCACCGCTGTCATCGCTGACATAGGTCAGGTTAAACTCATGGATTGCGGATTGTAGCCTAGCAATCCATTAAATTGTTCGAGTTATATCCTCTAGTCCCTTAAATTGGTCTCCGAGCACTACGTGAACAGAACCAACCTATAAACGTTGACAAAATAACCAGCAGGTCAATTCAATTGAAAAAATTTACCGTAGGGTTTGAGATGTTCATTTTCTCAGCATTTCGATTTACCCTTAGGCCGGAGCAAACTCAAAGTAGAGTTTCACGCTCAGCGTCAGGTATCAGACGCCTTGTAGCTTGAGTTGGAAACCACGAATCTGAGCTACTCCCCACGAATAGCGCGATCCAGCGGAAAACCACACGAAATACCAGAAGGTGCGAGTTCATGAAAATCGGTTTGATTGGTTGCGGTAACATGGGTGGGGCGATGGCGGGCCATCTTGCTGCTTCAGCACATGCACCCTTGTGCTTCGATCCCGACCCGCAATGCCTGGCCCGCGTTGCAGCGGGGGGTTGCCAGGTTGTGGCCAGCCAGCTTGAGGTCGCTTCGGCCTGCGACCTGATTATCCTGTCGCTGCCCAGGGCCGACATTGTCAGGGGTGTCATGGAAGCGATCACCCCCCATGTGCGACCAGGGTCAGTTGTGATTGATACCTCAACCTCTGAGCCCGGCACCACGCGGGACATGAACCGGATCGCCAATGAAAACGGGTTCAGCTTTGTCGATGCACCGGTGAGTGGTGGACCTGCTGCTGCCGGCACAGGCACGATGACGATGCTGATCGGCGGAGATGATAACGCCGTCCTGAAGGCGCAGCCTGTGCTTGATTTGCTGGGCAGCAAGATTGTCAGGGTCGGGCCGAGCGGCTCGGGACACGCGGCAAAAATTGCCAACAACCTGCTGTGTGCTGCAAACCTCGTGCTGGTCGGCGAAATGGTGCGGCTGGGGGTTGCAGCCGGCGTCAAGGCGGAAGACCTGCTTGAGGGCATCAATGCCGGTTCCGGCAGAAGCGGTGTCAGCGAAGTCAACTTCCCGCGCTGGATCCTGGACGAGTCGTTTGATTCCGGATTTACGATGGGGCTGATGCGCAAGGATGTGAAACTGGCGATCGACCTTGCGGCTGAACAAGGCATGCGCCTGCCGGCATCCGAAGCGATTGCAGACATCTGGAACCGGAGCCGACCGGAGATAGCCGACGACGCCGACTTCAATTGCATCACGAAGTTCAAAGACTAATACCGCACATTCACGCCTAACCGATGAGACCAATTGCCATGGAAGACCGCGCCAATACCTTCAGACAATATATGGCGGACAATGGCATGTCCGACCTGCCTCAGAGCCTGATCAATGGCGCCCTGCGCGACGGACAAGGTGACCCGATCACCCTGACGGATCCGTTCACGCGACAGGCGCTGACCAGCTTTGCAGATGCCGGCGAGGCGCTCGCAACCGAGGCCTGCCTGGCAGCGCAGCGCGCCCAGAAGATATGGATGAACGAGTTTTCTGCCGCCGGGCGCGGATGCGTGATGCAAGACATCGCGCGCGAAATCGGACAAGCCATAGAGCCACTGGCGCGGCTGGAAGCCATCGTTGCCGGCAAACCTGTGCGTGACTGCCGTGTTGAAATGGCCAAGGTCCAGGAAATGTTTGCCTATTATGCCGGGTGGACGGACAAGATACATGGCGACGTCATCCCGGTGCCATCAGGCCATCTGAACTATACCAGGCGCGAGCCGCTTGGCGTGGTGTTCCAGATGACGCCGTGGAATGCGCCGGCCTTCACCGCCGGATGGCAGATTGCACCCGCGATCGCGACGGGCAACGGCGTGGTGATAAAGCCGAGCGAATTCACGCCGGTCACCACGGTTGCCCTGGCGATGCTGGCTGAAAAGGCCGGCTTGCCGGCTGGCCTGGTCAATGTCCTGTGCGGACTGGGCCAGACGGCCGGCCAGGCAGCCATTGCCCATGACGCGGTCCGCAAGGTCATTTTCGTCGGATCGCCGATGACCGGGCGTCTCGTGGCAATCGCTGCCGCGCAGGCGCTGAAACCGGCGGTGCTGGAGCTGGGCGGCAAGTCCGCCAATATTGTATTCGATGATGCCAGTCTCACCCATGCCTGCCTGGGGGCGCAGGCGGCGATTTTTTCCGGCGCGGGTCAGAGTTGCGTTGCCGGTTCGCGTCTGCTGGTCCAGCAAGGTGTGCATGACGAGATGCTGGACCTGCTGCAAACCGGCATGAACCGGATCACGCTTGGCGATCCGCTGGATGAAGCCACGGAAGTCGGCCCCCTGGGCAACCAGCGACAGTTCGAGCATGTCTCGTCGATGATCAGAAACGCAAGAACAGATGGCGCCACAATCTCCAGCCGCGACACCCTTCCCGAAGACGGGTTTTTCGTGCCGCCGACGGTGCTGAGCGGACTGTCGAACAGCGCCCGTTCGGCCCAGGAAGAAGTCTTTGGTCCCGTGGTGTCGCTTATTCCATTCCAGAACGAGGAAGAGGCAATTGCCATGGCCAATGATACGACCTTCGGCCTGGCCGGAGCGGTGTGGACCGGTGACGTGGGCCGGGCGCACCGCGTGGCAGACCAGGTGCGCGCCGGGACGTTCTGGATCAACAGTTACAAGGCCATCCATGTGTCCTCGCCATTTGGCGGGTCGCTGAACTCCGGCTTCGGACGCTCCAGCGGCACCGATGCGCTGATGGAATACACCGCGGCCAAAAGCATCTGGGTCGACACGGCTCCAACACCACGCATAGCCTTTGGCTACGTCTCATAAGGCTCGTCAAAGATGGCCTGTCGACAGGCTGCCCGCCATTGAGGTGTTGCACCGGACTACAGTCTGAAACCAGCGGGCATCATCCGATCAGCAACTGCGGATACCGGCGCAAGTTGATTGAGGTCAAGGGCACGACGGAGTGATCATGTCTATGTTTCACTTTGGCCCGCAAAATTACCTATAGGAGGATTAGACATGAGCTCCACCAAAAGCTGGCTTCTGGAGCAGTTTCCGGACTACGAGCAGCACATCCACCGTCTCTGGGGAGTGGACCAGGGATTTGAAAGCAAGAGCCATGAGTATTTCGAGCTTCAGGGCAAACTCAATGATCTGGACCGTACTGCCGAGCCGGATGAATTCCAGAGATTGAGCAGCCGCCGCAAGGCCCTGCAGAACGAGTTGATGTTTTTCATGGGGGCGAATCAACGCTGACGCAATGACGCTCGACCGCGTTACGGCCCGGTTGCGAGCGGCAGGCTACGGCCAGACAAATCTCAGCAGGACGAGGGCAATGGTCACGGCAATGCCTGCGATCAAGCCACGCTTGAGCCAGGAAGCATTCGAAAGCAGGTTCATTTGCTGCACCACGACCAGGGCTGCGGCAAGCACAGCAATCTCTACGGCAATGCGGTTCCAGTCCATTTCGTGACTCCTGCTGCCCGGCATGGTGACTCTTGGGTACACGTTGACCGCCAGAGGGCGGCCCGGAAACCGGGATGGACAAAACATTGAAGTAACGCTGTATACAGCAACAGCAACCCGATCAAATGATCTCGTCTTCATCCAGCAGCACGTCTTCTTGCAGTTGCGCGGTGAGCGCGTCGATCCTGGTTTCGGCATCGATGCTGCCCTGGATGCGGGCAATGTGGAACAGGCCGTCGCCTTCGTTGACAATGGGCAGGTGCGTGCGGCCGATCAGCAGTCCGTCATAGCCGGCCAGGACCTCGGTCTCGACCTCGCCGAACGGGTCGGAGATGACACCGAGCACATCACCGGTCGTGACCATTTCACCAATGTTCCGGTGAGTGCGCAGCAGGCCGCCCGCAGGCGCCCTGAGCCAGCTGCTCGAGGTTGAGTGTATGGTGCGGTGTTTCAGCGGCGAAGCGCCCTTGGCAGGCAGCATCTCGAGATGGCGCATGACGCGCAGGATACCGGACACACCGGCACGCACGGCAAATTCATCGAAGCGCAGGCCTTCGCCGGCTTCATACAGCAAGATGTCGACGCCGTGTTCCTGGGCGGCTTCGCGCAATGAACCGGGACGAATGTTCGAGGTCATGGTCAGCGGTGCACCAAACACTTCCGCCAGTTGCATCGTATCGGGCTTGGAGGGCGTGACGCGGATTTGCGGCAGGTTTGTCCGGTGGATGGCGGCCGAGTGCAGATCAATGCCGATGTCGGCGTGCGCGACGATCTCCTGCATGAAGATATGGGCGAGCCGGGCCGCCAGCGACCCTGTCGGACTGCCTGGAAACGACCTGTTGAGATCGCGTCGGTCAGGCAGGTAGCGCGAATGGTTCATGAACCCGAACGAGTTGACGATCGGAATCGCCAGCAGGGTTCCCTTCATGTTTTTCAGGCTGGTGGTGCGCAGCAACCGTCTGACGATCTCCACGCCAATGACCTCGTCACCGTGAACGGCGGCGCTGACAAACATGGTCGGGCCCGGGCGGCGGCCATGCACAACGTGCACGGACAGCGAAACCGGCGTGTGATCCGACAGCACGCTGACCGGCAGGTCGATGGTGGCGCGGCTACCCGCCGCGATGGCGTGCCCGCCAATTGTGAAGCCCTTGTGTGCTGCCGGTTTCACAGCCGTCACCCCTTGCCCCGGGTCAGGGTCTTGCCCTGCTTGGCATTCTTCTCGATGAACTCGATGATCTTGCCCGCAATATCGATGCCGGTGGCGTTTTCAACGCCCTCCAGACCCGGGCTGGAGTTCACTTCCATGACGACCGCGCCATGGTTGGCCCGCAGCATGTCGACACCGCACACGTTCAACCCCATGGTCTTTGCCGCGCGCACAGCGGTGGAGCGTTCTTCCGGCGAAATCTTGATGGCTGTCGCGCTGCCGCCGCGATGCAGGTTTGACCTGAACTCGCCCTTCGCACCGGTGCGCTGCATGGCAGCGACCACCTTGCCGCCGACAACCAGCGCCCGGATATCCGTGCCGCCGGCCTCCTTGATGAATTCCTGTACCATGATGTTGACCTTGGCACCGCGGAAGGCCTCGATAACCGAGGTCGCCGAGCGGTCGGTATCAGCCAGCACCACGCCGATTCCTTGCGTTCCTTCCAGAAGCTTGATGACCACGGGTGCGCCGCCGGCCAGCTTCAGCACCTCTTCGGTCTGCTTCGGATCATGCGCAAATGTCGTCACCGGCAAGCCGATGCCATCCCTGGCCAGCAACTGCATCGAGCGCAGCTTGTCGCGCGAGCGCCCGATGGCAACGGATTCATTGAGGGGATAGACCCCCATCATCTCGAACTGGCGCAACACAGCCATCCCGTAAAACGTCACCGAGGCGCCAATGCGCGGGATGACGGCGTCATAGCCGCGAAGCTCCTCGCCATTGTAATACATCTGCGGACGCCGCGATGCGATGTTCATGTAACAGCGCAAGGTGTTGACGATATCCATGCTGTGGCCACGGGCTTCGGCCGCTTCCTTGAGCCGCTTGTGCGAATACAGGTCAGGATTGCGAGCCATCATAACAATTTTCATAGGTCGTCTCCTGTTGCGGCGCTCAAGTGCACCTGCGATCGATTTCGAATTGGTTGCTGGGGTTCGATTGAACCCGGATTGCTCTAGAGCATGATTCACTTAGATGGAAACGTTTGACCGATTTTCTGCGTTTGCTGGCAAGGCACGGTTCCCGCCGTGGTCTGGTTGACCACAAGGGGGCCGTAACGCAGTCCAGCGGGCGCAGAAAACCGGCCTTCGGTGGACCAAATCAGCCCATCGGCGTTGTTGCGAAGCTTGCCCGATGCACCTCATCGCGCTTCGCTTCGCGCCTAGCCGAGTGACCTGATTTGATACCATCAAACGATTCCATCTAAGTGAATCATGCTCTACAGCGGGTTTACGGGTTCAGTCGAACCCATATTGGACTCGCGCGCGGCCGGGACCGAGGCCAGGGGCCGCCCCGCAAGGTAGGACTTGTCCGGCGCGACCAGGATCCTGTGGCGGCCTATGGCGGTGCGGCCAAGTATCAGGTCGTGCTTCATCTTTTCGCGGTCGGTCAGCGACAGTTCAATCTGCCATTTGCGGCGTCCGATCACGATCTGGGTCCTGATCACATAGCGTTCTTCCGCAACACCGCCGGTGTTCTTGATCGAGCGCCGGTCCAGCACCTTTGCCCGGTGCCGGATGCCGCGGCGTTCCCCCAGGTGCGGCACATGGAACGAGACCCAGTCCTCACCATCGTGCTGCTCGACCTTCAGGTCCAGCGCATGCAGGGCCGAGGTGCGCGCACCGGTATCAATCTTGCCCCTGATTTCGACGATGCCCAGTTCCGGCAACGCGACTTTCTCGCGCCACCCGATAATGTGCCTGCCGGATACCAGCTTGGTCTTGGCTGTCTGAATGGCTTTCCTCACGCAACAACATCCTCATTGGCTCGGCGGTAATTGACAAATGTGTTGGCGCTCATCACGACAAAGAAACCATCCATGTCGATCAGCACGAAACCGCGCTCCAGCATGGCGCGGGTCAGATCGCGAATATCGTCTTCATAAAGCCGCTTGCGGCGCGCCAGCTTTCGTAACAGCTTCGTCGAAATCCGAAAACGTCCATTGGGTTTGCCGCCAAACTGCTGTGAATGGAGGCGGGCAAGCTGTTCGGAGACAGCAGAGATACTGGTTGTTTCTGATTGCATGCGTCCTGATAGAACGGCAATGTTTATTTGTCTATAGCAATTATTTTTTATCTGGAGAAGATTGTTTTCTCTGATGAAGTGTAGATACTGCCAGCACACAAAGGGATCATTGAAGTATATCCGGCACTGCTGTGAACACAGCAACTGCTTGCACGAAGTGCGCCGGTCAAGGGCACCAGGTGCGTTACAATCTGATCAAACGGTTCATGTGCAGATCATGCGTCGAATGAAGACATTCGATCCTGAACCTGCAAAAACCTGATTGGCTCCACAGCCTCTTCAGGATGCAGCATACCAAAGGACACAGGTATCGGCCCGTTTGGTCTAACGGCTTCCAGGATTACAGCACATCGGAAAAGCTGTCGTTTCTTGATATCAACCGCAACCGGTCAATGTCGCAGATTTTTATCCTGCGCTTGCCAAGTTCTATGATGTTCTCGGAGACAAGGTGACCGAGTTCGCGTGAAACCGCCTCGCGATGAGTGGCGATGCGGGTCGCAATCTCGTAATGGCTGGGCGCGGGCTGAATCAGATTGTCATTGATCCGGGCCTCGCGGGAATCATATAGCCGGACCAGTTCGCGCTGCACGCGCAGGCGCACCGGCATTGTACCAAACTCGAAAATCCGCTGCGACAGTCTGCGCGACTTGGCAACAAGCAGTTCGGCAAGCCGCAGTCCGAGTTCGGGTGTCGTCAATACAAGTGCACGAAAGTCCTTCGACGTCATCTGGGCAATCAGACAATCTTCCGTTGCGGCAATTGATGCTGACCGGGGCTGGCCGTCGACGGCGGAAAACTCGCCAAACAATTCGCCGCTTTTTATTGTGGTGAAGCTGACTTCCTTGCCCTCTGCGGAAAAGCTCCGTGCAATCACTTCGCCTTCAATGACAAAAAAAATGTCTGTTGATTGGTCATCCTTGCGCAGAATTTCCGAGTTTTTCTGGTGTTGCCGCAAAATGCAACTGCTTTGCAACTGGCCAAAATCGCAATTGCTCAGGCCACGCAACAAATCAATCTTCTCGAGCAGTTCCTTGTTCAACCTGGATCCAATTCCGCATTTCAAAAGCCGGGACAGGTAAGACACCTGGTCCTTGCTTCCCAATCTTGCCTGCATCTCATACACAAAACCCGATACCCGGATCAGCGCGGCAGACAGCACTATAGCCCTGCGGCGTCAAAAAAACAATTTGACCAGAATTGTTATCCCGGGCGCAGGTTTGCAACTGGACAGACCTTATTCCGGCCGCCTGCTGATATGATTGTCCCATGCTACATTGTTGTGACGCGGCAGCCATTCGCCGAAATCAGACTGCTGGCTGACGGTTGCCAACCGGCCTGTACCACTGCTGACCAGAAACTCGCCGGTGCCGGATCCTGCAGTAGCACCACAGCCATCTTCAATCCTGGCACTGCCCAGAAACTCTCCATCGTCAACTGACCAGAACGTCGAAATATTGCCCCTCGGTGAGGTAACGCATGCTGTTTGTCCGCCGCTGTCGACGGCAACCGACCCGCAATAGTTTTTCATCTGCACGGTGATCTCGTCCGGCGCGCTCATCAAATGAAGCTGACCGTCCCGATAGCGGCACACCAGTGGCAAGCGATCCTGGCTCGCGCCCTGATACTGCATGGCAATGACAATGGTGCCCGACGCAGCGACTGCCATGTGCCGGATGCTGAGCTTGTGCATCTCAGCCGGCAGTGCATGACTTGACAGCAGTTTACCATCACTGACGTCCATGAACGCCAGGGACGGTTTCATATCCGCAATGTTGAGCTTGTGCCGTCCGCTGTCGGGCAGGGTCAGGATGCCACCATTTGCGATGGCCATGACAGCACCGCCGGGCATGAACGCGATGTCGTGTGGACCGATACCGCCGCTGTCAAGTTCCGCAACCCGCCTGTAGCCATCGGCTGCATCCCATACGCCGATGACACCGCGGCCTTCAACCACGTCATTTTCGGTGGTGAACAGCAACCGGCCATTTCCCGAAAATGTCCCGTGTCCGTAGAAGTGACGATCTGCAGGTGAAGCCATGATGCGGGTCACTTGACCGGACGAACGGTCGATTACAAATGCAAAGGTGCCCGGCCGACGCGCAAAGATCACCGTATCGGATGTTGCCGGCCGGAATGCGCCGCCATGTCCGCGATCAGGCAGTTCGACCTGCCAGTGTATCTGCGCATCTTCATCGAACAGGACTGCTGCGTGTTTGCCGGTCGCAGTTCGTGCGCTGGACAGATAGACCTGCCGGCGAACCGCAGACGCAGTGGCCTGCACAGGCGCAACCATGACGGCACCCGCCCCGATGAGAAACTGCCGCCGGTCAATCGCCATCTTGACTGTTGAACCCCATGGCAAGACCAAGCACCGGATAGACGGCTGATTTGACCAGTTCCTGCGTATAGTGAGCATGCTTCACAAGGAACATCACCTGCTCTCTGGCCCGCGCATCGGACACCGCTTCATGCAGGGGCAAGCGCTGCCAACCGATAAAGGTCGAACCATATTTCAGATGCTCGGCCATCTGGTCCGCCTGGCGGACCGAGCCGCCTGCTGCAAGCATCGCGGCACGCAGACCGGGTCGGGAATTCTCGCCTTCGAACAAACCATGCAAACCATCAAAGTTTGCCGCCAGCGCTGCATAAGACAGCGAACTGCGCCAGTGTTCGGCGCGACGCGGGCGCGCCTTTGCAAGACTTGACCCGAGCGGGCGGGCCAGTTTCAGATCCGCCATCAGGCCCAGCTGGTCAGACAGGTTGCGGGCAATCAGTTCCACGCCATCAGACCCGGATGCCGGGCGCCATGGCGACCATTCCCTGACCGTGGCTGCCGACATGGCGTTGAGGTTTGCACTGATCGAGATCGCCAGGGTGCACCGGGCCTTGTTGTCGACAGCGGTGTCATGAATGATGCGCTCCAGCGCCGGAAAACCCTGTATTGCTACGCTCGCCTTGCCGATATTGGCTGGTGTCGGGATGTCGCTCGCTGCAGCGGAAAGCAGTTTTCTCACCTGCCTGGCGCCTTGCCCGTGCTTGTCCGGCCAATACTCGAACCTGTAATGACGATCATCGACCATAATCGGTCCAAACCGGATGTGCTGAATCGACTGCCAGGCAACCAGTGCCGTTTTGAAAGCCGTTATTGCAGCGGCATCAGCCAGCGTGCCGTCTTTGCAGTCGGACACGATGGCATTCGACAGGTCTCCGGTCGCCACCTCCAGGGCCTGGTATCGCGGCACGATGTGACCGGCAATGATGTCGTCCAGCCCGGCATTGGCGTCTGCCATAGCGGACGGCACTGGCAGTGCAATGCAGACCGCGGTACACGCCAGCAATCGGTAGAGATACTTTTTCATAGTGAATTCACAAACGCGATCAGATCAGCACGTTCCCTTGGTGACAACGCGGCAAACGCGTCCCTGGAGTCGCGCGCCTCGCCACCATGCCACAGTGTTGCCTCGGTTATGTTTCTTGCCCTGCCATCGTGCAGGAACAATGTATGCCCGCTAACGGTTTCGGTGGCACCGATGCCCCACAAGGGCGCTGTGCGCCATTCCCGCCCCAAAGCCTTGCCCTCCGGCAGGCCGTCAGCCAATCCGTCGCCCATATCGTGCAACAGAAGATCTGTGTAGGGCCAGATGGTCTGGCCTCTTTGTTCCGGTGCCACGTTGCTGGCCGCCGACGTCCTGAAAGACGGTGTATGACAGGATGCGCAGCCAATTGCGCTGAACAGGGTCTTGCCGGCGAGCACCTGGTCGGAGCGGGCGTTTGACCGCGCAGGAACAGCCAGGTTGCGGGCATAGAAGGCGACGAGATCAAGCATTTCATCGGGCACCTCGACATTGCCCTTGGCCGGGTCCGCGCCGGACACTGCCCGCACGCAGGCTGCCTGTGATGCAGTGCAATCGCCGGACGCCGATTGCATCAGGGAGGTTGATAATCCCATGTCACCGGCAAACGCGGCGGCCGATTGCTGGCGCACTGTCGGCTGGCCTGCTTTCCAGCCAAATCGACCGGGCACGGTTTTGCCGGTTTCGAGATTGGTGACCATGTTGGGCCGGCCGGAAATGCCGTCAGCGTCGGCATCGTCCGGGTCGGCCTGGGCAAGAATGTCACGATCAGCGATCGCTTCCAGCAATCCAAGCCCGATCATCTGGTTTGCAATGCGCGCAGACAGTCTTGAACCGGGGTCCATCGCGCCATAAGCCAGATCGACCAGCTTTATCCTCGGGCGGCGGAGCATGGCCATCTCACCACCGTACAGCTCGACTGCAGACTCGTCGTATTGAACCTCGATGCGGGCTTCGGGCTGGTGCCCCTGGATGGCAAAATCCTGGATCTGGCCGCCATAAACCGGATCGGGCTTTGCCGGTGGGCTGTCATCAAACGAGGGAATGCCAAGCCGCAGCAGCATGGACACGGCATTGTCGGATGGATTTTCAGGCGGATGACCGCGGCCGTCTTTCAGATGGCAGCGCTGGCAGGCACGCGCATTGTACACAGGGCCAAGGCCATCGGAGGAGTTTGTCGAGGCCGGTGCCGACACCCACAGCTTCTTGAAAATACCGTTGCCGATCTTGAAGTCGAACTCGCGTTCGAAGCTGATATTGCCGGATGCGTGAGAAAACGCGTTGGCATTGCTGGCGCGACGGCGTGAGGTCGCCTTGCCGCCGGGAGATTGTTCTCCCGGTACAAATGCCAACGGCTCGGCTCGTGCTTGTGGAACC
>SWCD01021577.1_pt1 | contig 21698 bp, 15 predicted proteins | sample 4693011 | NCBI WGS metagenome assembly SWCD01 (sample SAMN10267278, study PRJNA491770) | bioreactor metagenome | isolation source: DHS bioreactor inoculated with marine | place: Japan: Omine Ridge, Nankai Trough | reverse complement strand
AATGCATCCACTCTTCCTGAACCAAATACGTTATCTTTTCCTGTAGCGCCTAAATCTACGGCTGTAGTCTCCAAAATACTGGTCATGTCTTCTGGTGATAGATTGGGATTTTTTGATAAAATCAAAGCCATCACCCCTGCTACGCCGGGTGTTGCCATCGAAGTACCACTTTTATAGCTATAGCCATTGGTGTTAAACGCATCACATGATTTCACATCCACACCAGGCGCAGATACATCAGGACGTAATAAACCCATTTCAGGATTAAAAGGATAGTCAAAATAAGGAGAAACATTTTCCCACGATGAAGGACCCCGGCTTGAAAAGCTGGCAATACCATCACTCGAATTGGTGGCGCCAATACAAACTACAGCGGATATGCCGCCTTGTAGTGTTTGTTCAGGGTGCAACCATGGTGGTGGGCAATCGCCCGGTGTACGCACATCATCAGGGTTTGTTATGCTTCCTCCTTCATTTCCAGCAGCTACTGAAGCAATGACGCCTGCCGCAAGTGCATTATCCATGGTTGTTCTCCACGATTCCCTGTCAGGATTCCAGCTATGCTGCCACCCCAGTGACATGGAGATAATATCTCCGCCGTTATCCACGGTAAATTCAATGGCTGCCCATACGCCTGATTCAGCACCATCACCACCATCGGCCAGCACTTTACAAGCCATAATACTGGCATCTGGTGCCATACCGGTTTGCGAACCCGCTGTGCCATCACCTGCTACTGTTCCGGCACAGTGCGTTCCGTGCCCGTGGCCGTCCATCGGGTCATTGTCATTATTATAAAAGTCCCAGCCGTGATTCGGGTAATCATCGTCTTCCCACATATGATCCGCCAAATCCACATGGTTGTAATTAACACCTGAATCAATTACCGACACCACAATCCCCTGACCTGTAAATCCGAGGGCCCAAACGTCAGGTGCGTTTACTTTGAGTACGTTATAAGTAATTTCGTCAATACCCAAAATAGGGTTTGGCGTTGACACAGGTTCATTTGCCAACAGGTTACGCTCTTCGTCAATATCTATTCTTTCAATATCTGATCGCATCGCCAGGTCGTAAATAACAGCTTCACTAGCCATACAAGTCACTACATTGACAATCCAAAAACGATGGATTACTTCTGCTTCATTCATGTATGATTTATCCTCAAGAAAATTCAATAAATCAGCCTACGCAGCCATGCTAAAGGCTTTCAGCTCATTTTTTACAAGTTCTCTTTTTTGTGATCGATCAAGCGACGCCAATTGTGCTTTTATGGATTGCATATTGTACTGATCTTTCAACCGGATGTTAATCCTGACCAGATCGTTATCAGAACGCTGGTTTAAATAGGTACTTAAATCTTCCGTAATCGTTATAATTTGCGTTTTTTCCTGTGCAAATATTGAAATGGAAATAAATAATAAGATGAGTAGTGTAAGTTTTTTCATATGTGTGAATTTTAATTGTTTACTCGATAAAAACCTCAATTTCGGAATCCCCAAAAGTAATAAAACATTGCTTTGAACTGTATAAATTGAACATGACAAATAACTATAGAAGCGTGTCTACATAAATTTTTTTGTAAATTAGTCGTGCTTATCAATCACCCGATGCGTTTAATTATCACATGTGTTTTGATCCTTTTTATAAGCCTAAGTGCTTGTAATTCAGATAGTAATACACCCAAAACAACGAAACAAAAAACCAAATCCAATAAAGTACTAAACAGGATATTGGAAAAGAAAAAGCTCAAAGCAGTTACGGATTACAGTTCGGTTACTTATTTAATTTACCGGGGAGAGACCATTGGATACCAGTATGAAATGCTTAAAGATTTTACGGATTATTTAGGTGTTGAATTAGAAATGGTAGTTGAAAAAGACCTTGATAAAAGTATAAAGATGTTGAATAGTGGCGAAGTGGATTTACTAGCTATGGGATTAACAGTTACTACAGATCGTGCTAAAAAATTGGAATTTACAAACCCCATCTTAACCACCCACCAGGTACTGGTGCAGCGAAAGCCCGATAATTATCAGAAAATGGCTACCGCTGATGAAATTGAATCACATATGTTAAGAAATCAGATTGAACTTTCCGACAAAACCATTTATGTGCAAAAGGGTACTGTATATGTGAAAAGGCTTATATCGCTTGCCGATGAAATAGGTGATACCATCACCATTATCCAGGAAGATAAAGATGTGGAAGAATTGATCCAGGCCGTTTCCAACAAAGAAATTGATTATACGGTAGCGGATGAACATATTGCCAAAGTAAACGCAAAATACTATCACAACATTGATATAAAAACCCCTATCAGTTTTCCTCAAAAAATTGCCTGGGCAGCCAAAAAAGGACAAACCGGCATTACCGATACGATCAATGCATGGTTGGATGGTTATTTAAATTCACTGCGGTCGCGTTTGATCTATAATAAATATTTCAGAAATATCCGTTCCAGGCGAATGGCGCAAAGCCAGTACAATTCATTCAGCGGGAGCCAGCTATCACCCTATGATGACTTCATTAAAGAAGCCGGCAAACTCATTGACTGGGATTGGCGGTTACTGGCTTCTTTAATATACCAGGAATCGGAATTTAAACCCAATGTCAGATCATGGGTGGGTGCATATGGTCTTATGCAGCTTATGCCTGAAACACTCTCCCATTTTGATCTTGATACCACGGCAACAGCAGAGGAACAGATTTTTGCCGGTGCAAAATATATACGTTATCTCGATCAGCAGTTGCCTGAAACAATCACAGATTCAATAGAAAGGATTAAGTTTTTGCTGGCATCATATAATTCAGGCATTGGCCACATATTAGATGGCAGAAGGCTCGCCGAAAAGTATGGCAAAGATCCTGATATCTGGAGCGGCCATGTAGACCATTTTGTATTCAGCCTGTCAGATGAATTTTATTATCATGATCCGGTAGTGTATTATGGCTACACAAGGGGTGAAGAAACCTACGATTTTGTGGAAGAAATAATGGAACGGTATGAGGATTACAAAAACCTGATTCCTAATTAATTAAAAGATATATTTCTTAACTTTAACTTCCTGAGTACAATTTATTTTACTTTTGAGCTACCAAAAAGCAATTTAATTCCTTATAAATATTTACATATGAAAAAATTTACGATGCTGTTATTGATTGCTCTTGTAGCCGTGATTACAATTGGTGTAAAATGGGCAATAAGTGATGATACGAAGTCAGAACGTGAACGCCGCGCTCTTATAGATACCCGTATTGATAATAACAATTACTGGAAAAAAATGGCTGAAAAAGGCCTAACAGTATTAAATCCCGAAGTGGAAGTACCTCCGGCTGTTTTTAAAGGAAGCATAATAAAAGCCACACAAGTGCGCGAAGACGATTCTCCAGATGTACCAGTTACAGAAGTCAATTCAACGCAAAGTGAAAACTCCATTTTTGTCGACCCCAACGACAAAAGTATTGTGCTCAACTCCAATAACTCCACACAAAATCCTGTAGGTACTTTATATGGTGCCAATGATTTTTTCACATTCGACCAGGGTGAAACCTGGGGAGGTGAAGTTTATGGAGCCGGCGAAAACAACAGTGGAGATCCCACCACAAGCATCAGCCTGGATGGCAGATGGTTTGTAAATTATATTGATGGCGGTGGCAATTATGGTGGTATGGGCATATCATATTCCGACGATCAGGGACAAACCTGGACTCCCGTATTTATTGCCTCAAACCCAGGAAGCCTTGCCGATAAAAATCATATGTGGATCGACAATAGTCCCAGCAGTGATTATGAAGGAAATTTATACGTGGCCTGGACCGATTTTGGCGGATCGAATAATAATGATATCGTCATTAGTAGGTCGACTGATGCCGGCGAAAGCTGGTCTCCAAAAGTGAATATCAGCCAGGCTGTAAATGCAGGAAATCATTGCCAGGGTGTGAATATCAGCACCGGTCCTAACGGTGAAGTGTATGTTGTTTGGGCCATATACGATGGCTGGCCTCAGGACGAAAAAGCCATAGGTATGGCCCGTTCACTAGATGGCGGAGAAACCTGGGAGCCTGCTGTTCGAATCATTGATGACATCCGCGGTATCAGAAATTCAGAAGTCCCCCAAAATATGCGGGTAAACTCTTTTCCTGCCGCAGCAGTTGATTGCAGTAGCGGATCCTCCCGTGGTAATGTGTATGTTGTTTGGACTAATATTGGTGTTCCCGGAGAAAATACAGGTAACGACAGGGATGTATATCTGATCAGATCAACCGATGATGGCGATAGTTGGTCGGAGCCGATACGTGTTAACCAAGATGAAATCGGACAGGGAAAAGCACATTACCTTCCCTGGATCGCTGTTGACCCATCAAACGGGGTAGCTAGTGTCGTTTTTTATGACAACCGGAATGTAAATGCCAACCAGGCAGAAGCATGGGTAGCTGTTTCAAGCGATGCCGGCGCAAGCTGGGAAGATTTCAGGGTAAGTGATGTAGCTTTTACACCCTCACCTATTCCAGGGCTTGCAGGTGGCTACTTTGGCGATTACCTAAGTATTACTGCAATAGACGGCATGGTGTATCCCTGCTGGACCGACAACCGTTTAGGATATGCCATGACTTATGTATCTCCTTTCGAAACCATTATTATCACAGCTCCCGAATTTCTAATGGCCAATGTAAACCACGAAACAGGCGACTGTATTTTATCGTGGGATTATGATGAAGCATCCATTCCGTTGGTTGAATTTCAAATTTACCGCGATGATGAGCTTATCGGAACCTCCACCGAACCTACTTATGCCGATGTATTAACCGAATATGGCTATTATTCATACAGTGTTATGGCCTATTATGGCGATGAAATCTATTCAGAACCGGCCTTAAAAAACACTCAATACGGATCAGCATCTGTTAGCACAGAACCCGGATTGATTTCTGCCAATGTATTGGTAAATGGCACCGCAACAAAACCCATGTATGTGAAGAATACAGGGGAACTTGATCTTGAGTTTTTATTATTTCCTTTTAAAAGTAATGATAAAACAAGCTACGAAATTGCATCCGGTGGTGGTGATGAATTCATTAAACGCGTGACTTTCGGAAATATTGATAATTCTTCCGCTTCAGATCATTACACAGATTATAATACAATGTACGCGGTTGTTGAATCAGGAAATTCCTATGCCATTAAGATTACGAATGGTAATGGTTATAAGGGCGACCAATGTAAAGTTTGGGTTGACTGGAATAATGATGGTGCATACAATGAAGAAGCCATTGCTCTTGTGGCAAACGACACATATTCAGAGTTTAGCGGGAAAATTACCGTTCCTAAAGGCAGTACACAAAGCCTGACCGGAATGCGTGTGCGGATTGCCGGCCCTGGTGAATTGGCCGCTTATGGCGATACCGAATATGGCGAAACTGAAGACTACGCATTGTTGATCATCGACTGGCTCTCTATGGATCCGGAAGAAGGATTTGTAGCCGTTGGTGATTCGGCATTGGTAAACCTGACATTTGATGCTACCGATCTGGAACTCGGTAGGTATGATTACAATTTGCGTTTGATCACTAACGATATTGCACATGGTATTTTCGTTATTCCGATTGTGATGCACGTAACTGATCTTCAGGTGGCAGCCTCTTCAGATGTTTCTGAAATATGCCAGGGAGAAGCATTTCAACTTAATGCTGCCGGTGATGGCGGAACAGGCACATATACCTATGAGTGGACTTCAATCCCTGATGGTTTTAATTCTACCGAGCAGAGTCCCGAAGTGACCGCGACAGAAAGTGCCATATTTATAGTTGCCATTAACGATGGTGAACTGGTAATGACCGATTCCGTTGATGTAACCGTATTTGACAATCCAGAAGTTAATTTTGGCGCGGATCAGGTTTTATGTGATGAGAATGAATACGAACTTGACGCAGGAAATACTGGAGCCAGCTACTTATGGTCAACTGGCGAAACAACACAAACCATCACAGCGAACGGCGAGGGTCTAAATACTTACTGGGTGGAAGTAATTAATGAAAATAACTGTTCCGCATCTGATACCGTAATGGTGAATTTTGCCACTTCGCCGGTTGTTGAATTGGGCGCCGACACCGTCATCTGTCACAATTCAACCGTTATGCTTGATGCCGGAAATACAGGAGCCAGCTACTTGTGGTCGACAGGCGAAACAACACAATCCATTGTTATCAATGCTGAAGATTATAATTATGGGAATTACGATTTTACGGTACAGGTAACCAACGAAAGCGGTTGCGAAAATTCAGGAGATATTACGGTTGAAATCAGGGATTGTACGTCCATCAAAGAAAACCAACAATTGATCAGCCTGGATGTATTTCCCAATCCGAATACAGGCACATTCACATTGGATTTAAATACCCATAGCTCACAATCTATTTCATTACGAATAGTGAATCTGACAGGTAAAATTGTATACGAAGCAACTGATATAAAAATTTCAGGTACGTATACTACGGAAATTAACCTTAACGATATAGCCAGCGGTGTTTACAATATATTCGTGATAGGTGAAAACGGCATCACCGATAAGAAAGTGGTGATTCAGAAATAAATAACCTCGTTTTAAAAACATCTGGCTGTTTGTCTTTACCAGAAAGATAAACAGCCTTTTTTTATGCTGATTTAAATATCTTTGCAAAAATTTTTAACGAATGCAACTAAGTGAACAGGAACAGATCAGGCGAGACGCGCTGAACGAATTGACAAGTTTGGGTATCAATCCATATCCGCAAGCGGAGTATATAGTCAATGCATATGCTGATAATATATTAAAACGCTTCCCTGATGACAATTCCCTGTTTCAGGAAGTAAGCCTTGCCGGGCGGATCATGAGCCGGCGCATTATGGGGGCTGCTGCGTTTGCCGAATTGAAAGATGCAACGGGTCGTATCCAGTTATATTTCAAACGCGATGATATTTGCCCCGGTGAAGATAAAACGATGTACAATACCGTTTTTAAACGTTTGCTCGATATTGGTGATATTATCGGCGTTAAAGGTTTTGTTTTTATTACTAAAATGGGAGAAATCACAGTACATGTAACCGAGTTCACTGTGCTTTCAAAATCACTCCGCCCTTTGCCTATTGTGAAAGAAAAAGAAGGAAAAATTTACGATGCCTTCACCGATCCCGACCAGCGTTACCGTCAGCGTTATGTTGATTTGATTGTGAACGACCATGTAAAAGATACCTTTGTTAAAAGAGCCCGGGTGATTCGCTCCATGCGCGACTTCCTGAACGATAAAGGTTATCTGGAAGTAGAAACCCCAATATTGCAGGCAATTCCGGGTGGTGCTGCTGCCAGGCCTTTCGTTACCCACCATAATGCGCTGAACACGCCGCTTTACCTACGTATTGCCAATGAATTGTACCTGAAAAGGTTGATCGTAGGTGGCTATGAGGGAGTATATGAATTTGCCAAAGATTTCCGCAACGAGGGTATGGACCGCTTTCACAATCCAGAGTTCACACAAATGGAAATTTATGTAGCATACAAAGATTATTTCTGGATGATGGAACTCACCGAAAAAATGGTGGAAAAAATTGCGCTCGACCTTCACGGTACCACCAAGGTACAGGTGGGTGAGCATGAAATTGATTTCAAAACGCCTTTTAAGCGACAGACCATTTTGGACGCTATTGAAGAATTTACGGGTATTGATGTAAGCCGGATGAATAAAGAAGAACTCAGGGCCACCTGCAAAAAACTGGGTATCGAAACAGACCCGTCAATGGGAAAGGGAAAGCTGATAGATGAGATTTTCGGAGAAAAGTGTGAGCCGAATTATATCCAGCCCACTTTTATTACGGATTATCCTGTTGAGATGTCGCCGTTATGTAAAAGACACCGCGATAACCCGGAACTTACCGAGCGCTTTGAATTGATGGTGAACGGCAAGGAGTTGGCGAATGCCTATACCGAGCTTAACGATCCTATTGATCAGCGAAAAAGATTTGAGGAACAAATGTCGCTGGCCGAAAAAGGTGATGAAGAGGCCATGTTCATCGACCAGGATTTTCTAAGAGCCATCGAATATGGGATGCCGCCCACATCGGGTATGGGTATTGGTATTGACAGGTTGGTGATGATCATGACCAACCAGCACAGCATACAGGAAGTGTTGTTTTTTCCTCAAATGCGGCCTGAAGCCAAAAAGAAAATATTTACGGTACAGGATTTCATCGATATGGGAATTTCAGAAGATTGGGCCACACATATGATCCCTGCCGGTTTTGTCGCACCCAAACAGCTTAAGGAATCGAAACCAAGCGCCATACAGCAAAAGCTGAACGGTTACCGGAAAAAAAATAAGATTGATATTCCGGCGATTCAAATGGATGAGATTGAAAACTGGCTGAGCAAAATTGAGTAATTTTATTACCTGTTCAGAATAATTTTTCCGCTTTTAAGAATATCTCCCGACTCAAATTGATAGATATAATAGCCCGGTTTAATATCTGTATTTTCTGTGCGCCAGGTTATTTTATTACTTCCAGCGAATGCTTTACCATTTACCCGATCCACCAATCTGCCTGAAATATCATAGATGGAAAATGTATAATCCGCCTGCTCATTAGCAACAAACTCAATGTTTAAATGGTTTTGAAATGGATTTGGATACACGATGAGTTGTGCAGCTGAAGTTTCTTCAAGTCCTGATAACAGCAACGCGCTATCAATCATTATAATGCCTTTGTAAGTATTATTATCGGTCTCAATATACAACGTATCGCTATAAAAAGTTTGCAGGGTAACTAGTTGATGTACCTTAATATTCAAACTTAAAGAACCGCCTTCCATAAGCTGGTAAGGCAATTCGGGCATTTCCTCAACATACCAGGGAAACACTGCACCATATTGGGTTATGCTATTCACCATCACAGGTACATCCATATTTGAGCTTATTTGCAATTCTATGCCTTCTTCCATTTGAACTGCTTCCAGAAAAAGTACCGTATCAGGGTGAAGCGTAAGCTCAAATTCCGGGTTAGCGGCTACCGTAAATTCATGCGGATCGGGTAATCCGATATATGGATTATTGGCCTGTCTGCCGGATGCATCAGCGGCATATAAATAATAGTCGATTTCATCTCCTGCTACTAGGTCAGTGATAGCTCCTTTCCAGGTATTTTCACTTTGATATGTCATCAATATAGTGTCGTAATCGCTTCCGTTAATGCTGTAAATAAGAAAAACCGAATCTGCATAAATTTCTTCACCGCTGTATGCCAGAATATCTGTTTCTATTTCAATATTTTCTTCATAAGGCACTTCACCCAGCAACGGCACATGATGAAAATACAACATACCTACATCGGCAATGCCTTTGGTGCGGCAATGCAAAGCATCCGTATTGTACCAGTAGTTATACATAATTCCTACAATTTCGTAGCCGGGCATGGCTTCTTCATAGGCCGCAATGGCTTCATCATCCCACGGGCTGCCGGTAATGGGTACCAGCACTTTTTTATTTATGATCAATGAATTGGTGTAGGGGGTGGTTTGTGGCGAGCCCGGTGTGTACACCCTGAAAACTTCATATGGTACACCGTACGAGCTTATTTCATTGGCATAAAAATCAGCAATAGCTTCGTAATCTTCATAGCGGTAATCACTCTCCGATACCTGCCCGATCAATATTTTACCCGGAGAAAGGAATTTGCCCCAGCAATCAATGTGTTTGATATAATCGTCCAATGGATCTGCCGTTACAAAATAATCATCAATACCCAGATATTCCTGTACCATTTCGTCAATCTCGTTGTGGGTATATTGGCTGTTTTCATCCCATATCAGGTCGGTAGAAGCTGCTTTGCCCATACCATCACACATATAGTTTCCTCCGGCGGTTTCCAGGTTCATGCCATACAAATCTATGCCCAAATAGTCAGAAACCTCTATCGGTATATCATTGTCGTTTGGCCGGGGGCGGTTATACGGGAAATTAACAATACCAGGTTGGTTGTTGCCATCAAAAACAAACCAGGGGCCATAATCGCGTGTCCATTCGCTATCGGATGGTGCCAGCAAAAATTCGCAATTGTCTGTATTTACACTGTTGCTTTGGTAATAATTTAATGCTGTCTGCTGTTGAGAAGCGTTGGCTACAATGGTAAGCACACGTCCATCCGCTGCTATTTCCCTCACCACAGAAACGGGAATATCGAGTGGGTAACGCACCAGTACCGATTGCATTTCTTCGAATTCAGCCACATTTCTGACAGGTGCCACCGGCGGGTCGGTTATAAAGAAATCCCTGGAAGCATCAAAATCCATATGCATTTCTTCTTCCGACAGGTAATGAAGTTTTCGATAATCGGGTTTTGCTTTTTGCGCCACCACCTGCTGGTAACAAAATGCCGTTAAAAAGATGAGTATGGCAGCTATTTTCTGATTCATGGTTTGTATTTTAAACTAACAGACCGCAAATATATTTATTCCTACCAAGTGAACGGCCAGAAATCATATGATATGAGCAATCAATTCTGAATTATACTATCTTTGTAAAGTAATATTAACACTTTATTCATATGAATCTCCTTACCAATATAGATGCAGTTCAATATGCAGGATGGATAGGAACGCCTGAGATCATTATTATTGTTATCGTTGTTGTGCTGTTATTCGGTGGCCGGAAAATACCTGAGTTAATGAGGGGAATAGGTAAAGGTGTAAAAGAATTCAGGGAAGGCATTGGTGGCGACGACGATAAAAAAGGTGAAGAGGACAAGCCAAAGTCCAAAGACAACGAAACTACCAAGTAAAAGGGTTATTACCCTACTTATTTCAGTCATTTTTTATCGCAGCAATAGTTCTGTGCCTGCCTGTGTTGATAGATAGGTGCTTGTTTGTATTTTGCTATGGGAGTCGGAAGGCAGGGTTTTCTTATTCCTTATTTCCTATTCCTTATACAATATGTTTTACTTTTTCCGCGAAGCAAAAAGTAAGGCCAGTGTCATGATCATCAGGGTGGTGACCAGCGTGCTGAGACCTATCCTTGATAAAGTGGATAAAAACCCATTAAAACTAAATACCTCGAGGAAAAACAGAGCCGCGTGATGTATAAAAACCAACACCAGCGTATATTTTAAAAAGCCGCCCGGTTTTAGTTTTGAAATGCTGGGTTCTTCATCAGTGAAAAATTCAAGGTTTTTAAAAAACAATTGCAGTATGCCGGGCCGGGCATACGCCAGCAACACTGTTGCCGCGGCATGCAATCCCAGCGTATTTCCAAAAAAATCAATGGTCAATCCGGTTAAAAATGCCAGCAGCAATAAGGCGCTTTTATTGATCTGTACCGGAAGCAACAAAATAAACAATACGTACACATAAGGATTAATATAGCCGCCAAGGTTCATATGATTCAACACCAATACCTGCAACAGTATCAATGCGATAAACCGGACCATATTTCTGATGTATAAGTTACTCATTCAAACATGCCATTATTTAGTTTTCAAAAGCCGAAATTAAGGTGTCGGCTTCCGGTTTCATTTTATTTTCAATGATATAAACAAATTGCAGCTTGTTAAAATCCGCACTGAATTCGATGATGGCTTCACTCAAATCCTGGTTTGAACTCTGCATGTATTCCCTGATGGTTCCGATCATGATTCCCTCGGGAAAGATCAAAGAATTACCACTCGTTACGATGCTGTCACCCGGATTAAGTTCAATATGCGACGGAATATCCACTACCAGCCCTTCTTTATAATCATGTCCGTCCCATAGTACATTTACCAGGTGGTTGTTCTTTTTAATACGGGCACTGATCCTGCTGTTTTGGTGCAACAACGACATCACATAGGCATAGTTTGATGAGGTGCCAATCACAATACCCACCACCCCTTTTGAGGAAATAACCCCCATTTCGGGAGCCATGCTATCATTTTCGCCCTTGTTGATCAATATATAGTTGTTTTGCCGGTTCACGCTGTTGCTTACCACTTTTGCCGTACGGTAATAATAATTGCTATCCTGTTCGATAAAAACCGAGTCGGGCTGGTCTACAATAATGTGCAACTGGTTTCTTAAAAAGGCATTTTCTTCAGCCAGTTTTTCATTTTCATTTTTCAGTCCGAAAAATTCGGTAATGCTACTATAGGATGAATAAATACGCCCGCTAACATTGTTTACCGTGCTAAAGGCCAATGCACTGTGATGCGAATAACTGTTGAAAAGCAGGGTAAGGGAAACGGCCTCCAGTATCATAAAAAACACAAAAAATTGGTGTTTCCATAAAAAAACAATGAGGTTACGCATCCGGAAAGGGTCTTAATTATATGATTATTTGATCAGGAATGGGAATTTCTCAAAATTCTTGAGCGCAATTCCGGTTCCTCTTGCTACTGCTCTTAAAGGATCTTCTGCCACATGAACAGATAGTTTTGTTTTTGCATGAATACGTTTATCCAGGCCCCGGAGCATGGATCCGCCACCCGCCAGATAAATACCTGTTCTGAATATATCAGCAGACAATTCTGGGGGTGTATTTTCCAGCGCGTTTAAAACAGCTGCCTCAATTTTAGCAATTGATTTATCAAGACATCCGGCAATTTCTTTATAGTTTACCACAATTTCCTTAGGTATTCCGGTAAGCATATCCCTACCATGTACCGCATAATCATCTGGTGGATTCTCAAGTTCTGTGATTGCAGCACCAACTTCAATTTTAATACGTTCGGCTGTACGTTCGCCAATATTGATATTATGGTGTTTCCGCATATACTCTTCAATATCCGAGTTAAAATCATCACCTGCGATACGAATGGAAGTATTATTCACGATGCCTCCCAAAGCAATCACAGCAATTTCACTGGTTCCTCCACCAATATCGATGATCATGTTTCCTGTCGGCTCCAGCACGTCAATCCCAATTCCGATGGCTGCCGCCATGGGTTCATGTATCAGCCTGATCTCTTTGGCGCCAGCCTGTTCGGCTGAATCTTTTACCGCGCGTTCTTCTACTCCTGTAATGCCTGAAGGTATGCACACCACCATTCTCAAAGCCGGTGGAAACAATGTGTTTTTGATGCCCACCATTTTGATCAGCTCGCGGATCATAAATTCGGCCGACTGGAAATCGGCAATAACACCATCGCGCAACGGGCGGATTGTTTTTATATTTTCATGTGTTTTACCGTGCATCATCATGGCTTTTTTACCCACGGCGATGATCTTACCGGTATTTCTTTCGAGTGCCACAATGGACGGTTCGTCAACCACCACCTTATCATTATAGATAATGATGGTGTTGGCCGTGCCCAGGTCAATCGCTATTTCTTTGGTTAGAAACGAAAACAATCCCATAATCTTTATTTTGTTTTATTCTTCTGAACGAAACTACTAAAATATTCAATAAAGCCCTATAAAACAAGACTTTTAATGTTTAAAATGCCTGAAGCCCGTAAACACCATCGACATGCCATGCGTATTACAATAATCCACCGAATCGGTATCCCTGATGGAGCCTCCCGGCTGAATGACCGCTTTAATACCTGCTTTATCAGCAATTTCAACGGAGTCGGCAAAGGGGAAAAAGGCATCCGAAGCCATCACGGCACCTTCTAAGGGCAGCTTAAAAGCCCTGGCTTTATCAATGGCCTGCCGAAGGGCATCCACCCTGGAAGTCTGGCCTGTACCAGAACCCACGAGCTGCTTATTTTTCGCCAAAACGATCGTGTTTGATTTGGTATGCTTCACCAATTTATTGGCAAATAACAAATCTTCAATTTGATCTTTTGTAGGTGCCAATTGGCTTGCCGTTTTCAAATCACCCGGCTTTTCAGTTACCCTGTCCTTTTCCTGCACAAGCGCTCCATTTAATAACGAACGAAACTGATGATCGGGGAAGTTATAGGCTTTCTTTTTCAGTATGATCCTGTTTTTCTTCGATTTCAATGTTTCTAAGGCTTTGGCATCATAATCAGGTGCAATGATGATCTCAAAAAATATTTTGTTGATCTCTTCTGCCGTGGCTGCATCAATGGATTTGTTGGTCACCAGCACCCCGCCAAATGCCGAAACCGGGTCGCCGGCAAGCGCATCATTCCAGGCTTCCGTCAAATTTTCTCTTGAAGCCAGTCCGCAGGCGTTGTTATGTTTGATGATAGCAAAAGTGGTTTCCTCAAAATCGCTGATCAGGTTAATAGCAGCATCCAGGTCCAGCAGGTTGTTGTATGAAATGGCTTTGCCATGCAGTTGTTCAAAAACCTCATCCAGGTTGCCAAAATACAAGCCTTTTTGGTGTGGATTTTCGCCATACCGCAGCGTATTTTCTTTGGTCAAACTTTGTTTGAAAGCTGAAATGCTACCCGGATTCATCCAGTTGAATATCAGCGTATCGTAATGCGAGCTGACATTAAATGCCTGTGCGGCAAAGTACTTCCGGTCTTCAATCGTTGATTTTCCCTGGTTTTTATCCAGCACTTCCATCAGTTCGTCATACATGGACGAAGCGGGCACCACCAGCACATCTTTAAAATTTTTAGCTGCCGCGCGGATGAGTGAAATGCCACCGATGTCAATTTTTTCGATAATCTCGGATGCATCATCGGTATTGGCAATGGTTTCCTCAAACGGATAGAGATCAACAATCACCAGGTCGAACAAGGGAAGTTGATATTCTTCCACCTGGCTGTTATCTCCGGCATGATCCCTTCTGGCTAATATGCCGCCAAATACTTTTGGATGCAATGTTTTTACCCGGCCACCCAAAATGGAGGGATAGGAAGTAAGCGATTCGATGGTGGTGGCTTCATAGCCCTGTTGTTTGATAAAATCATAGGTGCCGCCAGTAGAATACATTTGAATACCAAGCTCATTTAATTTTTTAAGAACTTTTTCCAGTCCGGTTTTGGAATAAACTGAAATTAAAGCATTTTGTGTTTTCTTCAAAGGTTTGTGTGTTAAATTACGCGCTGATAATGGCTAAAAAAATCTATCCTGCAAAATAACATGATTTAATTAAAACTTATTATAATTTTACTACATATTTATCAGTCTTGTTCATTTAGTATAAACTCAAACAGTAATTTGTAAAAACCGCCAACATGATTATCATTAAACTCATCGTTGAAAGCTTTCTGTTCGCCATAAATGCGCTTGTCATTAACAAGGTTCGTACATTTCTTTCTTTATTGGGTATCACCATTGGTATTTTCTCCATTATCGCGGTTTTTACAGTGTTCGACAGCCTTGAAAATGAAATTAAAAGTGAAATTAATTCACTAGGAAATAATGTATTGTTTATACAGAAATGGCCCTGGATGATGGGTGGAGGCGATTATCCCTGGTGGAAATACTACCAGAGGCCGGAGCCCAAAATGAGTGAAATGACCGAGCTTGGGCGTCGCAGCAATACCGTTGAGGCACTGGCTTTTATGTTTGATGTGAGCAGGACCGTTTCAAATATCAGGGAAAAGGGTGTAGCCACAATGGACAACGTACCCATTATTGCCGTTTCGCACGATTATAACGAGGTAATGCCTTTCGACTTGCAGGCAGGCCGTTATTTTACCGAAATTGAATCGCATACCGGGAAAAACATTGCCATTATCGGTGCTGAAATTGCCGAAAACCTTTTCATGGGTCAAAATGCAGTAGGCGAAAAAATTAAAATTTTTGGAAGAAAACTATATGTCATCGGGGTGATAAAAAAAGAAGGGGAAGATGTATTTGGAAATTCCAATGATAATTGGATATTGATCCCGGCGAACTTCGCACGCAGTGTGGTGGATGTAAATAGCGTGGGCACCACCATTATTGCGAAAGGAAAAGCCAATATTTCAAATGAACAAATGAAAGATGAACTGACCGGCATCATGCGATCTATCAGGAAACTACCCCCCAAAGCCGATGATGATTTTGCCATTAATGAAACAGATATCATCTCGAAAGGTTTTGATGAACTTTTTGCCATTATTGCCATGGTTGGCTGGATTATAGGTGGTTTTTCGTTGCTGGTGGGCGGTTTTGGCATTGCCAACATCATGTTCGTTTCGGTAAAAGAGCGAACCACGCAGATAGGCATTCAAAAATCATTGGGCGCCAAAAACTATTTTATCCTACTGCAGTTCCTTTTTGAGGCTGTCTTTTTATCGCTAATGGGCGGTATCGTGGGTCTTCTCATCGTTTACATCCTTACCTTCGTTGTAAGCTCCATGTTCGATTTTGATTTGATCCTGACATTCGGAAACATCCTGTTAGGCGTGGGCGTTTCAATCCTTATCGGACTATTATCCGGTTTTATTCCCGCATGGTCGGCATCGCGTTTAAACCCGGTGGATGCCATCAGGTCGAATTTCTAGCTTTATTTCTTATTATTCAGGTAGTGGTTTATCTTTCAATCACTTACTTAAATTATTCAAAATTACATTCTCTCTTACTTAGAATTCATCTAATAATGGCTATCTTTACATGCAAAAGATCTTAGAAATGGAGAAGCGCTGGGTGCTAAATAATAACGCTGATAATGAGGTTGTTGAGCGCTTGACCTCGGAACTAAATATAAACAAATCACTTGCCAGTCTGCTGAACCAGCGTGGCGTTGAAACATTCGACGAGGCCAAAAAGTTTTTCCGACCACATTTGGACCACCTCCATGATCCTTTTTTAATGAAAGACATGGACAAGGCCGTCGACAGAATTTTAAAAGCCGTTAGCCTGGGCGAAAAAATTGTGGTGTACGGCGATTATGATGTGGATGGCACCACAGCCGTTTCGCTGGTCTATTCTTTTTTAAAACAGTTTCATCGCAAACTTGAATTTTACATCCCCGACCGTTACGAAGAAGGCTACGGTATTTCATACAAGGGCATTGACCATGCCATAAGCACCGGCGTTACTTTGATGATCACCCTCGATTGCGGCATAAAAGCCGTTGAAAAGGTAGAATATGCCAAAAAAAATGGTCTGGATATTATCATCGGCGATCACCACCGTCCAGGCGATAAAGTACCTGATGCTGTAGCCGTTTTAGATGCCAAACAAGACGACTGTTCCTATCCTTTTAAGGAACTTTCGGGATGCGGGGTAGGTTTTAAGCTCATACAGGCGTTGGGCATAAAAATGGGTTTGAAAAAGGAAAAAGCATATGCCTACCTTGACCTTGTAGCCGTTAGCATAGCCGCTGATATTGTGTCATTAACCGGCGAAAACAGGGTGTTGGCTTATTTTGGTTTGAAAAAAATCAACCGGAAACCCAGTATTGGTATTTATGCGCTTTTTAAATCAGCAGGCATCAAAGAAAATGAAGATCCCAAATCAAAACTTTTATTTGAAAGAGAGATCAACGTGAATGATCTAGTGTTTTTATTGGGTCCAAGAATTAATGCTGCCGGACGTATTGAAAGCGCCACCGATTCCGTCAGATTATTGATCAGCAACAATTTTGATTATGCCGAAAAACTTGGGAAACAGATTGATGAACTGAACCTTACACGCCGCGACCTCGACAGTAATATAACGCAGGAAGCCAATGAGATGATTGATGGCAATATAGCGGCAAATAATAAAAAAACGACCGTTGTTTTTAAAGAATCATGGCACAAAGGCGTGATTGGTATCGTGGCTTCACGTCTGGTTGAAACATTTTACCGCCCCACCATTGTATTTACTAAGGCTGACGGGCTTATTACCGGATCAGCAAGGTCGATCAAAAATTTTGATATTTATGATGCCATCGACCATTGCAGTGACATTTTAGAACATTTTGGTGGACACACTTACGCTGCCGGACTGGCATTAAAGCCCGAGAAATTAAATAAATTCATCGCGAAATTTGAAAAATATGCTTCCGAACACATCACGGAAGAAATGCTGGTGCCTGAAATAGAAATTGACCAGGAATTATTTATCAGCGATATTAATTTTAAGTTTTACCGAATCGTCAAGCAATTCGCACCATTCGGACCTGGCAATATGTCGCCGGTTTTTATCACCAACAATGTGATCGATACGGGTTATGCCAAGCTGGTTGGTAGAAACGGACAGAACCATCTGAAGTTTTCAGTAGTACATCCTGACAGGACGGGCAACCCGGTTCCGGCCATCGCTTTTAACCAGGGTCATCATTATGAAAAAATGAAAGCCGGTAAGCCATTCAGTATCTGCTACCATATTGATGAAAATACCTGGTTGGGCAATACGACCTTACAATTACGTATTAAAGACATCAAGTTTTAAAACTCTCCCTCCTTCTGATGTTGTTTTTCCAGAAATCTTTCCACATTTTTTAAGCGGATAGATATGGCAATGAGGATGATGCCAAAGATAAAAGCCAGGATACCGCTGATAACTACTAGAAAAGCCGCTGTTGCAAAGGGGTTAAAAAATAAAATAACACCAAATATAAGGGTGATATTGCAATTCACCAGCAAGGTATTTTTTTCGCCGGCCAACAGTTCCGATTTGGTGGCCATATATAACTGAACAATGCCAATTAAAACCGCCCAGCTACCAATGATCATTACGAAGATAGTTAATGATCTTGAAGTATAAAATGTAAGCAGGGCACCCACTGTAATGGTAACGAGGGAAGTGATCAAGTCAGCCCAAAAAGGCAAATTATCACGAATGCTGTTGATCGCACCCCATAACATGGCAAAGCCGATGATTAAAATAACAATTCCAAAATACATCACCATGGTTACAAGAGTTTTGTCCGGGACAAAAATGGCAATGATTCCATACACGATAGCGATGATGCCATTAAGCGTTAAAAGCCACCAGTTGCTAAGTCGTTTTGATTTCATGATGTTGAATGTTAAAATTTGAAGTTAAAAATAGCTAATTTAAACGTACCATATTAAAATCCCTTAAATAGTAATCCCCATTTTCTTCATCAGGAAGGTGGCGTTCAGGTTTTGCGAAATGCCTTTTTTCAGCTTATAGTCGAAAACCAATTCGTTGTCTTTAATTTCTACTTCAAACCTTTTATTCACCACCTTATCAGGAAAGGTATTTTCCAGTTGTCCCAATGCCAGGTCGTGGGTAGCGATCATGCCCGAAGCATTCAGTTTGATCAGTTGTTTTATTAAGCCTTCTGAACCCTTATGCTTATCGGCGGAATTGGTGCCCCTTAAAATCTCATCCAGGATAATAAAAAGTTGTGCGCCGTTTTCGAGCGCGTCGATCATTTCTTTCAGGCGTTTTAATTCGGCAAAAAAGTAAGATTCGCCATCCTGTAGCGAGTCAGTTGTTTTAATACCTGTAAAAATATCAACCGGCTTGAGTTTAAAGCTTTTTGCCAGCACCGGAGCGCCCGTCATGGCCAACACCATATTGATGCCGACAGTTCTTAAATAAGTACTCTTTCCGGCCATATTGGCTCCAGTAATAATTTGAAATTTACCCCACCCAATTATAAATATTTCGTTTCCAATACTATTTTTTTTGCTGATAAAAGGGTGTCTGGCATCTTCCGCCTCTAGTATAAAATCGTCATCGGCAAAGCTCGGAAAAACTGATTCGGGATGACTGAAGGCAAATCCGGCCAATGAATTCAGCTCATCGAATACGAACAATGCTTCAAAAACAGACGCCATTTCTTTTCCATAAGAAGCTTTCCATTTTTCGAGCCTGATACTTTGTAATATATCCCACAAAAAGAAAATATTCAGGAGTATGCCTACGATCAGGTTCAACCGGTAATCGAAAGCGGCCAGTATTCCGGATAACTTTTTAATAGTATTCTGCGTTGATCTGTGATGATCAGCTATTAAGGATTTTTGCTTATTCAGCAGTGCTGATTCGAAAGTTTCATTTTCCACCATCCCGAACATATCGCTGTATTTTCCAAGTATTTCCGTTTTCTTTCCCAGTTGATTGTGCAGTATATTGATCTTATTAAATTTTCTACCAATAATGATAAAGGGCACGAATAAAAACATGACGAATGCGCCAAAACCCACGTAGCCCAAGCTGATCAATAATATAATACCCAAAGCAAGTAATGGATTAAGGATCAACATCAGTTTGTTGAAAGGCGTATTGAATAAAACAGCGCTATCAACAGCCCAACTTAAAAAACCTTCAATCGTATCTTTTTCATCGTGAGCCAGTTGTCCATTCGCCTGAAATTGTTGCCGCCAAAGAGGTTTGTTTTTTAACTCTTCAATGGCTTTTTGCCTTCGATTTAACTGTCTTACATTTTTTAAAAGTTTTTTAAACCTGCACGCCAGTTTTTCCCGTCCTTTAAAAGTAGCACTGCGGTCGACAAGCTGAAACAGCGAACGCATACCAAAAATATCCAGGTCGGAGGTGAAGGGATGGTCCTGTTCAATAAATTCCTGCCCGGTTGGAATCGCATCTGTTTTTCCAGCCAGTAAATCCAACTCCGCTTCGTTGATCTGTGCCAGGGTTTCGTTCCATTGTTTTTGTTTATGGAGTTTTGAATGCCGGATGACCAACGCGATGAAGACAGCAAAACCAATAACAGCAAAAGCTATCAGAGCAAAAACGTGCACACCTGCTAACATATAAATACCAACGATCGTAAGGAGGAATGACAGGATTCTCCATATAGAAATACGTTTGATTTTATGATTAATGTCGGAAAGTTGTTTTTTATATTGCGTAAGCTGGTCTTCGAAAAAGCTATGTGGCGTAATTGGGTCGATGTTCATGGTGTGGAATTAATCACCACAAAAATACGGATTATAAAATGTGATAAAATGGCCGAATTGTTAAGAAGACTTAATTGCCTTTCAGGATCAGAAACTCATAAGGTGAAAGATCAACGTGATCGTTTATGGAAAATGCCGCCCCCGAAAGCACATCAATCCAATTGGTGTTGGCCAATTCATCAGGCATTGTAAGAGTGGTGTTTTCATTGCGTGTGTTGGCTATCACCAGCACTTTATCCGTTTCTGATGTGCGCGTGAAAACTGCCACAGATGGATGGTTGTATGTGACCAATTCTCCTTTTTTAACCATTTCGGCTGAAGTATAGTAGTTGAGCATCTTTTTATACGCATCCAGCATATCCGGGTTTAATGCCCAGTTGATGGGTGAATTGTTAAAAAAGGGTATGTTTTCGGTGACACCCACTTCCTGTCCATCGTAAATTAAAGGCACACCTCCCAAAAAAATAGTGATAGCAGAAGCTGACAAAGCGCCCTCTTTCCCATCAAAGATAACCATAGGTGTGGCGTCCCAAGCTGATTCGTCATGGTTGGTTGTGAAGCGCAGTTTATGCTTGCCGGCAGGCATATTGTTGTAACTTTGCTGGTGTATAGCAAACAGAATGTTGGGGGTGGAAACCCCATGAAAAACATCTTTCAGCTTGTTATAATAGTTCCATGAAAAATTCAGGTCGAAGCCTGCCATATAATGATCTGTTCTGGCGCCTTCAGCCAGGTAAATCAGGTCTTTATCGGTTAATATTATTTATCTGGAGAATAGCTTCCTGCCAAAAACCAAACGGGATCATATCCGCGGCATCACATCGGAAACCATCAATATTCGCGTTTTCTACCCAAAACTTCATGGCTTCAATCATTTCTAGACGCATATCCTGACTATCGTAATTCAGATCGGCCACGTCTGTCCAGTTGGTACCTTCAGGTGGAATAATACTACCATTTGCATCCTGTGTATACCAATCCTTATTTGTGATCCATGGATTGTCCCAGGCTGTATGGTTGGCTACCCAAT
>SWCD01005071.1_pt1 | contig 21698 bp, 17 predicted proteins | sample 4693011 | NCBI WGS metagenome assembly SWCD01 (sample SAMN10267278, study PRJNA491770) | bioreactor metagenome | isolation source: DHS bioreactor inoculated with marine | place: Japan: Omine Ridge, Nankai Trough | reverse complement strand
CTCGCCGAAGACATCCCGGAGCCTCTCCATCGCAGCGTCTCCGGTGCAATGGCAGGGGATGATCCGGTCCGGCTGAAGCTCCTCGAGTTCGGCCATCGTGCGGGTAAGTCGTTCCTCGCTCGCCGCGTTGAGGTGAAAGCCTCCCAGCACGGCGTGCAGCCGGGTCTCACCACTCAGCGCGACCGCATGGCGAAGCGTATTCACCAGGCCGGCGTGGCAGCAGCCGGCGACCACGACCAGGCCACGGTCGGTTCGCATCCAGAGAGCCTGATCGTCCGGGATCGGGTCGGGTCGCTCACCGCCGGCGTCGATGAAGAACGGACCGCCCGTGTCCTCGTAGTCCGTCTGACGCGGAATTGCTCGGCGGCGGGCGCGCTTGCCGGGACCAGCGGCAGGCCGCCGGTGTGATCGTAGTGTCCGTGGCTCAGGACCACCGTGTCCACGGTACCAGGGTCGACGCCGAGCGCTTTCGCCCTCATCGGCTGCCTCGCCCCTCGTAATAAAGAGCCCCGTCCCGTCTCTCCGAGCGGATGGCGCCCCGGCCAAGGAGGACATCGAGGTGCTTCAATACATCGTTCGGACGAAGAGAAAGCCCCGCGGCGATGCCCTCGACCGTGCAGGGCCGACGGCCGAGAAGCGCCACGATCTCGGCCTCGACATCCCCGCTCTCGGCCGATCCCGAGGGCTCCGGGGCGTGGCTCTCCGCGATGACCTCCGAGGGTGTTGAGAAGAGTCCGCGGAGTTTCTCCAGGGCCTTTGCCGGCACCGCGACCGCACCCGCCTCGGCGGCCGGCCGCGAGGCGGTGTTCAACTGGACGCGGGCGGGTCGCATCTTGTCGGCAAAAGCGGCAATCCGACGGACCTCGTCCGGTCCATCGGTGATGCCGGAGAGGACGAACACCTCCAGCCGGATCTCCCCGGTGAACTCCCGCGCGAATGTGAGGAGGCCGTCGGTCATCCGCTCGAAGGTGATATCGGGGTGGGGCCGGTTCACGCGCTCGAAGGTCGAAGGGGTCCCGGCGTCCAGGGAGGGCAGCACCAGGTCGGCCTTGGCCAGACCGGCCCGGACCTCGGGTCTCCACAGCAACGAGCCGTTGGTCAGGACGGCCACCGGAACGCTGGTGAGCGCCTTGATCCCACTGATGATGTCCCCGATTCTCGAGTGGAGCGTCGGTTCCCCGGAGCCGGCCAGTCCGATGTAGTCGGGGCGCGACCCGGATCTGAGTTTCTCGGCGAGTTCGGCCAGCACGCCGTCCACCGGCACGTACTCTGCGAGTTCCGTCGTCTTGACGGTCGTCGGCCCGAGCTGGCAGTAGACGCAGTCGTAGGAGCAGGTCTTGAAGGGCACCAGGTCAACGCCCAGCGATCGGCCGAGGCGCCGGGAGGGCACCGGACCGTAGACAAAACGGGTTCTCATGACTGACCTTTCGGGGCGGCCGGCGGCAGCAGGGCGTGCGTGCCCACCGGTAGCCCGACCTGACGTGCGACGAGCGGGCACTTCACCTTGAACCAGAAGGCGATGTTCCCTCTCGTGTCGCTCAGTGTCTCGAAGTTCCCCTGCCCCTTGGCGATGATGAGATCCGCGCGGTCGAAGTGTTCCCGGAACGCGTCGCTGCAGTCCTCGAGGATGGTCCCGGGAGCGTCGGAGCCATTGTCGATGACGGGGACGAGCAGGTGCATCCCGACCTCGCGCGCGTCGGCCATGGTGGCGTCGTTGAGTACGGGCGCGCCGCGAACGGCGACCGTCACCCGTTCGGTGCCGAGCAGTTCGACCACCAGGCGGTCCACGGCGATCTCTCCGGCATTGTCGGCGAGATAGAGGATGTCCTTCGCGTGAGCCGCCGCGTTCCGGAAACCCTTCCAGTCGCCGTGCGCCTCCTCCCCGTGAAGTCCGCGCAGGGCCGCACCGACCTCGGCCTCGGTGATGGCCGCGGCCAGGCCCATGTCGATCGCGTTGGCCGCGACGGCGCAACCGGCCGCGGCCAGGAGCGGATCCTCGGCCCGGCGCACGCGGTCGGCGAGTTCGGGCAGAGCCTCCATGGCGAGGGCATTGAAGCGTTGCTTGGCCAGAAGATAGGGATCCTCGACCCCCGTCAACTCGCGGATGCGTCGATGGATGGCCTGTCCCAGGGCGGGGGGAGACCGCGCGAGATCCATCTCGGCCGTCATACGGAGAACATCCCGTATGACCTGCTCGTGGACGCGGACGTCATCGGTCGCGCCACGCGCCGCCTGAAGGCCCTGGCGCAGAAAGCACGGGACACAGTCCAGAAACGTATTCATGTGCCTGCGCCTCGCATGCCTACCCCGGGCAAGGAGATTCCGTCACGGCAACTCACTTCTCCAGCGGATACGGCCAGGCCACGACCTCGCCCTCCAGCACCTTGGCGTTGGTCCAGCGCCGACCCAGGAGGACACGCGCTCCCTCGTAGCCCCGCCGCCGAGCCGCCCACCACAGTGATCCGTTTCCTGGTCGCGCAGGAGTCCATGTTTTTCTGTCTCCTGTGGGGTCGGCGTTCCTCACTCGCTTATGGTGCCACTCGAGTACGGAGGCAGACACCTTTCTCCAGTGACGGGAGAATTTGCTCCGGGTCGGATCCACAGTCACTGGAGAAAGGTGTCTGCCTCCGTACTCCGTACTCGAGTGCTTCTGGTGCGCGGGCGAGAGAAACCGGAGCGCATCGAGCGCCCCGAAAGCGCCCGGCCGGTCCGCGTGAGCTCGGGCGCTGTGTCATCACGACCCCGTTCGCCTGCCGGCTCACCGATGTGGATGTAGAGCTCATGCAATACGTCCATCTGGGCCAGACGATGGTGGAGATGGACGGGATCGATGCCGCGGAAGTAATCGTCCGGTTTTCTCTCGGGCGCATGGCTCAGATCCTTCAGCGATCGGGTGGGATCGATGTCGCCTGCGCCATCTCTGACGGGACGCTCCGGGAACAGATGGGCGTCGAGGCGACGGTACGGCTTCGCGCCGCCGCCATGCAGGCCGGATGGACCGCGCGCTTTCTGCAGGTGAGTGGCTCATTGACCTCAAGACGCGAACCATCGGCATCATCGTGGATGTCGAGAAACCGTACGAAGGAGCTCGCCCCGGTGTGCGCCCCGCCCTCCTCCGGGGGATGTTCGTGGAGGTGGAGGTCCGCGGCTCGAAGATTGCGGGTCACGTCATCGTTTCGCGGGAAGCGCTGCATGACGGGAACGTGATCCACATCGTGGATGCCGAGAATCGCCTCGACGTTCGAACGGTGGAGGTGGCCTTCGTTCAATTCGACGAAGCCTGCATCAAGAGCGGGCTCGAGGACGGCGAGCGAGTGGTTCTCTCCGACCTGTCGCCGCACATTCGACGGCGGCCAACCTCCTTGTGCTGGGCCTGCTGGCCATGGGAGTCTTCGCCATACCCGGATTGCTCCGGGAGACCTTTCCCGATTTCGCCTCGGATGAGGTGGAGGTGCGGGTGGTTTACCCCGGTGCCGGCGCCGAGGAAGTCGAAGAAGCCATCTGCTGGGGGTTTCCCTCGGTACGAAGATTGACAGTTCGAAATCAAATGATACGATATCAAACCAAAGACATGCATTCGGTCAGGAGTCCGATCAATGACAATCTCGACGCGGTTCGCGGGCCTGTGGTTCCTGCTTCTTCTTCTCCTCGGCACTCCCGCACTGGGAGGGGGGGATGAGGCGGAGATGCTGAAGCTCTTCAAAGCGCAGATGAAAGTTGTGGATGCGCCGGATCGTGCGGTGCTGATCCGTAACCTCACGGAGACCGGGGTTCCAGGTGCGGCGGCGGCGATTTCCAGATACATGGCGGATCGGGATCCCGTCGTTCGCGTTGCGGCGATCAGGGCGGAAGGCACACTGCACGATCCCAGGATGCTGGGCAAGCTTCTCGCTTTCACCAAGGCGTACGAGGAGGACCCGGTGACGTTGGCGACCGTGCTGCGCGCCGTGGGGGAATTCCGGAATCCAAAGGCCCTGAAGATGCTGAAGAGTATGAGTCGGAAGTGGCTCCCGAAGAATTCGGAGATAGCCTCCGCCGCCGCCGAGGCCCTGGGACAAATCCCCGATCGTTCGGCCGTGGAACTGCTGATCGGGATGCTTGAGCGGACTGACCCGCGATTGCCGACCAGTTCGACAAAGGACATCTCGACGGAGACCCGGCGAACCCTTCGTCAATCCAGACCCGCCATCGTCGCGGCTCTGAAGAACCTGACCTGCTGGGACTTCGGCGATGCAGCAGCCTGGCAGCGGTTCTGGAAAAGCGAGCGCCGCAGCTGGAAGCACCTCCCCTGCGATCGCGACCTATCAGAGCTGAAGACGTGGCGGGACCCTGGGTATGGCTTCTCACTCCAGAGACCGGGAGAGGGATGGACTCTTCGGTCATCCGGTGCCCGGAGCGACTACCGGGTGTACTTCGAGAGGCGGGGGGCAGGTGGAATCGAAGGCGCGGTCTGGGTTTATGCGTATCACGAGCGAAACGGCCTGTCATCGACGCAGAAGGTCGACGAGAGGCTTGATCTGCACCTGGGCCGCATGAAGGATATCCGGGCTGACAGCGTCACTCGCACCAACGCGAAGGTGGCTGGACGGCCAGGGCAACGGCTTGCCTTCACCGGACTGGACGCGGGAGGATCGGCGGTCCACGTGGATGAGCGTATCCTCCTTCATGGAGGCATGATGTTCATCGTCGGATCCTGGCGTCGAACTGACATGTCGGATCGGACGGAGGAAGAGCTGAAGAAGGCCCTGGCAGGTTTCACCGTGTTTGACTGAGCAGGGACCGGCGTGAACCCAAGGAGTGGCTGATGCAGCGAAATGAAGGGATACGCGCGTGCGTAGAGTATGCCCGCGACGTAACGGGAGTCGATCCGAAGTCGCTCGAGCGCTGCATGACCTTCATGTGTCTCATCACCGAGATCGACCGCCAGGTCAACCGACACCTGGAGCGTCACGGCTTGTCGAAAACCCGTTTTTCCACTTTGAAGGCCCTGTATCATCACCCCGATCGTTGCCTCACCCCGGCCGAACTCGCAGACCGGGTCGGCATTACGCGTGCGGCGATGACGACAGTCCTCGATGGGCTCGAAAGTCGAGAACTCGTGGTGCGCGAGCGCAGGCCGGGAGATCGTCGCCTGGTGTACGTGTGCCTGACCGCCGACGGTGCAGCCTTCCTCGACGACATTCTTCCGGATCACTACCGCGGCCTGTGCTCCATCATGGAACCCCTGACCGCGACCGAGCAGGAGACCCTCACCCGGCTCTACGAGAAAATCGCGGTCGGAGTCAGGGACCTCTTCACGGAGGTCGATTCCTGAGTACGGAGGCAGACACCTTTCTCCCATCACGGGAGAATTTGCTCCGGGTCGGATCCAGAGTCACTGGAGAAAGGTGTCTGCCTCCGTATCTCCGTATCATGGAGCGCCATTGCAAAGAGGAGCGAGATCCCCGGGCTCGCGCAGCAGCTTCACCCCGGCGCGGCCCTCAAGCTCAGGGCGGGGGATCGGCGTGTCCCGCCGCTTCGCCTGGATCATCTTCCGGTCGAGACGATCACCTGCGGAGGGCGCCGCGTTTCCATCGGCGAAGAGGGGAATCTGCGGTGCGGAGACGAGGCTTCAAGCTGCCGGTATGAGATCGGCGAAAAACTCGGCGAAGGAGGCATGGGGGTCGTCTTCTCCGCCCACCAGACATCGCTTGACCGCAAGGTGGCCCTGAAGATCCATCGACGGAGCAGGAGCGAGAGCGACACCGCATCCCTGTCCCGGGAGGTGCGGCTGTTCGCCACCGAGGCGCTGATCATCGGGGGCCGGCTCTTCGCCCACCGCCGTTTTGAAAGCCGCGACCCGGTCCTGATCGCCACGACCATGAACCGCTGAACGGTTGTACCCGACGAGTTTCGCACTTCCCGGGGCGGGGGGAGGAGGAGCCCGTCAGAAACGAGGAATGTCCGCGGATTCATCCGCGCTCATGGCTTTCCATCGACGGACCCTGCCTTCGTTGACGAATCGGTGGCACGCACGGCGGTGAAGCGGAAGGCCCACGCCACGAGGAGGGACCCGAGAAAGAACACGGGGGCGTATCCCACGGTGGAGATCAACCCGCCGGCCACGATGGGGAAAATTGCCGTCGAAAGGGATGTCGCGCCGACCATGCCCATATGGAGCGCGCGGTTCTCCGCGGTGGTGATCTCGATCAAGAGTCCCTGGAAGGCGATCTTGCGTGCGGAGAGCGCGGTGCCCATGAGGACGAACACGATCAGGTAGACACCGGGCGATGAGTGGACGAGAACGAGCGCGAGCGGAGGGAGTGACGTGCCGCAGATCACGCATCCACGGATCACCCCGCGGAAACCGTGTCGCCGGACTACCCTCGCCCACAGGTAGTTCGATGCGATCATGCCGACGATACTCGCCAGCAGATACGTTCCTACCTGCTCGCCGGTGAGGCCGTGTCGCTCCTTCACGAGGGTGACGTAGAAAGGCATCAGAGTCAGCCCGAACCCGGTCAAGTTCACCAGGTAGATGTACCGCCTGAGTTCCGTGTCCGCCCGGAGGCGGGCCGGAAGGGATCGAATCACGCGGGTGAAGGTGAGCCCGGCAGCAGGTCGGGCGACCTCATCCTCCTTGAGCGCCCAGAAGCCGAAAGAGGCGACGAGCAGCAGGCCGGAGGCGATCGAGAAGAGCCAGACGTAGTTCCAGGGATAGGCGTAACACGCCAGGATCTTGCGGGCGACCAGAGCGGAGATCAGGAATCCCACGCTGGTGAGCGTCTGGCGGACGACGAAGAACATCGCCCGGCGCGCCTCCGGCAACGATCTGCCCAGAAGGTCCGTGTAGGCGATCCCGGCGAAGGTTCCGGCGATCGCGAACACCAGCATGATCAGCATGACCAGACCCCGCGTTGCCCCTCCCGAGAGGGCCGGCCCTGACGGGGTCTCGACCCCCCAGAGGAGGACGGCCACCAGAGCCAGGGCCAGAACACGGAGATTGATCCCGAGCAGCAGGAACCCGTTCTTGCGCGGTTTGAGGTGGAGGTAGCCGGCGAAGATCAGCTGCCCGAGGATGGGCGTGCCGATCATGATCGCTGTGAGGATCCCCACCTCGAAGCTCGTTCCGCCTGCGTGGACGATCAAAGATGGGAGGATCGTATTCAGGTCGGTGAAGGTCGTGGCGAGTGCGAGGAACCAGGCATGCCAAAGGAACGCGTACGCGTTTCGAGCATGCTCTTGCATTGTTCGCCTGTCTCCTTCCTCCCTCGCACACCACGGTAGCGACTGCGACACCGATTGGTGTGGCGATTTCTACAGTCGGGAGGTGCACTGAAGAAGGCTCTCAGGGAGCGGGAGACGTCGCCGCCCGGTAGCCGTCCTGCGTGGCGGTGTAGATGTCGGCCGGGCGGTCCGCGTCCCCGATCACCGTCACCTCCCTCCCGATGCTCCGGATCTCCTCAGCCAGCCGGCTCTCGGGTTCCATGCCGGCAGCCACGATCACCGTGTCGAAGGGGGGAAGCGTCTTTTCCTCGCCCTTCGTCCGGATGTGCACGCCGTCCTCGCGGAACGCGAGCACCGTCGTCTCCGGAAGCAGGGTCAAGGCGGGATTGCCTTGAAGCCGCTTGAGAAGGAGCTTCCGGGTCACCATCTCCATGTCGTTGGCAACCGTGTCCGTGCGCTTGGTGGCTGTGACTTTAAAGCCCCGGTCCACGAGAATCTCCGCCGCTTCCACCCCCACCATTCCGGCGCCGATGATCAGCACCCGGGGGCCCTTCAACTCTTTCTCCTTCCGGAAGAACTCGATCGAGGTCATCCAGTGCTGCCGGTCCAGACCTTCGACCTCGGGCACGCGCTGACGGGATCCGGTGGCCAGGATGATCCGCTCGTAGTCCTGCGCATCCCTGGTGCGGAACTCGGTGCCGAGCCGGATGTCACTGACCAACCGCCGGGTGATGTTCACCAGGCTTTCGAGGGGCCGGCCCATCTTCTCCTTGTGGGGGGCCAGCGGGGCGAGTTGGAACTGGCCGCCCAGCTTCTTGTCCCGTTCGAACAGCGTGACCGTGTGCCCAATGCGAGCCAGGGTGCATGCAGCGCTCAAACCGGCCGGACCGCCACCGACCACGGCGATGGACCGGGGTGCGGCCACCGGCTCCAGGGGCTCCCGATCGACCTCGGGGTTGACGATGCAGCCGATTCCCGATCCGTCCTTCACCCGCGCCAGGCAGCCCTGGAGGCAGAAGCCGCACCAGGTGATCTCTTCCGGTCGTTCCTCCTCGAGTTTCCTTGGCAGATTCGGGTCGGCCACGAGGGCCCGACCGAACGCGACCATGTCCGTGATTCCCTCCTCCTCGAAGAGACGCAGCTTGTCGAGGTCCGCCATCCGCCCCGCAGTGATAAGCGGCAAGGATGTCATCTCCCTGATGCTGCGGAAGGCCGCGATCTGCTTCTCCTCCGGCACTGCCATATGAGCGTAGTACCAGGGAGGCGAATCACAGGCGTTGCCGTTGCCGCAGTGGACGGCGTCGAAACCCGTGTCGGCGGCAAGATCGAGAATCGGTCGGTTGGACTCGGGGGTCATCCCGCCTTCCACGAACTCGTGGGCGGAAATCCTCACGATCAGAATCATCGCCGCCCGCTCCTCGTTCACGACCTCGAACAGGCGGCGCAGGAACAGGGTGGGGTCCTCGCCGTATTCGTCGCGCCGGAAGTTGGTGCGGGGCGAGAGGAACTGGCTGACGAGGTAGCCGTGGCCGCACTGGATCTCCACTGCGTCGAAGCCGGCCTCTCGGGATCTTCTCATCGCCGTTCGGTAGCCATCCAGGATCTCATCGATCTGAGCGACCGTCAGCTCGAGCGGAGTTGCTCCCGTCGTGGGGCAGAGGACGGGTGAGGGGGCGACCGGCTTTGTGCCGCTCGCCTTCGGATTGGCAGCCCGGCCGGCGTGGTTCAGGTTGAGGCAGGCCAGGGCCTGGTGCTGGTGGATGACATCGACGATCCGTCTGAGGTGACCGACGCTGTGGTCCAGATGGATGGTGATCTGCTTCGGATGTTCCTTGCCGGACTGCGTCACCGCGACCGGCTCCAGGATGATCATCGCCGCCCCGCCGCCGGCCATGTTGGTGTAGTACGCCAGGTGCCGCGGGGTCACCGTGCCGTCCGGCGTAGCGTACGCGGTCTTGACCGGGGCCATGATCATCCTGTTCTTCAGGGTCTGTGACCCAAGGCGGATGGATTTGGTGAACAACATGTCATTCTCCCTTGACTGTTCCTGCTCCGCGTGACGACTCATCTCGAGCTGTCTTCGCGATGCGAGCGACGGTACGACTCACAGTACGGAGGCAGACACCTTTTTACAGACTCTGTTGATTTTGCTCCGGGTCGGATTTACAGACTGTGGAGAAAAGTGTCTGCCTCCGTATCTTACCTCCGGATCTTTGATTTCACCGTCCGTCCGTCCAGGCCCAGGCGGCGGGCCGTGGCCTCGTAGGTTCCGAGTTTCGAGTGGACGAGCGTCGCGTAGCCTTTGATCAACTCGTCCGCGGTGAGAGAGCCTTCGCGGACGCCGGCGACCAGCGCCGCCTCCGGATCCCCGGTCGAGCGCCCGGCCACCGGAACGTATTCCCGGCGAAGGAGCAGGTTGCGGACACACTGTTCGAGTTCGCGGAAGTTGCCCGGCCAGGGGTAGTCCGGGCCGAGGTGTGTCGCGATCCAGGCCGTGGCCTCCGTAACGAAGGCGTCGCGCTCGGCGGACTCCCCGAGCAGTCGCGCGGCGAGGAACCCGACGAGGGAGGTCATCTCCTCCGGCGCCTCGGCCAACTGCTCGGCGAGGGACGGAGTGCGGATCACGTCCGCGCAGAGCCGGTAGTAGAGGTCCTCCCGAAAACGTCCTTTGCGCATCTCCTCCGCCAGGTCCCGGTTCGTGGCGGCGATGATCTTTCCACCGAACTGTCGCGGCGCGCTCTCACCGAGCGGGACGAACGACCGCTCCTCGAGCACCCGCAGCAGTTTCGCCTGCAGATCGGTGGGAATCTCCCCGATCTCGTCGAGGAATACCGCCCCGGAGGCGCCGCAGACCTCGAACCAGCCCTTGCGGTTCGCCAGCGCTCCGGTGAAGGCGCCCTTTCGGTGACCGAAGAGCTCGGACTCGATCAGGGTGGGGGAGAGCGACGAGAGGTTCACGGCGTGGAACTCGCCGGCGATGTCCCCCTTGAATTCCGCGGTCTTCGTGTCGAAGGGGATGTAGCGCGAGAGCCCGATCGCCCGGGCCACGAGTTCCTTCCCGGTTCCCGACGGACCGGTGACGAGGGTGTTCAGGTCGCCCATGCGCTTGAACAGGGCGCGCTGGTAGCGGTGCAGGTTGTAGGTGAAGATCGACTGCCACACCGCGGCCCGCAGGCGTGCGCCGGCCATCGACGCGCCCACCAGGCAGTCGAAGATGTGCGTGAAGGCCCGGCGGATCTGGAAGAACAGCGCGAAGAGGTGCGCGGCGTCCAGGTCGTGGGGGAGCTTCACGCCGGAGGGCCTGAGCACCATGCGCGCGTCCTGCTTGAAGAGCTCCCACATCTCCCGAAAGTCGCCCGGGGGAAGGCCACGGCTCGCCTCGTCGGCCCGGGCGCGGAAACCGTCCCGATAGCGCTCGTACAGGACGTAGAGGGCGACATCCTCGTAGAGCCGAAGCGACCCCGGCTCCGGCGTCGCACCCTCGGCCAGCCGGTCCCGCCCGGCCGCGGCCAGGGCTTCCGCCCGCCGGCGGATCTCGACGATGTTCGACGTCTCCTCCGGCAGGCCCGCACGAGAGCTCCAGACGGGCTGCAGGCCCCGGTAGGCGTCTTTGAGGATGGCCCGTTCCGCCTCGATCCGCTCGGGGAGGAAGGGGTTGGACAGGGTGAGATCCCGAAGCGCGTGGGCGAGGGCGGCTTCGGCGGGGGTGAAGAGGGTCATGGGAAGGCTCCTTTCTGCATTTATTGTAGGCCTATGCGCACTGGATGCGTACATGGGTTCGCGGTGGCGTGAGAGTAAATCGTCGCAAAGTGTATCCCTGAATGCGGATACGAGCTATTCGCTCCTTTGGTACGCCAATCGCGATCCGCTCTGCAGACCCCTTCAGAGGAGACCGGACGATGAAACGCACACTGACTGTCCTGCTGGGCGTGGTGCTGCTCCTGGCAGCCCCCGCCCTGGCGAACCGCGAACTCACGGCGACCGACACCACGAAACAGGGTGACCTGGTCGACAAGAGCCAGACGGTACATGTGACCATCCAGAATGGGTTCGCGCGCACCGAGGTGGTGCACGTGTTCGAGAACCGCGGCGGGCAGGACCTGGAGGCCACGTACGCCTTCCCGGTTCCGATCTCCGCGAGCCTGTCGGAGCTCTCCATACTCCGCGGGGAAGAGGAGTTGAAGGGCGAGGTCCTGCCGAGGAAGGAGGCCCAGCAGATCTACGAAGAGGAGCGCGCCGCCGGCAACGACACCGCGATCGCCGGCAAGGAGAGCTACCAGCGCTACACCTTCGCGGTTTCCCCGGTCCGGGCCGGGGAAGAGACCGCGATCCGGTTCGTCTACTACCAGCCGCTCGTGGTGGACACCGGGATCGTCCGCTACCTCTACCCGCTCGAGGACGGCGGGACCGACGAGGGGAAGTCGTTCTGGACGCGTGAGGTGACGCTTCAGAGCGACTTCAGCATCAACGTCGAGGTGAAGTCGGCCTGGCCGGTCGCCGACGTCCGCGTCCCGAGCGCCGGTGACGCGAAGGTCGAGATGCTCGAGGACGGCCACTGGAAGGTCGGCTTGACCCGGCCCGGAGAGACTCTGGACCGCGACTTCGTCCTCTACTACCGGCTCGCCGACGATCTGCCCGGCCGCGTCGAACTGATCCCCTACCGTTCCTCCGCCGACGCCCCCGGCACGTTCCTGATGCTCATGACGCCGGGCATCGACCTCGCGCCGATCACCGGCGGGGCGGACTACACCTACGTGCTCGACGTCCCCGGCAGCATGGCCGGCAAGATCGGCACCCTGGCCCAGGGGGTGGTCAAGGCGATCGAGCAGTTCCGCCCCGCGGACCGGTTCCGCGTCATCGCCTTCAGCGACAACGCGCGGTGGGTGGTCCGCGAGTGGACCGCGGCCACCCCCGACAACGTCTCCCGGGCGACGAAGATCGTCACCGGGTTGCAGTCGGGCGGCAGCACGAACCTGTTCGACGGTCTGGCTCTCGCCATGAAGGGTCTTGACGACGACCGCGCCCAGAGCGTGATCCTGGTCACCGACGGCGTCACGAACACCGGCATCGTCGACCCCGCGAAGTTCCACGAACTCGCGCGGAAGGTGGATGTCCGCGTGTTCGGCTTCCTGCTCGGGAACGCCGCGAACTGGCCGCTGATGAAGACCGTCTGCGACGCCAGTGGAGGCTTCTGGGACTCCGTCAGCAACGTGGACGACATCCTCGGCAAGCTCATGCTGGCGAAGAGCAAGATCACGAACGAGTGCCTGCACGACGCCGTGCTCTCCGTTTCCGGCGTGAAGATCTACGACACCACGGAACTCGCGGTGGGGAAGATCTACCGCGGGCAGCAGCTGGCGTTCTTCGGCCGCTACACCGGGGCGGGCCAGGCCACGGTGACGCTGAAGACACGGCAGACCGGGGAAGACCGGACCTACAAGACGTCCTTCGACTTCCCGGAGGTGGACACCGCGAACCCCGAGATCGAACGGCTCTGGGCCCAGCACCGGATCGAGGCGATCGAGGCGAAGCGGGCGCTCGGTGCGACGGATGACGGGGAGGCCGCCACGGCCATCCGCGATCTCGGCGTCGCGTACCAGCTCGTGACCGACGAGACCTCCATGCTCGTCCTCACGGACCAGGCCTTCTCGGACCGCGGCATCGAGCGTCGAAACCGTGACCGGGTGGCGACCGAGCGGCAGGCCCAGGCCGTCCGCGCCAGCCGTCCGGCGGTCAACCGGCGCGTGGACACCGCCGATCCGATGTACTCCAGGCCGGCGCCGGGTCTCGGTGGCGGCGGAGGCGGAGGCGGAGGCCGTCGCGGTGGGGGTGGAGCCCTCGATCCCTTCTCCGTCGGACTGGCCCTGGCACTCGCTGCGGCGGGTCTCGCGGCTCGGCGGGGACGAAAGCGAAGCGGGGAGGTCTGACCGTGGAGGGTAAGTCTCACATCGTCCGGGCGGGGCGCCGATCTGGCGCCCCGCTCACCCTTTTCGCGGCGTCGGTCGCCCTCTTCTTCGTCCCCGGGGCGCGCGACGTCCTGGAGTACGACCGGGCCGCCGTCGCGACGGGGGAGGTGTGGCGCTTCCTCACGTGTCACCTGGTGCACGGTAACTTCGAGCACCTCTTCTGGGACGCCGCCGCCGTCCTCGTGCTCGGCCTTTTCGTGGCGGCGCACCACCCGCGACGGTTCCTCCTGGTGGTCACCGCAGCCGGCGCGGCGATCTCCGTCGGAGTGCACCTCCTCCTGCCGACGCTCTCGACCTACTGCGGCCTGTCCGGCATCGCCAGCGCCCTCTTCGCGGCCTGCGCCGTGACGACGATCCAGGAGGCCGTCCGCGAGCGCCGCTTTCGCGCGGTCGTGCTGACGGGCATCGTGGCGGCGCTCTTTGTCGGCAAGATCACCTTCGAGCTCCTGACCGGCACCGCCGTCTTCGTGGACCTCACCGCCGCCGCCCTGATCCCGGTCCCGCTGGCGCATGTCCTCGGTACGGTGTCAGGTTCCTTTTTCCCGATACTGTCGAAACGATCCAGAGCAAATCTTCCGGTTTCCGCGTGACCGGCGGGCTCCTCGGGCGTCCTCCTTCCGGGAGGGTCACCATGGCCAAAAGAGCGTGAGGCGAAGTTCTGGTTGTTGCCGAAGGTCGAGCTGGCCCGGAGTTACCGTTTGACCGGGAGGGATTTGCGGCGTATCCGTGCGGTGATCCTCGAGCACGAGCAGGAGATACGAGATGCCTGGGCCCGCCATTTCAAGTCCTGAAGTGACGAACATCTCCCGGCACGGATTCCGGGTGCTCGTGGATGACCGCGAGCTGATCCTTCCGTTCGAGTCGTTCCCATGGTTTCGAGCGGCCGCCGTGGGCGACATTCACCAGGTGGAGCGACCGCAGCCGGACCACCTCTACCGGCCTCGACTGGATGTGGACCTCTCCCTCGATTCCATCGAGGACCCGGATCGGTATCCCCTGGTGTCAGACGAAGGTCAGGTCCGCTCGGCGCCGGAAACGGGTTACCGATCCTGGGGCCCCAGGCTTCCGATCAGGTTTGCGGTCACCGAGGTCATGACCTCCGCGTAGCTCTCCCGGTCGACGACCTCGAACCGGTGGACGACGAGCGCGCCTTCCGCCTCCCCGTAGACCACCCGGGCCTCGTCGTTCACCGAAAGGGTGACCGGCACGAACCGAAACGGCGTGACCGTCTCTTCCCCCTCCCGGACCGCGGACCTCGGAACGCTGATCCACCCCCCGTCCCGCCGGACGACTTCTCGCCCGGCGACGAAGGGGAAGACCGCGGTGCACCAGAGGTTTCTGGTGGGGGTCAGGATCTCTTCGAGGTCGTTCGCGGCGGTTTCCTTCGAGAGGAATCCCACGGGATCGGCGTCCTCCTTCTTCAGGAGCGCGTAGACGAAGTACCGCAAGACCGGATCCGACGCCTGCTCGAGCAACCTGGCGTGCGGCGCCCTCCAGAACGAGGCTCGCCCGGCGTTCCTGAAGTTCCCCCCGTCGAAGCACGGCACCCAGTAGACCGGCAGGCCCGAGTTCATCACCGCCGTGAACGCCTGCGGGTCGAGCATTACGTTCCACTCGGGTTTTGGCGAGTTGACCGCCCCGATGAAGACCAGCAGGCGGGCGACCTTCTGTTGGAAAAGACCCGGCGCGCGGTTCAACGCGGCGGCCACGTCGCGGAGACTGCCCACGGTGATGATCGTGACCGGTGCTGCGCTCGCGGAAAGCACCTCGAGAATCAACTCTACGCCCCGCTGGTGTCCGGCGGGCTGGTCGCGCCCGGTGTCGGTGACCGCCCGAAGCGGAGCCGACAGGCCGACGGCGTACGGCACCTTCCGCCCGGTCAGCGCGTTCATCTGCCGGACGGCCACGCTCCCGGGCGCCCGCTCCTGCCGATCTCCCTGGTCGAGCACGATCCCCCGAACGTCCAACTCCCCGAGCGCGTAGAGGCAGGCGAGATCGAAGTGGTCGTCCGGGTCGTCGTGGGGATGGAAGAGGTCGCTGCAGTAGAGGACGGGCACGCGCGCCGAAGCGGAGGGGGGAGGTTCGTTCGCGCAGGCGGACAGGAAGACGGCGAAAAGGAGCAGCGGGACGAGAGAAGGCGTCGGGCGTCCGGCCGGTTCGTCAGCTTGCAGTTCTCCCATGCGTGGATGTTCGCATGTCTTGTCGCGGCGCGTCTTCCATCTTCCGGCGCTGCTGACTCCCTTCCCCGGAGGCGGTAACATCGTGGCCTGACGTTCCCGGTCGTTTCGTTTCCCCTCCGCATCCCGGGAGGTTTCATGCGGGCGCCGAAGTGTCTCATCACCACGCTTCTCGTGATCGCCATCTCCCCGACGCTGCACGCAAAGGACCGCGACGTGCACCTTCCGAAGGGCGTGAAGGCGGTCTGGGATCTTTCGAAGGCGCACCGCGATCGGACGGCGACGCGCGAGCGGATCTCCATCAACGGGCTCTGGCGCTGGCAGCCCGAAGGAGAGACCGGGGACCTCCCGCCGGAAGCCGGGTGGGGGTATCTCAAGGTGCCGGGATGCTGGCCCGGCATCACCGACTACATGCAGAAGGACTGCCAGACGTTGTACGCCCATCCGGATTGGAGGGACACTCGCCTTCGCGACGTCCGGGCGGCCTGGCACCAGCGGGAGATCACCGTTCCGCGGAGCTTCGAAAACCGGCGCATTCTGCTGCGGGCGGAACTGCTGAACTCTCTCGCCACGGTCTTCATCGATGGCCGGGAGATCGGGGAGATGCGCTTTCCGGAAGGCGAACTCGACCTCACTGCGGCCTGCCGGCCCGGACGGACGCACCGGCTGACGTTGCTCGTCACGGCCGCGCCGCTCCAGGCCGTGATGCTCTCGTTCAGCGACACCGCCGCGGCTCGCGAAGTGAAGGGCGACGTTCGACGGCGCGGGCTCTGCGGCGATGTCTGGCTGATCGGGGAGCCAAAGGGGCCGCGCATGGCCGACTTCCGCGTGACGACCGACCTTCGCCGCCACGAAATCACCTTCGACGCCGCCCTCGACGGGCTCTCCCCCCGGGGCCGTTACCGGTTGGCGTCGGTCGTCAAGCTGCCCGGTGGGACCGATCTCGAATTCGCGAGCAGGCCGTTTGGAGCCGGCGACCTGATCGACGGCCGCCTGACCTTCACCGGCAAGCACGAGGCCGCTTCGCTCTGGGACCTCCATACGCCGGAGAACGTCTGCGAGGCGGCGCTCACCCTGACGAAGGCCGGAGCCGACGTGCTCGACGAGTCCCACCCGGTCCGGTTCGCCTTTCGCGAATTCCGGATCGAGGGGCGCGACTTCATCCTGAACGGCAAGCGGGTCTTCCTCTCGGCGGTGCCCCTCGACAACGCCCAGGTCGGCGCGGCCTGGGCGACCTACGAGGGGGCGCGCGAGAGCTTGTCCCGGCTCAAGAGCTTCGGCATCAACTTCGTCTACACGCACAACTACGGCTGCCAGCCGGGCTCGCACCTCTCATTCACGGAGGTGCTCCGGGCGGCGGACGACGTCGGCATGCTCGTCTCGCTCTCCCAACCGGACGTCGGGCACTACGGCTGGAAAGCGGCCGACGCGGAGGCGGCCAACGGCTACGCCGACCATGCCGCGTTCTACACCCGGGTGGCCGGGAGCCATCCGTCCGTCGTGGCCTACGGCACCAGCCACAACGCCACCGGTTACTCCGGGGACATGGACCCGGACCTGATCGACGGTGTGGCCGACCCGCGCCAGCCCTGGTCGAAGTCAAGCGCGGCGACGGCGCTCCGGGCCGAGGCGATCATCCGGCGGCTCGATCCCTCGCGCGTCGTCTACCACCACTCGTCGGGCAACCTCGGTTCGATGCACACGAGCAACTTCTACGCGAACTTCGCTCCGGCCCAGGAGCTCAGCGACTGGTTTATGCACTGGGCGACGAACGGCGTGAAGCCGCTCTTTCTCTGCGAGTACGGTGCGCCGCTCTCGTGGGACTGGACGATGTATCGCGGTTGGTACAAGGGCCGGCGGGAGTTCGGGAGCGCATCGGTGCCCTGGGAGTTCTGCCTGGCGGAGTGGAATGCGCAGTTCCTCGGTGACCGCGCGTACGAGATCGGCGAGGAGGAGCGGGCGAACATCCGCTTCGAGGCCGCGCAGTTTTGTGCCGGTCGGCTCTGGCACCGCTGGGACTACCCGCACGCCGTGGGTTCGAACGTCTTTCGTTCCCGGGACCCGATCTACGCGGAGTACCTCCGGGACAACTTCCGCGCGTTTCGCACGCACGGCGTTTCCGCGGTCAGTCCGTGGGCTTTCGGTCATTACTGGCGGCCCGGCGACGGGGTGGATCGGAGCCGCCGGGAGTACCGCACGGACTGGTCGCGCCTCCAGCGCCCCGGCTTCAGTCCGGACTGCCGGGAAGGCCGGTACGAGCGGATGGACCTGGCCTTCGGGCGTGACGAATGGGTTTCATCCGCCGCCGCCGATGCGCTGATCCGGGTGAATGGACCGGTGCTGGCGTACATCGGCGGTCGTGCGGGAGCTTTCACCGAGCAGGGACACTCGTTCCTGCCGGGAGAGACCGTGGAGAAGGAACTCATCGTCGTGAACAACTCCCGCCGGCCGCTTCAGTGCGCGGGAAAGTGGCGTTTCGGGCTGCCCCGGGTGGTCACCGGGGAGTTCGAGGTGTCGGTGGCCACCGGAGAGCAGGCGCGCGTCGGGCTCGAACTTCCCCTGCCGGACGATCTCGCCGCGGGCCGGTACGAACTCAGCGCGAGCGTCGTCTGCGGTGATCAGGGAACCCTCGATGACACGTTCGCCGTTCACGTTCTCCCTCGGCCCGAGCCGCCCGCGAAGGGCGACCGGATCGCTCTCTTCGATCCGGCGGGCGAGACCGAGCGGCTGCTTCGCGGGCTCGGTGTCGGCTTTCGGAAGGTGAAGGCCGGGGCGAGCCTTCAGGGCATCGACACCCTGATCGTGGGTCGGGCGGCCCTCGGTCTCGACGCCCCCGCGCCGGATCTTCGCCGGGTCCGCGACGGACTCAAGGTGATCGTCTTCGAACAGACCCCGGCCGCGCTCGAGCGGCGGCTCGGCTTCCGCGTGGCGGAGTACGGATTCCGCCGGGTGTTCCCGCGCGTCCCGGACCATCCGATCCTCGAGGGCATCGGGGCGGAGCACCTCGAGAACTGGCGCGGCGCGGCGACGCTCCTGCCCCCGCGCCTCCCGTTGACGATGGACCCGCGCCGCGGCCCGACCGTGACCTGGTGCGGCATCCCGGAGACCCGGATCTGGCGGTGCGGGAACCGCGGAAACGTGGCCTCCGTGGCCCTGGAGAAGCCGGCCCGCGGTGACTTTCTGCCGATCATCGACTGCGGCTTCAGCCTGCAGTACTCGCCGCTCCTGGAGTTTAGCGAGGGAGACGGCCTCCTCCTCCTCTGCCAACTCGACGTGACCGGCCGGACGGAGGCGGAGCCGGTCGCCGATCGCCTGGTCCGAAACCTCCTCGAGTACGCCCGGACCTTCGAGCCGAAGCCCGCGAAGCACGTCGTCTACGTGGGCGAGGAAGCGGGCCGGGCGCATCTTCTGCGAGCCGGCTTCGCTCCTCGTGAGTTCCGGTCCGGAAAGCTGACGGATGCGGAAGTGCTGGTCGTGGGTCCCGGTGGGAAGGCGCGCGCCGGTCGGGGGGGTGCGCTGGGGGTGGGGCTCTCGGAAGAGGAGGCGCGGGCTCTCGGTCCGGTGAAGATCCGGCTTCGACGCGCCGAGCACATCGCCTCCTGGTTCCCGCCGCACCCGAACGGATCTCTCCTGGCCGGCGTGTGCCCGGCGGACGTCATGAACCGCGATCCGAGGGAACTGGACCTCGTCGCGGGCGGGCTCGACGTCGTCGGGAACGGGGTTCTGGCCTACGGCGAGAAGCCGGCCCTCGTCATGTGCCAGCTGGCCCCCTGGAGCTTCGACCCGGCCGGGACGGGCAATCGGAGAAAGACCTTCCGCCGCGTGAGCTGCCTCCTCGCCCGCCTCCTGGCCAACCTGGGCTGCCGGGGAGCGACGCCGCTCCTCGACCGGTTCGTGGAGCCGGTGGAGGCCGGGGCGCAGCGCTGGCTCACGGGCCTGTACCTGGACGAGCCCGAGGAGTGGGACGACCCGTACCGGTTCTTCCGTTGGTGAGTGCCGACCTCGCGGGAAAGATGAGCGCGAGAAAGGACAAATCGATGGCCATGAAATCAGGAGTAGCGATCGTCTGCCTGCTGCTCGGGGCGGCGGCCGGATACACGTTGAAGGGGGGCGCAAAGCCGGTGGGCGCCCCCGCCGTCGAGGCGGCCCGGTTGACCGAGGTGACGCAACTGAACGAGGAGTTGGAGCGTCAGCTCGAGGCCGCCCGCCTCGAGATCGACACCCTGAAGGCCGAGATGCGCGCGGCGCGAGCCGCGGCCACGAGCGGCCTCGGCGCCGGGCCGAAGGTGGGCGCTTCCGAATCCGTCGACCCACAGGCCGCGCCCCTCCCGGATGCGGAAGAGGTGGCGCGGGCGAAGGAGGCCCTGCCGGGGATCGAGTACCACCTCTCGGCCAACCCCACCGACGCCGACCTCCTGAAGGAGTACCTGAACACCGCCGTGCAGGCCGGGGAGTACGACGCCGCGATCGCGAAGCTCGAGGAACTCCTCGCCGGCAACCCGGAGAACCCGGACCTCCTCGCGCAACTCGGCCGGGCCTATCTCTACAAGACCCGCGTTACGCCCAACATGATGGAGCAGGGGCAACTCGCCTTCACCGCCCTCGAGCGTTTCGACAAGGCCGTTTTGCTCCACCCTGAGCACTTCGATTCCCGCGTCCTTCGCGCGATCACCAACTACAACATGCCGCCGTTCATGAACCGGTTGGAAGCCGCCGTCAAGGACTTCGAGTTTCTGGTGGCGCAGGAGAGCCTGAGCGGAGACAGCGACCGGCACGGCAGCGCCTACGCCTGGCTGGGGCGGGCCTACCTGAAGGCCGGCAAGACGAAGGAAGCGGAAAAGGCGATCGAGAAGGGCCTGGCGCTCTACCCCGGAAACGAGCGGCTGCAATCGACGAAGCAGAGGATGGGGCAGGGGAAGTAGGCCGTGGGAGAAGGACCCCATGAAGCGTTGGGCAGTGCTGACCCTGTTCCTCCACGTCGCCGCCATCTTCATCCTCGCCGACGACACCAACGCGGATGAGTTCATGGCCGGCTTCAACCTCTGGATGGCCGGTGCTCATCGAGATCCTGGTGGCGGTCCCGAGCCACATCCTCTCGAGAAGCCGACATGAGTGCTGCGCGCCGGGTTTCACTTTCCTGGGCCTGGTTGCCTACCTCGGTGCGGACTCCTCCTCGATGAACTCGGGACGGAGCGCACAGGACTCGAGCAGTTTCTTCTCGTCTTCGAGGACCTTCTTCTCGTGTGTGCCGAGGACGGTCAGGTCTCGCTCCAGCGAGGCCTGCTTGGAACCGCTCGCCTTCAGGCAGACGAAGCGCTTGAGCGCCACCGCGACCTGCTGGTTCGCCAGGCACTTGTCCACCGCGGCGTTTTGCCTCGTGGCCTCTTCGTCGTAGATCAGGACGAGGGAGGGGGCCTGCCCTTCGGCCTGAGAAGCGGCGCGCGCGACGAGTACCTCGAGCGGCGCCGCGGTTTCGCCGTAGCCGGACTCCGCGGGTTGGGAGAGCTTGAAGTCGCGCCAGTTGATGGTGATGCGTCGGTTGGCCGCCTCGGACGGACGGTCGCTTCGTTCGGCGGCCGTTGCGGTGGAGCCGCCCCCGATGCCGCCGGTGGCGGACGGTCTGGGCCTCGGACGCGCGCCTCCACATCCTCCGCCACCGCCACCTCGCGCTTCGGCCAGGGTGGGGCGAGCGAACCAGACCACCGCGAGCGCGGCAAGGATGCAGGTGAGTTTCGTGAGTTTGCGTTTCATGATTGCCTCCGTCTGTTGTGGAGGGGGGGGTGCGCAAGCTCGGTGCCGAGGTGGGGATCCTGGGGCACAGCCTGTGTTGAGCGGGTTGGTGTAGCTCTGTGATACAAAGCGTGCGATTGCGCACGCTTTGTGGTGTAAAGCGATCGGATTCGCGACAGGTTGTGGGTGGGGGGAACGACTTTGGGGGGGGAGGCCGAGCGCGCAATCCCACGGGGGGCGCGGTTTGGTTGTTGGGCGCCCTTAGTCAGGGGTGCTCACATGCTGATCCAGCATGATCAGGTTGCCGTCCGGGTCGGCGAGGACGAAGCTGGCGGGGCCGTCGGTGTTCTCGTCGGCTTCGGTCATGATGGTCACGCCCTGCTCCTTCAAGTGCCGCTGGATGTCGCGGATGTCGGTGAATTCGGCGAGGGGCTCACCGGAGTCCGACCAGCCGGGGTTGAAGGTCATGATGTTGTCTTCGAACATCCCCTGAAACAGGCCGATCTTCGTGTTGCCGTTTCTGAGGATGAGCCAGTTCTGGGTCGCGTCGCCGAAGATCGTGGTGAAGCCGAGCTTCTCGTAGAACGCCTGGGAGGCGGCCAGATCCTTGACCGCGAGA